>JAEEGF012366241.1_pt1 | contig 23370 bp, 22 predicted proteins | sample 9134171 | NCBI WGS metagenome assembly JAEEGF01 (sample SAMN16246542, study PRJNA631951) | gut metagenome | biome: gut microbiome; feature: rumen; material: AP-attached | host: Bos | place: Iran: Karaj | collected 2018-10
TAACAGCACATATAATCCGGTACAGTTCGTAAGAACAAGCCGTGAGATGATAGAGCGTGTGCATGCTTACGGGGCAAAGATTTTCCTTCAGATGAGTGGTGGATTTGGTCGTGTAACAATTCCCACAAACCTTGGAGAATTTCCGCCTGTTTCAGCATCACCCATTCCTCACAGATGGCTCGATAAGACCTGTAGACTTCTTACAAAGGAAGAAATCCACGGAATCGTAGAAAGCTTCGGAAAAGGCGCATATAACGCTAAAAGAGCCGGATTTGACGGTGTTGAGATCCACGCTGTTCATGAGGGCTATCTTATAGATCAGTTTGCAATTTCATTTTTCAACCAGCGTACTGATGAGTACGGCGGATCACTTGAGAACAGACTTCGTTTTGCTAAGGAAATCCGTGAAGAAATAGCTAAGACCTGTGGTTGGGACTTCCCTGTTGCCATGAGATTTTCACTTAAGAGCATGGTTAAGGACTTCAGAGAAGGTGCTCTTCCCGGAGAAGAATTCGAAGAAAAGGGCCGTGATATCGAAGAAGGTATCGAGGCAGCAAAGCTTCTTGAGAAGTTCGGCTACAACGCTCTTGATGTAGACGCCGGAACATACGATGCATGGTGGTGGAATCATCCCCCGATGTACATGGAGAAGGCTCCTTACAAGGAATTTGCAAAGATTACCAAGGATAACGTAAATATCCCTGTTATCATGGCTGGACGTGTTGATAATCCCGATACAGCTACAGAGTGTATTGAGAATAATATCTGCGATATGATCTCTCTGGGCCGTCCTACACTTGCAGATCCTGATATCGTTAACAAGATCCGCAGAGGACTTCTTAAGCAGGTTCGTCCCTGCATTAGCTGCCAGGAAGGCTGCATGGGACGTATTCAGACATATTCACTTATCAACTGTGCAGTTAACCCTCAGTGTGGTAAGGAGAAGCTTAACGCTTATAATCCTATCATTAAGAAAAAGAAGGTGCTTATCGTAGGTGGTGGTGTTGCAGGCTGCGAAGCTGCAAGAGTACTGGCTGAGAGAGGTCATGAGCCTGTTGTATACGAAGCATCAAGCCAGCTTGGCGGTAACCTTATTCCCGGTGGTGCTCCTAAATTCAAGGAGGATGACATCGCTCTTGCTCAGTGGTACACAGATGAGCTTGAAAGACTTGGCGTTGAAGTACATCTTTCAACAAAAGCAACAGATAAGGAAATCCTTGATGCTCAGTATGATTCTGTAATCCTTGCAACCGGTTCAAGACCCAAGATGTTCTCCCTTGGCGATGATGAGAAGGTTTACTCAGCAGAGCAGGTACTTCTTAAGCAGAAGGATCCCGGAAAGGAAGTTGTAGTTGTTGGTGGCGGTCTTGTAGGCTGCGAGCTTGCGCTTGATCTTGCACAGAATGGCAAGAAGGTTACAATCGTTGAGGCTCTTGATAAGCTTATGGCTGTAAACGGACCTATCTGCTCCGCTAACAAGGAGATGCTTGAGAGACTTATTCCTTTCAATGGAATTGATGTTGTAACAAGTGCTAAGGTAACTGCTTTTGAGAACGGTGTTCTTAAGGCTGAGGCTGACGGACAGACAAAGGAAATCAAGGCAGACAGCGTGGTTCTCTGCGTAGGATACGCAAGCGAAAACACACTTTACAACGAGTATAAGAATGACGTTGATGAGATATATCTGCTTGGTGATGCAAGACAGGTTTCTAACATCATGTATGCAATCTGGGATGCATTTGAAGTAGCAAATAACATCTGATTTTCATAAAGAATGATATTCACAGTCCCTGTAAGACAATATAGATTTGCCTTACAGGGATTGTTGTTTTATCATTTTTCTATGAATACAAAAAACTTTAAGTGTTTTCAAATAGTATATGAAGAGAAAAATATAACTTCTGCAGCAAATAAGCTGTTTCTGTCACCGCAGGGACTAAGCAAGATTATCAAGTCCCTGGAGGAGGAATGCGGAACAGCGCTGTTTGTGCGCACTAAGGAAGGCCTGATACCCACTGAGAGTGGCAAGATTTTTTATGAAAAATCCAAGGAAGTCACTAAGAATCTTAATGAAATGTTTAGTTCAATTCAGGCTGAGGGCAGTAAGGATAAGCGTTTCAAGATCGGATTTTCACTTGGAACCATGCGTGTCTTGGACATCGCAAACATAAGAAAATTCATGGAAAACTGCCCGGAGATCGCAGGAAGCTGGCGTGAACAGGTAAATGTTGATGTAAGGCATCAGGTCGCAAACGGTGATATAGATTTTGGAATCGTGGTTGGAATGCCTAAAAATAAGGGATTAAAGGCCGTGCGATTACATTCTCTGGAGGTTGTCCTTTACGTATACAAAGGCCATAGGCTGTGGGATGCAGAGGAGGTTACCCTTTCAGAGATAAAGGATGAACGGATAATTTCCATGAATGAAAATTATCATATTTACAGGGATTTTCTGAATGCGTGCCATATGGAGGAATTTAATCCAACTATTGTGGCCAAGGTCGGAGAGGGAGAGTCCATCTACTGTCTTGTGAAAAACAAGGTGGGAATAGGGATTGCTCCGTGTTTTCTCAGGGAAGACAGCCATGTGAAGGCTATTAAAATAAAGGATGCTTACACCTGGGATATTTACGGGATTTATCGTGAGGATTCACCGGATATTGTTTTGGCAGAAAAACTTATCAAGGAAATATGCCCTAAATTGAAATAGTTGGTTAGGAATGTTATCATTATTTCGATAAATAAGATTGAGGAGGCTGCAATGAAAAAATCATTAAAGAAGGCACTGATCGTAGGTTCAGTTTTTGCTGCAGCGATGAATTTCAATGCATGTGGCTATGGCCCGCCGGAGGGTATGTCAAAGGCCAATGATGCGCAGAAAATAAGCAGCCAGAGCGAAGATGAGGTTATCGTGGCTGAGGTAAATACAGAAGGCGAAGCTTCTAAATAAATTACGCAGAAAGACTGAATTTGTTATGCATACAGAAAACCTGAATGATATCGAAAAACAGAAAATCAGGGATTTGAGAGAATTACATAATTACCGACAGGAATTAAGGAAGAGCCCGCAGCTGCGAAGGCTCTTCTTTGAGTTAACCCTGAGATGCAATGAAAATTGCGTGCACTGCGGAAGCAGGTGCGGTGAGGTGAAGTCGACTGAGCTTTCAAAGGAGGATTATTTTGAACTTCTAAACCAGATAAAGCGGGATTTTGATCAGCTTCCAATGCTCTGCATTACAGGTGGAGAGCCGCTTCTCAGAAAAGATTTTTTTGAAATAATGGAGTATGCGAAGGAGCTGGGTTTTTCCTGGGGAATGACAAGTAACGGTACTTTGATAGACCGTGATACCGCAGAACGCCTGAAAAAAGCGGGGATGAAAACTGTATCGATAAGTATTGACGGAACAGAAGAAATTCACGATGAATTCAGAAGAACAAAAGGCGGCTTTAAGCGGGCAATAGAGGGAATAGAGAACCACTTGCCAGTAAGAATGAGAAGTGCATGGCCTGTGAGGATAGAGATTTCTGTGAAGGCGGCGCCTATCACAGCTGGGATTATGACCTGAATTGCCCGAAGGTGTGCTTTAATAGTATTATATAAATATCCTTTGTTTTGATTGGACAGGAGGAATAATAACATTATGAGAGAATTCTTAAAAAAATCATTTAAGGTGGCAATGCCCCTGTTTTTAGGACTTGGATTATCTATTATCTTTTTCTTCTTGATTTTCAGATTCGATGGATTTAGCGGAGGGCTAAGTACGATCGCGTCTATCTTAAAGCCATTTATATACGGCGGAGTTATCGCTTATCTTTTAAAAACACCTTACAACTGGATAGCAGCGAAGCTGGAGAAGCTGTTTAAGGGCAAGAAAACCGGTTTGGTTAAAGCTCTGTCACTTATTTTGGTGCTGTTTGCAGTTGTTTTGGCTATATATCTGTTACTTACAATGATCATTCCTGCATTGGTAGACAGCTTGATGTCCATAGCGCAGGCAATTCCCGGGGTTGTGACAAGTCTTGATCAGACTGTAGAACAACTTACCGCGGACTATCCGGAGATTGGCGGATATATTGAAAAAGGTCTGAGTACCGTGAAAACAAGCGGACCTGAATGGATTAAAAACAGCATTCTTCCGGGGCTTACAGACGCCTTAGGTGGCGCTCTGGGTGTCTTTGGATCATTTGTAGGAGTACTTTATAACCTTCTCATAGGCGTAATTATCTGTATTTATATTCTGCTTGATAAGGAAACCTTTGCACGTCAGGCAAAGATGATTGTTTATTCACTGTTTCCGCGTGATATAGCTGAGAAGATTGTGGATGAATTCGTATTTATAGATAAAACCTTTGTTGGATTCTTTGGTGGAAAGGTGCTTGATAGCGCGATAGTCGGACTTATCTGCTATGTATTCTGCCTGATCTTACAGCTGACAATGGGCATGCATAATGCGGTGCTGATCGCGGTAGTCGTTGGAGTTACCAATATCATACCGTTTTTCGGGCCGTATATAGGTGCAATTCCATCAGCACTCATTATTCTTATGGATTCGCCCATTTGCTGTCTGTTCTTTGTTATTTTTGTAGTTCTTTTGCAGCTCTTTGATGGAAACGTCCTTGGACCAAAGCTTCTGTCTGAAAGCGTGGGACTTACAGGCTTCTGGGTACTGTTTTCAATTACATTGTTCGGTGGACTCTTCGGAATTGTGGGAATTATCGCAGGAGTACCGGTATTTGCAGTTATTTACGACCTGATTCGCAGATGGGTTTACACGATGCTTGAAAAAAATAAGATTTCTGAATTTCTGCCTAAGGCACCGGTAGAGGAAAAGCCTGAAGATGCTAAAGACGTAAAATAACAGTGACGGTTCTGAGCTGAAAGGAGCAGGTAATGAAAAAAATCCTGGGTCGAATTCTTCTTGTTGTTCCGGCTATTGCACTGCAGTTCTTTTGGTACAGCCTCCTTCTGGGAACTTTGAATACTGCCTTGGGCGGACACTTGGGAGATTTGCTAAATATCCTGTTTTCAATTCTTGCAGTAGTATTTGTGCTGGCGTTAAATGCCAGGCGGGATGAGAGCTCCTACAAGATTCTCTGGGTTATAGTTATTGTCGCATTTCCGGTTTTAGGCGCGCTATTATATGTCTTTCTTGGGAATAAGAGCACAGGTAAAAGTCTTAAGCAGAAGATGAAAAAATCCCAGGAATTATTTTCGCTTGAGGAGTTTGCAAAGGGTAAAGACCTTTCAGAGGAACTTAAAAAGGATAACCTGCGACTGGGTCAGTCAATTAAGCGCATCTACGAGTCGTCCGGCTTTCCACTCCTTAAAAACGGTACAACAAGGTATTATCCATTCGGCGAGGATATGTTCGCTGATATGTGCGAGGACCTGAAAAAGGCTGAAAAATACATCTATATTGAGTATTTCACCATACAGCGCGGAAAATTCTGGGACACTCTGACCGATATTCTTGAGGAAAGAGTAAAGGCAGGCGTTGACGTAAGGGTTATTTATGATGATGTTGGAAGTATTGCGACGTACTCTGCAGTGGACATTCATGGTCTGACTCAGAAGGGCATCAAGTGCATAGCTTTTAATCCGCTTTTCTTCCTGACTACGCAGCTTAATAATCGTGACCATAGGAAAATCATGGTGATCGACGGTGTGATCGCTTATAGTGGAGGCGTTAATCTGGCAGATGAATATATTAACGCTATAGAGCTCTTTGGAAGATGGAAGGATATCGGGTTCAGGATCACCGGAGATGGTGTGGGAAGCTATGCCTACATGTTCGTGGAATTCTGGAATTCCTTTGCAAAGGATAAGATAGGCGAGGATGAGATAAAATCCATAGAAAATGCAGTGACTGACCCTGTAGATAATGGATATATTCTGCCGTACTATGATTCTCCTATGAGGGATGAGCATACAAGTAACGTCTTTTTTACTGAGATTTTGTCGCTGGCAACAGAATATGTGTGGTTCTATACGCCGTACCTGATGCTGGGTGATGCGCTTTTTGATGCATTTATAAGAGCGGCGGAGCGCGGTCTGGATGTAAGGATCATAATGCCGGGAGTGCCGGATAAAAAGATGGTTTATCGCCTTTCCAGAAGCTATTATCGGGATCTTTTAAAGGCTGGCGTGAAGGTGTATGAGTATACACCGGGCTTTGTTCATGCTAAGGCTATGATTGCGGATGGCAAGGTTGCTACAATTGGTACCGTAAACCTTGATTATCGCAGTCTTTTCCTGCATTTTGAGTGTAATTCGCTGTTTTACAAGGCTGATATCATAGAAGACCTTAAGAAGGATTATCTGCAGACGCTGGAGAGCTGTAGGGAAAGAACTCTTAATGATATTAATACGGGCATAATTTATCGATTTATCGATAGTTGCCTGAGGGTTTTGGCGCCATTATTATAGAAAAACTGTGTATTTGTGGGCAACATAAATTAGTATATCAAAATTTTATTGATTTATAATAATTTGTGCAAAATGGATGTTGTATCATAGGTTATATGGAACTTATGGTTATTTGCATCAAATAAGGAGGTATTCCACAATGAAGATTACCGGTTTTTGCCCACTGATCGTAACAAAGGATCCTGATTCAGTTATAGCTTTGTTTGAGGCTCTTGGATTTGAGAGAAAGCATACAAAAGAAGATATCGAAGGTGGAGCAAATATCAATTATAGCATGAAGGATGCTAACGGAAACCGCATCAATATTGCAAGCTCCCAGACCATGGAACGCGATATGACAAGCATGAGCGTGAATGTTGATAATTTCCAGGAAGCTTATGATTTCCTTATTTCAAAAGGCTTTGTAAATCCTCGTGGGGATAAGGTTACAGACACAAGCTCTTCAAGAGCTACAATGCTGATCGCGCCCTCCGGATTCCCGATTACAATTACTGAGCATATTAAGTAAGAGGGTGTACACCCGGATAAAATGGGATATTTGGCCTGATAGATGGAGACATCTATCAGGTTTTTTTTAATATCATAGGAAATTGCTTTCCTATGATATTAAAACGCTCCGCGTGGATGCGCACTCGCGCGAATGGAATATGTTGCATTCTGCAACCGCGTCTACGTTCCACTTCGGTCGTTGCAAAGCAGATGTCCCCCGGACATCTTGCAACGGCGCGAGAATTTCGCAAGCGAAATTCTTTCTTTTTTTTTTAAAATCTTGTGCAACATTTTGGGGGAAATAATTGTATTATAAGTGAAGGCGCTTTTAAGGAATGAAAAAATGAATTAAAAGAAATTGCAAAGATACAATTAGGAGGGACTATGAAAAAGGAATTTTCATCGATTTTAGCAGTTCTGCTGAGCGCTAGTCTGGTAGCAGGATGCGGTAGTACAGGATTTGGTACTAAATCGACAAAGGATGGTGGAGACACACAGGCGTCTATAAACGGCACGGATTTTTCCGGCATGCTGGCCAATGGGAATAAGAGTGGTTCAGCAGATGATCAGAGCAGTGATGATACTTCTGACGATCAGAGTGGCGCCGCTACAACAGGTACTCAGAGCGGTACACAGGCTATTACAGCAAGCCCGACCGGTACAAAGGATGTTCTTGCAAACATTAGAAACAAGTATGCATCTGCAACAACAAACAGTAAAAATGATTTTAATGAGCCTATTTATAATGTACCCAGCAATTATGTATTCACATTTGATTGCAACGAAAACGCATTAAGTTCAGTATATTACGATGCTTTTGGTGTTTACACTACAATCGATTTTGAAAATCCGGATAAGTACATTCATAACTGTGCTGATATCTCTCTTGAAAATGGTCAGCTCATAGTAGAGCCCGGTTCTGTAGATATGTTCTACGATATCCCTGAGAGCACTCTTACTGCAGATACAAATACTTATGATTCCTGGAAGGTAGAGAGTGATGGAACCTGGGGAAGTCTCAGTAAGCTTTATCTGGTGCAGAAATATGATCTTCAGACAGGTGAAGAGCTGGCAAGACCCATTATTACACCCTTCACAGTTCAGCATGATATTGTTTCAACAACAGTAAAGCAGAAAATTGATGCCAACAACAATTATTATCTTGAATGGTCTCCTGTAACAGGTGCTTCAAGCTATCTTATCTATCAGATTGATGATGATTTCTTCAATCTTGTAGGAAAAACAGCAGATACCAGCATAGCAGCTGATAACCTTATGGGACAGCTTGATACAGATAAGTGGAGCGAGATTGTAAATCAGGAGCTTCAGGAAAATGGCTATGATACTACAACTTCCGAGAAGATGTATATGAATTCTGATCTTCATGATTTCCAGAATTCCAAGTTCGCAGTAGTAGCAGTAAAGAACGGACAGACCTCAGGTATCAGTAACATCGTTGATTCAAACGAACTCGCTGATCTTTTACCTTATAAGATAGCTTCTAATAACATAGAGGTCACTATCAATAATATTACTGACATGCCTACTTACGTTACCATGACTACGGTAAACGATAAGACAATGCAGATGCTGATTGATTATCACGGCTGTTATGCAAAATACGAGGATGAGAGTTCAACAACATTTTATCTGTATCCCAAGGTTTATCATACAGATTTATCACCCTTCAGAATTACTATACATGGCATGAAGTATAGCGATTTTAAGGAGCAGGCACCTGCAATTGGTGTGAGACAGGATAATATCACCGCAACACTTCCTACTGAGAAGACAGATGCGGAGGTAAACGTATCCAACGTACCTGATCCCGAAAAAGAGACCGGATATACAGAGCAGATAGAGAGACAGAAGAACCCTTCACAGGATCCTGATACAACTCAGGAAGAGCCTGACGTCCAGGAGAATCCTGATAATCAGGAGGAGCCTACAGGTCAGGATGGACCGGGAGCGCAGGAAGGACCTGGTGCTCAGGAGGAGCCCACAGAGCCTACAACTCCTGAGGAACCTGCAACACAGGAGCCCACAGAGCCCACAACTCCCGAGGAGCCTGCAACCCAGGAGCCTGTAGAGCCCACAACTCCCGAGGAGCCTACAACACCGGAAGAGCCCACAGAACCTACAACTCAGGAGCCTGCTATTCCTGAAGAGCCTACAACACCTCCCAGTGAAACAACTGGCAGTGCTAACCAGTCTGGCTCCAATGAACTCCTTGCAGAGGTTGCAGGTGTAGTAAGCCAGAATCTGACTTTGATTGAGCAGCAGAGTGGTGTTTCAATAGACAGCATTGTATTTGCAGAGTCACCCTTAGAGGAGTGGATCGCAAGCTGCCTTATTGCAAGAAGTGAGTACATTCCTGTTCCTGTGAGCGAGTTCCCTGAGGGAGCAGATGTAGAGGGTACAGCACTTAAACTCCTTTCTATGTACAGACAGAATCCCACAAGTGGTGTGGTTAGTGATATTCAGTATTCTTACGATTATCAGACATACATCGTTACTTATGCAGATGATTCAACTGACAGACTTAACAAGACAGTAGAGGAGCTTAAAAAGGCTCAGGAAGTAGCCGGCTCTGTAGCTGGTGGCTTATCAAGTGAATATGATAAGGTAGTTGCATTAAACGACTATTTCTGCACAAATGCATCCTATGATGAAAGCTCAATGGCTACGGATGTTGATCCCAGTTCTCTTACACAGTCCTTCATAGATGCGCACACACCTTATGGTATCCTGTGCAATAACTATGGTGTATGTGAGAGTTACTCAGAGGCTATGGCACTTTCAGGAAGACTTGCAGGTCTTAACGTAATCATTGAAACCGGAGATCTGTACGGTGCAGGCGGTCACGAGTGGAACAGAGTAAGCATTGACGGCAACTGGTGTATCCTTGATATTACTAATAATGACAGCGAATTAGTTCCTAACGGTCTTTGCAATATCACAGACAGCATGGCAACTGAGCTTCTTATATCCGATAATTCAGCATATACATTCAATGCAGCAGCTACTACAGATGCGTATGAATACTATCACATGAATAACAACTATGCTGAATCCGTTGCAGACTTAACTGATAAGTTAAGAGAGCAGTTAAACGGTAATACAGTTGCACATGTTCGTGGCGGTGAAGGCATTACCGAGGACGACGTTGTTGCAGCAGTACAGCAGTTGTACAGTGAAGGATATCCTATAGCTGACGCATATTTCGTATATAACATTGCTGTTATTACTGAGTAAAAATAATTATTGAAAAGCTATTCGAAAAGAGTTGGTTCTTAATGGAGCCAACTCTTTTTTTGACAGGAATATGGAATTGATAGCAGAAGTGTTTTTAAATATAATCTTTTTAGCACGAATGAACGGTGCTCTTTGGAAACATGTTGTGAATTACAAGTTAAAAATGATTGGAGAAAACAGCAATGGAACAACAGACAACTTTTCATAAAAATCCTATAATAGAGAACATATATACCGCAGATCCTGCGCCTATGGTATACGGGGACAGGCTCTATCTCTACACTACTCATGATGAGGACGAGTTGATAAACGATTTCTACACAATGAAGGACTGGAGATGCTTCTCTACCACAGATATGGTAAATTGGGAGGATCATGGCGTGATTTTCTCACTTGATGATATAAGCTGGGCTGATGACAGAGCCTGGGCACCGCAGGCGGTAGAGAGAAATGGCAAGTTTTACCTTTATTGTCCTGTACATAAGAAGGATGGCGGTATGGCGATCGCTGTTGGCGTATCTGACAGACCTGAAGGACCGTTCAAGGATCTGGGATATCCTTTGGTGGATGAAGGGGACTGGAATGATATAGATCCCACAGTTTTCATCGATGACGACGGACAGGCGTATCTGTACTTCGGAAATCCTGAGCTCAGATATGTTCTTCTCAACGAGGATATGATCTCTTATGATAAGGAAGTGGGCGTAGTGAAAATCCCCATGACAGAGGAGGCCTTTGCGAAGGGAAGCCATGACACCGGAACTTCTTATGGCGAGGGACCGTGGTTTTATAAGAGAAATGATTTATACTATATGGTATATGCGGCTTTTGGCGTAGGAAAAAGGGATGAGCATCTTGCTTATTCAACATCAGTTTCACCTACAGGACCTTGGAAATACGGTGGTGTTCTCATGACGGAGGAAGGCGGAGTATTTACCAACCACCCTGGAATCGCCGATTTTAAGGGACATTCATATCTCTTTTATCATACAGGGGATCTTCCGGGAGGAAGTCTTTTCCACAGGAGTGTATGTGTGGCCGAGTTTTCGTATAATGATGATGGAACGATAAATACCATTCCCAAATGTGAAGGGGTAGAGGCAATACAGTAAACGAGGAATTAGTTAATGAAACCAAAATCCAAGATGAGCAGGATGCTCTATGAGATGCTTTTGAATGAAGGCTATGAGGAGCGATTCTGCGATCTTATAACTCAGAATCTCAATACGGATTTTACTGCAACCAGGATGATTGGCTATCTGTCCCATTATTCTCACCCGCCGCAGGGAGAGATCGTGGATGAGATGCTGAGCATCCTAAGTGACAGGAATCGTATTATAGAAAAGAAAACAGCCGAAGGGTACAATGCCAAGTGGAATCAGATGATGCAGGAAGGGCTGTTTGACGGAGAAGAGTAGGATAGCGGGATTATTTTCATGAATTACACGTATTTAGTGGAATGTGCAGATGGCACGCTTTATTGCGGATGGACTAACAATATTGAGAAGCGTATTGCTGACCATAACGCAGGAAAAGGCGCGAAGTATACAAAGCCAAGGCTGCCGGTGAAGCTTGTTTATTTTGAGGAATTTGAGACCAAGGAAGAGGCCATGAGCCGGGAGTGGCATATAAAAAAGCTTTCCAGGAAAAAGAAGATGGAACTGGTAAATTCCATGGAAAAGGAAAGCTTATAAGTAATATTTTTGGTATTTAAGCGGGTTTTTCTTCCTCGTTTTAATGGCAAATTATAGACGGAATTTTCGCAAAGCCTGCCGTTTTTAAAGGAAAAGAGCCATATTACAATTTTCCTATTAATGAAAGGAAGCTGGCGCCTTGTCACGGGAGTCGCCAGCTTTTTGTGTTGAAGAAAAGTTTTTTATTCTTATGAGGGGGTAAGAGAGGGGGTACTCTCTTAATGATTTAAGGATACAAGCAAAATCGTAAAAGAAAGTGACTGTTTTGTGTAGAATTTGTGAAATGTCATTTGTGATAAAATAAGATATGTCTATTTATAAACTTGACGAAAACAAAATAATTTTTCCTGATCCTAAGCTGGCAGATGAGGACGGACTTCTGGCGGTTGGTGGGGATCTCTCCCTTGAGCGGCTGGTACTCGCATATAGCAATGGGATTTTTCCGTGGTATAGCGAGGATGATCCCATATTGTGGTGGGCACCGAAAACGAGGTTCATCATAAAGCCTGAGAATATTCATGTGTCTCATTCGATGAGGAAATTCTTCAGGAAGCATGAGATTTTCATTCGGATCAATAGGGATTTTGCAGATACCATGCACAGATGCAGAATCGGTCGCGAAGAAGGCGAAGGGACCTGGATTAATGATGACATGGAGGCGGCGTATAAGCGGCTGGCAGATAACGGCTTAGCACTAGGCGTTGAAGCCTTTGTGGATGGAGAGCTGGCCGGAGGCCTGTATGGAGTGAGCCTGGGGAGATGCTTCTTTGGAGAGAGTATGTTTTCACTTAAGGAAAATGGCTCCAAAACCGCGCTGATACTGTTTTCCAGGCTGTTACAGGACAATGGGTATGTCATGATTGACTGCCAGTTTGAGACAGAGCACCTAAAGAGCATGGGCGGTGTTTCTATCAGCTTTGAGGAGTATAGAGCGTTGTTGGATGAGGGACTGAAAATGTGATATGTCCTGACAGTGTTATTCGTAATCCTCAGGAAACATCTGGATATCTCTTATCATGGTGGTTATGAAATCACGGCATTTTCCACAGCCTGTGCTGCAACCGGTCTTTTCCTGCACCTTATCGAAGGTGTCGGCGCCGTCTTTAACGGCATCAAGGATCATGCCATAGTTAACATTTTTACAGCTGCAGGCTATTTTTTCACGCTTCATGTAAGATCCTCCTCATGTAAAATAAAGTCTCCCAAATGATCGATGAAGATAGTATAGCAGATTCTAAAGCTTCATTCATCAGATTGAAAGCCAGATAGCATTAAATTATTATTAAAAAGAAGGTGGTGTTTTTGGATTTAACTTTCAACAACAGCTGTTTTTGTCACATTTGCTGATAGGAATATGTATCTTCCACAGGCTAAAATAAGCGTACAGGAAGAGGAATTACGCAGACTTCAAATATTTAAGAGGCCAGGCGGTGCTGAGAGATTAGCTCTCAGTGTTGTCTGGTCTCGCCAATTAATGAGGTATAAAATATAATTATTCTATGAAGAAAGTCATATATTGTTAGAAGGAATGACAGATTATGAGGTGGATATGATGAAAAAGATTTTTTCTTATTTAGCGATAACTACAAGCATTATGATTGCTGGTTGTGGAGCACAGAACGCCACATCTCAGCCTGTACAGGAGACAACAAACTCTTCCGAAAATACTGAAGCTAATGAGGCCGTTTCTGAAAGCTCTGCAGAACAAATATCTGAAGAAGCTCCGGATACAGTGGAAGACACTGCGCCGGAAGCAGAAGAAGTTACAGAAATAACAGAGGAGCAGCTTAAGGAAATTCTTTCCAAAGATGCTGGTGTAAACGAAGAGCAAATTCAGTTTTTCACTATGGATGATTATGACAATGATGGTGTAAATGAGGCATTTGCAGTAATCGGTGAGAAAACGGATTATGACATTTATGAAGGCGGTGTTGTAGAAGGACCCACCTGGTTTGTAAACAGCGATGGAGCCAAAAAGCTTGTCGAGGGTGACGGAATGGGATTTGAGTGTGAGGCTCAGATTCTGGATTTTAACGGAAAAAAATACATTGTTTTGCAGGAGGCTTACGCGACAGGTGAGCTATCCTTTGTGTATGAAGTAAATGGGAAAGAAGTTTCAGAAGCGTCATTTTCAGCTATAGGAACAGTCAAGGAGCAGGATGATGAAGCGTCTTTCAGAATAGTCGACAGCAGCTATGACGCGGAATATGATCCAGAGATAGATGCGACTCTTGGCCATACATGGAAGAGTTATTACTTTTTCTATGATCCAAAGACGGAAAGCGTAAAAGAATATGGCGGACTTGAGATTTCCAAAGAAAAAGCGGCTGAATTAGCGGGACGTGATATCGTAGATGAATGCTTAAGTGCAGATGATGAATTAGAAACCATTTACTATCGCGGCAACGGAATAATAAACGTTAATTATTCTAGAAAAACTGAAGAGGGGTACATTTCCTATCTTCATCGGAACTATAACGTGGAAAAAGAATGTTATATAGACGATTATTTTGAAGAAAGCGATGAAGAACAGATCGGAACCTACAGGGCTGCGTTATGTGAGGATATAGCTGAATATCCCGCAGAATAACTGGCTTTGCGATACATTTTTGCCAACAGAAAAATAGCCCCATGATAAGAAAATAAAAATTTTTAAAAAATTTTTTATTCTTTGCAACATTTTTCCCCCGTCGTTTGTATATAAGGTAAAGGCGCTTTTAAAACCAATAAAAAATAAAAAACAATAAAACAAACGAATGAAGAAAGAAGAGGGAAAAAGGTATGAGAAGAATGTCTAAAAAGGTTATGGGTGTTGTATGTATGGCAATGGCAATTTTTAGTATGACAACATGTGATGTTAAGGTTTCAGCAGCAGGTTTTTACTATCCGACTTCACAGCCGCAGAAGGTAGAGTCTGATACAAATACAACTACTAAGGATAATACAGCTACTCAGGGAAAGACTTTTATCACTAAGGAGAAGACAACCACAAGCAGCAGCTCATATCTCACATCAGAGCAGCAGTCAGTACTGAACAAGCTGGATACAGACTATTCAAAGGTTAGATGGGATGTACAGTATTCACCTAAGGGAATGGATGGAATCATTATTTCCGTATCTTCTTATATGGAAGGAAAATATCCTTATCTTTTAGTAGCTTTTACAAATATCTACAACCAGGATGTTACAGTTTCAGCAGAAGGATATGCTAAGGGAAAGAGCGGACAGGAAGTAGGAGATATCTTTATCTATGAGGAAGCAATAAGACCCGGCAACACAGTTACAAAGGCAATATATTGTGACAGCACACCTACCGGAGAGATTCACTGGGATACCATCGAAACTCCTAAGGTATATGGAACCAGCACATATTGGGAAGGCGATTGGACATTCACAACAGATGCTGATGGATATTATAAGCTTGACTACTCTCTTAAGGCAGATGATTACATGACTCCCGGATATGTAACAGCACTTCTTCTCGATGCAAACGGTTACATTGTTGATGTAGCATACGATTACAACATCGATAAGGGATATTCAGGATATGGTTCTATCGACTTCTACACCAAGGAGTTCAATAGCAAAGTCGTTGATGTTGCTATGTTTGCAAATCCTTTAAAAGAAAAATAATTATAGAAGCAATTAAGTACGGGGCTGTCGCAATTAAGCGGCAGTCCTTTTTTCATGCCCTTAAATATTTGATAGAATATGAATGGATAACATATTGAAGTATAATAGAAGTTGTTATGGAACAAATAGTAACATAATAGAGCTTGGATAAGCATTGTGAAAAGGACGAAATAATATGGATTATCAGTCTTGGATTGAGGGTATAGATGGCCTGGCCAGTCTGTATTCCTTCGATGTTCTGCCAGACGGAAGCTTTAGTGAGATTCGTCTGATGGCAGTAAATAAGCAGAATGAGATCATGCTTCATATGAGGCCCGATGCACCGGAGTTTTATCCGGGGATTGCATACCGAAATTATTGGATGGACCTGAATTTCGAGAATTTTGCATATAAATGTGCCAGTACCTCCAGCCCTCTGTATTCATACGTTAATGCCAGAGGACGCTGGTTAAAGGGATTTTATCTGCCTATATCGAATATATGGGATGAGGATTGTCTGCCTGAAGCACCTGAGGGAAGCAGAAGAGTTTTTTGCCTGTATGTGATCACCTATTCAGATGAGGTTGAGACCGATTCCTTGGCTGATCGATCTCCGGAAATTGCCAATGCTGTGCTGAATATAGGTATTAAACTTCATGAGACACAGGATTTTTATCAGTCCATGGCCGATGCTTCTGCGCAGATCAGGGAATGCTGCGGCGCAGAGAAAAGCGCAATTTATACGGTAGATATGGATAGGCAGGAGTGCTCTTTTATTGACGAGACCGGTACACGAAACGAATTCATGGAAGTGTTTGGTAATTCGATGGGACGCACTCCGTTTGAGGTTGCGATGGCCTGGGAAAAGGATCTGGCGCTGTCTGACTGCCTGCTGATGGATGATCTACGTGTTATTGAGGAACGTGATCCTGAATGGTATAAATCTCTGTGCACATATGAGATTAAAAATATCATTCTCTATGCTATTCGCTACGGACAGACGCTGGTAGGCTTCATTTGGGCTGCAAACTATGATGTGTCGCGGACGGATCGTATAAAGGAGACGCTGGAGCTCTCTACATTTTTGCTTGCTGCGGTTATCAAAAATCATCAACTTATGTCTACGCTGGAATTCAAGAGTACTGTGGATCCATTGACACAGGCCGGTAATCGCAATGCGATGGATGAGTATATAAGTGGTCTTGCCCAGAGAAAAGAAGGCATGCCGGAGTCTATTGCAGTTATATTTGCAGATTTGAATGGACTTAAGAAGGTCAATGACGAGGAGGGACATGATGCAGGAGATAAGCTGCTGATGAGAGCTGCTTCGCTTCTTAAGCTTGTCTATGGAGATAATCCGATTTATCGCATTGGCGGAGATGAATTTGTGATACTTTGCCCTGATGTTACTGAGGAAAAGATGAATGAGCAGGTGTCACAGCTAAAAGGAATGGCAGACAATACTTCCGATGTAAGCTTTGCTGTAGGAAGTGTGCACTGCCAGGGTACATACGATTTGAATGTAGCGATCCAGGCTGCAGATGAGCGGATGTATCAGGACAAGAAGGCCTATTACGAGAGAGGCTGATTAATGAAAATACAGATAGGAATGGAGAAATAAATGGCTGGAGATTTAAAAAGAGTTTATAAGTTTTACGGATGGGAGGATGCAGGCAAGGTATCGCCCGAAGCAGAAGGCTATGAGAGAATAAGAGACCTTCTGGGTATGTATGATTTAATGACTGAGATATGGTCTAAGGAAACATGCGCACCGAGGATGAGAGATGAAGGGACACCTGAAAACAGAACGCTTGGACAGTGCTCCATTACTGCGTTTCTTATTCAGGATATATTTGGCGGCGGAGTTTACGGCACTGAGCTGGAGGATGGTAACTACCACTGCTACAACGTTATTGACGGTATGACATTTGATCTTACAAGTGAGCAGTTCGGGGATGAGGTTCTTAACTATGAGAATAACCCTATGCAGCTTCGTGAGGTTCATTTTGAAAAAGAAGAAAAGCACGAAAGATATTTGTATATAAAGGCAGAGCTTGAAAGAAAGCTTAAAAAATTATCCATGCTGGATCTTATCGATAAGGCAGCAAAAGGTAGTATAGATGCGGCTGCAGAGCTCGCAGAAGCCTATCTTACCGGCAAGTACGGAGATAAAAATCCTGCTAAGGCCAAGAAATGGGCAAACTATGCTGCAAAGCGTGGAAGTAAGCTGGCAGAAGAGGTTCTGGCCAAGCTGTAAGTCTGGAAGAGCCACATTTTTGGATTAGACAGAATGGGAACATGACGTATGAATTGCGGGGATGGGGTAGTGTACAAATCGCTTAATGAAGCAATTTCCATGACATTTGGGAGCGCAGTCACAATAGAGAACAGGCAGGTTGTTCATGGCGGTGATGCTAATGACGCATACGCACTTATGCTTTCAGATGGAAAAAACGCTTTTCTCAAGGAAAACACTGCTTCAAATGCAGATTTTTTCAGGGCTGAAGCAGAGGGCGTAGCAGCTATTGGTGATACGTATACTCTCAGAGTGCCGACGATCCATGCTTATGGCACCGATGGAAACAGGGCATTTCTGCTTATGGAGTACATAGAACGGAAAGGTCCCTGCAAGGATTTCTGGGATAAGCTGGGATGTGGTCTTGCCATGATGCACAAGGCGGATAGTTCTAAGTATGTGAACGACGGTAAGTATGGCTTTAAGAGAAATAATTACATCGGTGCTGGAAAGCAGAAAAATACTCCAAAGGAAAGCTGGATAGAATTCTTTTCCGAGTGCAGACTAAGACCGCAGTTTAAGCTTGCTGAAGCATACTTTGATATGGATGTGATAAAGGCTGCGGATAGGCTCATGGACCACCTTGACAGATTTTTATTTGAACCGGAATTCCCATCGCTGCTTCATGGTGACCTGTGGGCGGGGAATTTTATGTCGGATGAAAATGGAGAGCCCATGCTCATAGATCCTGCGGTATATGTGGGATGTTCTGAGGCGGATATCGCAATGACAGAGCTTTTCGGAGGCTTTGACAAGAGATTTTATGCTGCGTATTTTGATTGCATGGGAAAAGTGCAGGGATATGAAGATAGAAGAGATTTGTACAATCTTTACCACCTTTTAAATCACCTGAATCTGTTTGGCATAGCATATCTTCCTGCAGTAGTAAGGACTATCAGAGAATTTGAATAAACAGACGTATTAAGGGCATCCCATTCCTGCCATGGACGATAGTTATATATCTGGGATGCTATTTGTTTTGGATAATCAATTTACCTGCATGGTACAAGGCTTTATCAGTTGTTATGGCAATTCTTGTTTTTGTTTCAACACTGACAACCAAGCAGCATGTTATAGTCGATGTAGTGGCAGGTATGCTGCTGGCAGAGTTTGGTTATATGATTTCAGGTATTATCACGGGAGAAGAAAATGAGCAAAGTAACGTTGGCATCCCTGAAGCAAGATGATAGGGAGCAGTTTATAAAAGACAATCAGGAAGCATTTAATTACGGTGCGTTGGAAGAATTTGGGTTAAGAGACGATCATTTTGAAGAGGATGATCAGATCATCTCCCGTGAGACAATAGAAAGATCGATAGATGAAGGGGAAGCGTATCGAATTATGTCCGACGATAAGCCGGTTGGAGGTGTAGTTATTAAGGTGTATGGCGTTAAGGGGGATTTGGATCTTCTTTTCGTATTTCCGAAGGCTCACAGTAAAGGAATCGGTTATGCCGCCTTGCGCGCCAACAAATTATTTCATTCGATACTCCGATGGGGTGCAGCCATAACGCCTGTATGCTCTCGTGGAGCAGCCATATTTGTTGGGAATTGAACTGTTCTGTGCCATTTTTATATGTCTGTTTTGCCGATAATCAGCTGATGTATCTCGTCTAGGAAAATGTTAACTGCCGGTGACTGTACTTCATATTTTTTCCATATAAGATTACCGTGGACTTCCATGAGTGGATCCAAGGGAACAAATGTGAGGGGGCTATCACCGGTTGTGTTTATGAGATTGTCAAAACATATGGCATATCCCAGTTCATTCTCAACAAGAAGAGAAGCGTTATATATTAGATTGTAGGTGGCTACAATACGAAGCTTTGATAGGAGCCGGTCATTTTTAAAATGTCTCTGCGTGCCTCTTGATACGATAATCGGTTCATCTTTAAGATCACTAAACCGGATGGATTTTTTAGAGGCAAAAGGACTATCTTTACGCATAAGAATGCCGTAAGTGTCTGCCATGGGAAGAGTTATGCTGTCATAACGTGTTTCGTCTACATCTGAGAAAACTATCGCAAAGTCTAGAATTCCATTTGCTATTTCATCCATCAGGTCGATGGTATCTCCACTCTTTATATTAATTGTAATTCCGGGATAGTTTTCAGATAACCGGGAGGCAGCTTTTGATATGAAACTGAATACTCTGGATTCTCCTGCACCTATACGAATTGTTCCCGTTATCTGGCCTCTGGTCTGAGATATTTCCTCTTCTGTGCGTTGAATCAGACCGACTATCTCCTCAGCACGTTTTCTTAAAACCATTCCTTCTTCAGTGAGCGTGATCTTTCTGTTTCCCCTTATGAAAAGAGTGGCGCCTAGCTCTTCCTCAAGCTCCTTCATCTGTCTCGACAAAGAGGGCTGTGCTACGTGAAGAGCTTCTGAGGCTGCTGAAATATTACCTTCACGAACTACTGCCAGGAAATACTGCATTATTCTTAAATCCATGTTTTCTCTCCTAAAAATTAAATACACATTGTTATCCACATTGTGACCATCGCTCCGGAGGGTTCGTTTTTGCTATTCATATTTATTATACCATACTATTCAATATAAGTATTTGATTATAGATATATTCTGAATGATAATGGGAACAGGAAGACAACAGACAGCAAAAAACGCTGATTCCATACAGAAGGGAGCGCACTATGGCTAAAGAAATATCATCCAAAGAAAACATCATGGGAACAGAGAAGATAAACAAGCTTGTGATCACTACCGGAATCCCGCTGATGTTCAGTCTTCTTATCAACTCTCTTTATAACCTTGTGGATTCGGTCTTTGTATCAAGAATCTCAGAAGATGCCCTGACAGCACTTTCTCTTGCCGGACCGGTACAGCTGATCGTTTCATCTCTTGGTCTTGGAAATGCGGTAGGACTAAACGCAGTAATATCTAAAGCATTGGGAGAGAAGCGTCCCGACAAGGTTAAGAATGCAGCAAATGCAGCCATCTTTATAGCAGTATGCTGCTGGATAATAAATGTGATCATCTGTCTTTTGTTTGTCCGTCTATACTATGACTGGCAGGCTGGTGGCAATGAGACTATTGCCAGATATGGAAGACAGTATCTGACCATCTGCATGATCTTTTCTTTTGGACAGATGGGGCAGTGGGTGTTTGACCGTTTTGTAATAGCCAGTGGAAAATCAAGCCTCTTTATATTTACACTGTCAGCAGCTTCTATCACCAACCTGATACTCGATCCAATTTTCATATTCGGAATGTTTGGGCTTCCAAGGCTTGAGACAACAGGAGCTGCGATAGCTACTGTTATAGGACAGTGCGTGGGATTACTTGCCGGTATTGTCATAAATAAGAGATGGAACAAAGAAATACCATTCTCATTCACCTTTAGCCCTGATATGGAAAGTGTTAAAAATATCCTTAAGGTCGGAATACCTTCAACTGTTGTCCAGGTACTAACTTCTTTTGTAAACATAGGAATGAATTCAATCCTGCTTTCATTCTCATCCACAGCTGTTGCAGTATACGGAGTCTGTGCCCGTATGCAGAATGTCGTTACGGTTGGAGTTCATGGAATTGATAATGGGCTTATTCCTATAGTTGCATATAATTATGGCGCAGGAAAAAGATCACGCATCAGTGATTCGGTAAAATGGGCAGTTATTTATGGAGTCGCACTGTTCATAGTATTTTTCATGATACTTGAGCTTCTCCCGATGCAGATGCTAAGCCTGTTTGATGCTTCTGAGCATATGATGAAAATCGGAGTTCCTGCCATCAGGATTCTGGCTACTGCTTATTTAATTTCCATACCCAGCCTTGTTCTGGCAGCTGCTCTCCAGGGGCTTTCTCAGGGAACAAGAAGCATGTATATAACAATGCTCCGTCAGGCTATGCTCCCCCTCGCATTCGCTTTTGTGCTAAGCAGAACAAAACAGATCAGCCTTGTCTGGACAGCATTTATTATGGCTGAATTACTTGTTATACCGGTAGCGCTGGCACTGTGGAAGAAGAGCTTCAATGAATCAGGAATAAAAGAACCTGGCCTTGGCAATGTGTAAAAGATTATGTCAGACAGTTCATTGTGATAAAGTAATTAGTAAGGAAATATAAGGCAAGTAGGAGGTATCTTATGGACTTTAAACCGACAAAAAAACTTGGTTTTGGAATGATGCGCATGCCGCTTATTGATAAAACCAATGATGCAGATGTTGATGTGGAGCAGGTTTCAAAAATGGTGGACATGTTCCTTGAGAGAGGCTTTACCTATTTTGATACCGCCTGGATGTATAACGGGTTTAACAGTGAGAATGTCGTAAAAAAGGCACTTGTAGAAAGACATTCAAGGGAAAGCTTTACTCTGGCTACAAAGCTTCATGCCGGATTCATAAATACTAAAGAGGATCGTGACAAGATATTTAATGAACAGCTTCAAAAGACCGGAGCAGGATATTTTGACTATTATCTTATACATGGTATTGAAGCGGGAATGATCCGGAAATATGAAGATCTTGACTGCTTTGGATGGCTTCTGGATAAAAAGAAAGAAGGTATGGTACGTCATGCAGGTTTCTCGTTCCATGATACGCCTGAGCTTCTTGATGAAATACTTACTAACCATCCTGAGATGGAATTTGTTCAGCTTCAGATAAATTATCTTGACTGGGAGAGTGAATGGGTTCAGTCAAGAGCCTGCTATGAAGTGGCAGTAAAGCATGGAAAACCTGTCATTGTAATGGAACCGGTAAAGGGCGGTACACTTGCAAATCTCCCTGAAGATGCCAAAAAGCTGTTTAAGGATTGTGATCCTGAAATGTCCATTCCAAGCTGGGCTGTAAGATTTGCAGCCAGCCTTGAGAATGTCATGGTAGTACTGTCAGGAATGAGCAGCCTCGAGCAGATGGATAACAATACATCTTATATGAAGGAGTTCAAGCCGCTGTCTGATGATGAGAAGGATATGTGTTTTAAGGCCGCAGAGATCATTAACAATCAAATTGCGATACCCTGCACAGCATGCTCCTACTGCACAGAGGGATGCCCTATGAAGATAGCTATTCCTAAGTATTTTTCTCTTTATAATGAAAATATGAGAGAAGACATGGCAAAGAAGGGATGGACTATAAACTATACCAATTATGGAAATCTGGTTAACAGTGGTTTTGGAAAAGCCAGTGACTGTATCGCCTGTGGTCAGTGTGAGGGAGTATGCCCTCAGCATTTGCCGATAATCGAGAACCTGAAGAAGGTTGCTGCTCATTTTGAAAATTAAGTCATATCGTAGTCTATCTCGGAATATAAATAGTATTTATGGCGTAGACGATACCGGGCTCAGTCAGATATGAACTAGCGTTTATAGAGGTGACGACATTTATGCAGGATAAAGTGATTAAAAAAATGGATGCTGCGCTTTCGGACTACCTGTTTAAGCAGCGCGAAGAGGAATTTGTTCATGCGACATTAAGCCAGGAGATGTCATCTTTTGAGCTGGTCAAAAACGGAGAAATATCTGCACTGAAGAAGGCTCTTGTAAGGCACAGAAAGAAAACTTTCACAAAGCTGTCAGAATCTCCACTTCAGCAGCAGAGATATCTATTCGTTTCAACCATAACGACCTGCTGCAGA
>JAEEGF010240618.1_pt1 | contig 23367 bp, 20 predicted proteins | sample 9134171 | NCBI WGS metagenome assembly JAEEGF01 (sample SAMN16246542, study PRJNA631951) | gut metagenome | biome: gut microbiome; feature: rumen; material: AP-attached | host: Bos | place: Iran: Karaj | collected 2018-10
TAACCCTTACATATGAAGTGTCTTCTTTGGTTTTATTTGCCAGATAGTATGGCCTGTGTTTTCCCGGAAAGACCTCAACAACAAGAACTGTCTTGCCTTCCACTGATTGGGGATAAATGTCGGTCTCAATAAGCGGTGTACACGAATCTGATATCATCGATGAAATTGAATCAGAGAGCTTAAACGGACTCTGATCCCCAATACCTACAACCTCTTTTGTCTCATCAACAATTCCAATTATACTTTTCCCACCACTCGTGTTAGCAAAAGCAATAATATCCTTTAAAAACTTCTCATGTTTAGATGGGATTTCCTGCTTAAATTCTACTTCTTTATTTTCTCCAAAGTACTCTTTAGATACCATAGGTAAATCTCCTCTGTTTCAATCATGACATCCAACATGGATTCTCCACCAACTTGGTGGAGAAATATAATTACAATGATTTCTGAAGCAGCTTGCTTCAGTTTTTGTTTTTCTCCATAGCTTCCCATTCAGCCTTCATCAGTTCCAGCATCCGCTTCCTCTGCTCATCTTCCGGAATGTCAGAATGATCAACCTTAGTAATAGGGATATCGCGCATAGTCTCAATAAAATACTGCTTCTCACGCTCGTAGCTTTCCTGTGAGCGCTCAAATCTGCGCAGTTCACTGGTGAGCTTATATGCCTTTTCTATAGCAGCACACAAATCCTGATTCAGAGTTGCTTTCGGATCATGGAAAACTTCATTGTGATAGACCTTTAGCTCAATCCAATTTCGGTTCTCATCATCTGTAGCATCTTTTTCCTCTATATCAACACGATCATGGACTATTGTCTTAATTGAAAATTCTTCTGTCTCATATAGCTCCAGGAAGCATGACAAAACATCTCCAACGCTCCCTAGATGGAAGGTCTCATCTCTTCCGCATAGCCAATCTATTGAAATCCCGCATTTATCTGCAATATTTATGATTGCATCAACAGTAGGCTTAATCTTTCCACTTTCGTAGGAGGACAATGTTGGCTGAGGAATGCCTAACTCTATAGCAAAGTCCTTCTGCGATTTATTTCCCTGCAAAGAACGCAACATTTTGAGACGTTCACCAAATAGATTATCTTTATCGGCCATGATCCAGCTCCTTTCTTAATACAAGATATATTTTATCACATTCCATAAAAGAAATATATTATTTATATAAATATAGCTTATCCTAATATTGACATATGAAAATAATATTGCTATTATAAATATAGCTTAAGATGATATAAATCATAAAAAGCTATTAGAAAACTAAATAAACCGGTTCGAAAGAACCCGGAGTTTCCTGAATATCGGATGTCGCTAAACAAAGCGTTTCCCGAAAATCTCAGATGTCGCCGTTACTATCAAAGCTTTATATTGTGTTTGAAAGGGGGAAAACAATTATGAAAACACGAGCAAAGCAGCGAGCTAATCGCAAATTGAAACTGGCAATGCTGGATCGAAGAGATGCATGTGGAGTCTATGATCCCACACCTTACGAGGCAGTGAAAGAAATGATCGAAGAGAACAGAAGAAACAAGGAAAGGAGGGCAAGCTAATATGGAATATAAAAACTTTCTGACAGAATATGATGATGTGCTGAGCATAAAAGATATCATGAAGATCTTAAAAATCGGAAGAAACAAGGTCTATGAATATCTCCAGAATGGCACAATCAAATCCATGATGATCGCAGGTAAGTACAGAGTTCCAAAGTTATATCTTCTGGAATTCATGTACCCTGACATGGAATTTATTAAGGAGGCAAGTTAATTCATGGCAAAACCAAAGAAAGATGGCAAAAGAGCCACCGGAGTTCAGGGTAAGAGTGGTTATCTCTATATAATCTCTTACCAGCACATTATGAAAGACGGCGTTAAGGTCAGACAGAAGCAGTGGATTTCCACCGGCCTTAAAGATACCGCTGAAAACGTAAAGAAGGCTTCCGAAATGAGAGCCAGGCAGCTTAACACCAAACACACTGATGTTTCCACAGACAGAAATATAACCTTAGCAGACTATATTGATAATTTCCTAAACAAAAAGAAGAGAGAGGTTTCCGACACAACCTCCTCTTCTTATTTTTATAGAGGAAACAGTATAAAAGAATTCTTTGGAGATATAAAAGTTAAGGAAATAACCGAGTCTATGGTGGAGTGCTTTTTGGATGAGCTGTTTGAGGAGCGACATCTTCAGAAGAGAACAGTAAAAGACATCAAAGTACTCCTTAGCACCATTCTGGATAAGGCTGTAAAAGAGGGCATAGTAGCTTTCAACCCGGCAAAAGAAGTAGTCATAAACAAAAAGCTGGCGCTCAAGTATGCCAAAGAAAAAAATACAGAAGATGAATTCTTCTCTTATGGAGAAGCGCAGACATTCCTGGACAACATCAAGGAGCTTGATTGCTATGAAATGTACTACGTTGCCCTATTCTTTGGGTTAAGGCGAGAAGAACTCCTGGGTCTTCGTTGGTCAGCAATCGATTTTAATTCCAAAACAATGAGCATCAACCACACTGTTACAAAAGGTATGACTGTCAATTACGTCAACTCAACTAAGACTGACGCCAGTAACAGAGAATACCCTCTGACAGATGAACAGATAGAGATGTTCAGACAGCTTAAGACCAAAGAAGATTTTAATCGAAAGCTCTTCGGCAACTGCTATATCGAGAATGAGTATATCTTTAAGCATGCCAATGGTAAGCTTTTCTATCCGGACTATCCAACCAAGACTTTCAAAGGTCTGATCATCAAGATGCCGGAGCTTCCACAGGGCATAACACTTCACGGTCTTAGAAGCTCCTGCGTATCCATCCTTGTTCATCAGGGCATGGATGTAAAGAGCATTCAGAAATGGGTAGGTCATGCAGACTATGAGACCACTCTTAAGATCTATGCAAAAGTAAAAGACAAAGAAGCAAAGAGAGAAATCTCTGACAAAATGACCAGTGTCATTACACTTAAGGAATACACTGACCACAACATCGAACAGTAACTTGACAACAAAATATAGTTTATAGAGAGTTTTCCATGTTTTTGGGGATTAACTTCAGAATAAAAGCAAATGGGTAGAAAAAAAGTAGAATTGGGCATAAAAAAATCGGAGTGACAGGATTCGAACCTGCGACCTCGGCGTCCCGAACGCCGCGCTCCACCAAGCTGAGCCACACCCCGATGAAAAAACTATTCAGTTGAAAAAGATGAAAATCGCGCAACGTCCCGAACGCAGCGCTCTACCAAACTGAGCCACGCCTCGATAAACAATATTGATACTGTTAAGATAAAGCTGCTGATGCGCATCAAACGCATCAGCAACATTATCGATTTTATTATGATATTGAGAAAAAGTCAAACTTACGCGGTTTCTTCTGTGTCCTCGGACTTTGTTCCCGCAGAAACCTCAGCATCCTTCTCTTCCACAGCTTTCGCTGGCTCTTCCTTACTTCCCGCAATCACTGACAGATCTTCTAAATCCTCACGAAGGATTGTCATCATATCATCACCAGTAGGATTCTCAAGAGTTGAGATACGTTTTGCCTGGTTAGTGATGATCTCCTCGAAGAGGTTTCTAACCTCTCTTGCGTTAGCGAAGTTATCGATGTTCTCAATCTTCTTGGCTGTAATAAGAGCTCTGATCTGATGCTTAACATCCTCATCAACCTTGTAGTCGTACTTGTTACAGTTCATGTAGAAGATCTCTTCAAGCTCATCGATGTTGTAATCGGAGAACTCGATATACTTGTTGAATCTGGACTTGAGACCTGGGTTAGACTCTATGAACTTCTTCATAGGCTCTGTGTATCCAGCTACGATAACAACGAAGTCGTCTCTGTTATCTTCCATAGCCTTGAGGATTGTATCAATAGCCTCCTGACCAAAAGCATCATCCTTCTGAGAAAGAGCATAAGCCTCATCGATAAAGAGAACGCCACCCTTAGCCTTCTTGATCTGCTCCTGTGTCTTGATAGCTGTCTGACCAACATAGCCAGCTACAAGCCCTGATCTATCTACCTCTACAAGCTGACCCTTGGACAATACTCCGATCTGCTTATAAATCCTTGCGATGATTCTGGCAACAGTAGTCTTACCTGTACCAGGATTACCTGTAAATACCAGGTGAAGTGATACTGGAACTGATTTAAGTCCCTGATCCTGTCTGGCCTTCTGAACCTTAACAAAGGCAGCCAGTTCTTTTACATCATCCTTGATAGAAGTAAGTCCTATAAGCTTATCGAGGGACTCCATCGGATCCTCTTCAGGTTCCTCAGGTTTCTCCTCTGTTTCTGATGCTGTAGTCTTGATATTAGGATCCTTAGCAAGAAGGTCCTTGGCTTCGCCAAGTGCTGCGTTAGCATTGTCGATGGCGTTTCCAAGTGAATCAGCAGCTTCCCCAATTTTCTTTTCCTGTTCAAGCTTCTCAGGATCTTTTTCTTTAACAGTATTCCCAGTTACATTAGATGTTCCGCTTGTTGAACCACCTGTACTGCTGCTTGATGAAAAGAAATCTCCATAGATGCTGCCCAGAAGATTCTTCTGCATATTTGTAATCTTATTTAGTGCCTCTAATTCTTTATCTAAGTTAGTCATTTAAAAACCAGCCGTTTCTGGAAAGGAATGTACGGTTAGCAACCAGTGAGTTGATGTCGTAACCGATGATAGCTGAAGCCTTAGCCTTGTAAGTCTCCTGCTGAGCTGTTCCCATAGCCTTGTAGTAATCATATGCCATCTTGTGAGAACCATCGAGATTCTTAAGTCCCTGTGCAATATGGCTCTCCATCTCGTGAGCATCATCTGTCTCTCTGAAGAGAATAAAGCTCTTGATGTATGGGTTAGTTGAAGCCATTGTGTAAGCATATGCAACAGATGCAGCCTGATACTCCTCACCAAAGTCTGAAGTAAAGCCAATCTCTGAAAGAGAAATGTCTCTAACCTTACCTGCAGGATTGAGGAATGATGACTGGCACATATAATCTGTGAGAACGTACAGGTTCTCCATTGTGATGTACTTACTTGTTACATCATTGCTTACATACTGAGCCTGCTGCTTCCAAGTATATGGATCATACAAAGGTGCGTTGTAAGGGTGAATTGAAAGTCCCCAGTCTACGTTACCTTCTCTGTTCATGTAGTAGTTGAATCTATCAAGGAAGTCCTTGGAAAGAGAACATCCAGGATTAGATTTTCTCTGCCACTCCTGATCGATTGAGTTATAAACCTTGGCGTTAGCATTAACAGCCTTGATCTCGTTGTAGAAAATACGGAATGCCTTAACATACTCACTTACGTTAAGCTCAAGGTTTGTTGAGCTCATGTAATACCATTCTGTTCTGGCATTAACCTCATTACCAATTACCCAGTTATCGATTGTTCCATAAGCTCCGCCTGAATATCTCATAGCAAGGAAAGCTGCGATAGCCTTAAGATGCTGTGTACCGCCATCTTCCTTGGTATTCATAGCGTAACCAGGACAAACATGAGCATCTCTTGAAAGAGGATGGATAAGGTCCGCACCAGCTTCTGTCTTGTTGTTGAGGATTGTCATTGTAAGCTGGAATCCACTCAAATGACACCAACGAACAAAGGCATCGTACTGGCCAAGAGTTGCTGGGTTAAAGTAATAATCTGTTCCATTGTAATTAAAGAGGATTGCTCCTGGAACTGATGCATCACATACGATATCGCCCATGTAGAGGTTATAAACCATCTGAGCAACACCGAGATCCTTGAATGTAGCAGCATCAGCATTAGTAGGAAGAATTCCCTTGATACCGTGATCATTTCTGGCAACTGTCTTGTAAGCATTGCCCTCTGGGTTTGTGATGTAGTGCTCATCACTTACCTGAACCATCGAACCGCCGCTCTTAACAGCAACCAAAAACTTTTTTGAAAGATTAGAATCGCCTGAATTATATCCAAGAGGGAAAGTAAATGTAGCACTTGTGCCTCTGTCTGCAGTAGCAACTACCTTACCTGTTGTACCATCCTGATATACTTCATCAGCAAAAAGATAATACTTACCATCATCTGAAGCTGGAACTGATTTGCAGGAAACGTTAGCAACTACGTTGCCACCCTGTATTACACATGAGTTAATAGTTACTGGTCTTCCAGCAGCTTCTGCTACAACTCCTGCATTATCAGTTACAACATGAGATGTAAAAACACCACATGCAACTGTTGCTGCCATAGCTACTACAGCAACAAACTTCTTCATTACATTTATTCCTTTTCTCACACTCAACCTCCGAAAAACAAATTTTTATGCCTTGACTATAGCATCCGTAAATGCTTCAAGGCTGTCAGTATCTTTTTTATGGAATGCACTTTTTATTGTAAGACTCTCTTCGAGAATTGTCACGTTTTTAAGTGCCTGAAGTTTCTCCGTCATAAGTTTAACTGTTACAGGAGCCCATGTTCCGTTCTGTCCAAGGGCAAAAGTCCTGTTCTGAACACCAAGAGCAGCCATATCATTTAAAAAGCTCTCCATTGGCGGATAAATACCATTGTTATAGGTAGGGCACATAAGAACTAATTTCTTGCAGCGCCAAACTTCTCCAATAAGATATGAAACATCTGTACCTGATACATCATACACCTTAACACCAGCTTTTGTCTTGCCCCTTATGCTGGCTGCCACAGCTTCTGCTGCGCTGGCTGTATGACCGTACAAACTTCCATATATAACTGCAATATCCTCTGTTTCAGGCTCGTAAGTACTCCATTTCTGGTACTTATCGATAAACCACGCTATATCTTTTCTCCAAACTGGACCATGAAGAGGAAGAAGCATCTGAATATCAAGTCCCTGCGCCTTTTTAAGGACTGCCTGAACCTGCATTCCATACTTACCTACAATATTTGCATAGTAACGCCTTGCAGAATTAAGGAACTCTTTTTCGAAATCATAATCATCCGCAAAAAGACCTCCATCGAGCGCTCCAAAGGTTCCAAATGCATCTGCGCAAAGAAGAGCCTTGGTCGCATCGTCATAAGCAAATAATACCTCTGGCCAGTGCACCATAGGCGCTGTCACAAAGTGGAAGGTATGGCTTCCTGTAGAAAGCGTATCCCCTTCCTTAACTTCGAGCTTATTAAAGCCTGCTGCCTCTGGGAAGAACTGCTCCATGATCTGGAAAGTCTTGGCATTACCAACAACAGTAACCTCAGGGAAAAGACCTGCAACTGTGCCGATAAGTGAGCAGTGATCCGGCTCCATATGTAAAACCACCAGATAATCCAGCTTCCTGCCATTAAGACAATCCTTGAGATTCTCAAGATACTGATCTGACACGCTGATATCTGCAGTGTCAAATACAGCTGTCTTCTCATCGTCTATGAAGTAACTATTATAGGAAACCCCCTCAGGAATCGGGAAAATATTCTCAAAACGCTCAAGTCTCCTGTCACTTCCACCAATCCAAAATATTCCGTCTGTTACTTTCTTTACTCCGTTCACGTTTTACCCTCCATTAATAACCTATTTTCTCATATTATACGGATAAAATAAACCTTATTTGTCCTTAAACTCAAGGATTGTCTTCTCAACAACCTTGATATCAATAGGCTTTGTCACATGAGCATTCATTCCAGCATCAAAAGCAAGCTGCACATCATCCGCATATGCATTAGCAGTCATCGCTATGATAGGTATTCTCTGAGCCCAGTCTGTCTGGATACTTCTGATGGCAGCTGCTGCCTCATATCCGTTCATAACTGGCATCTGAATATCCATAAGTATCATATCATAATCGCCCTCTTTGGCGTTTTTAAATAGCTCAACTACCTCCTGACCGTTGCAGCCTCTTGTAACAGTAGCTCCGAACATGTCCATCAGCTCTATGAGGATATCTGCGTTAATATCGTTATCTTCCGCAGCAAGGAATCGCATTCCTTCAAGAGGATTTGTATGCTCCTCTTCCTTCTCATCATTCATCTTGGTCACATCTTCAATTGCCTGCTTGAGATTTGTGACAAATACTGGCTTCTGCAAAATCTCATTGCATCCAGCAGCCTTAAGAGCATCAGCATTCATTTCATAGCTATCAGTTACAGCAAAGATCAGGCTATTATTCTTATTATCTCTTGCCCTGATATTCTTAACAAGTTCCACAACAGTGGTATCATCGATAGTTTCATCAATAAGTATCAAGTCGTAGTGCTTGTTATCTGTGCGCATTTCATCAACATACTTAAGTGCCTCACTTCCTGTGAAAGCCCTTGTAACTTCCAGATCCTCGTTGGCATATGCCTTTTGATGTTTCTCATCTTCTGACTTGTCGCCATTAACAACAAGCATCGTATTGATTCCATTAGCCTTCCAGAAATCTACGTCTGATTCAACAGCTTTAAGTCTCAGATTAACAATAAATGTACTTCCCTTGCCTTCCTCTGACTCAACTCTGATAGTACCACCCATGAGCTCTACGAGACTCTTGGTAATAGCCATTCCAAGGCCTGTTCCCTGAATAGTTTTGGTTGCACCCTTTTCCTCACGGGAGAATGCATCAAAGATCTTATCTTTGTATTCAGGCTTCATACCGATACCATTGTCTTTGATAGTAAAGGTAACGTTCTGGAAGCCCTCTGATGAAGATGAAGACTCATTAATAGAGAACTCAATCCTGCCACCCTCCGGAGTATATTTGATCGCATTACCCAGAATGTTCATAAGGATTTCATTGATCCTCTGCTTGTCCCCCATGAAGATATCATGCTGAAGGTCTCCAACAGTCACAACATACTCCTGGTTCTTATTTTTGGCCTGGAAGCTGATAACAGAATTAATTTCCTCCAGCAAAAGACCTATTGGCATTTCTTTAATATCCAGAGTAGTCTTACCACTCTCAATCTTACTCATATCCAAAACGTCGTTGAGCATAGATAAAAGATTCTGCGACGCAAGACTGATCTTATGCGTATACTCTTTTACCTTCTCAGGTTCGTCTGCATGCTTGTCTATCAGAAGGTTAAAGCCTGTGATGGCATTCATAGGAGTTCTGAAATCGTGAGACATATTGGCAAGAAAGCTCGTCTTGGCCTTATTAGCTGTCTCAGCGGCATTAAGCGCTTCCTGAAGCTGATGATTTCTCTTAATCTCCTGAGTTCTGTCATAGAGCGCAATGGCAGTTCTTTTACCACCGTCATCAATAGTAGTAACAGTAATTCCACGATAGTAGAGATGCTCACCGGTTCTTACATTTTCTATCTGAATTTCATCCTGTATGAACGCCTCGCCAGTATCTCTGCACATCTCAAATACATGTTCAATCGATATACCGTCAGTTTCATCTGATTTATGTACTCTGTCAAGGGCTCTGATATCTTCCTTAACATCATTTAATGGAATTCCCAATACTTCCTCAACGTTTGAGGTAACAAAGCTCGGAGTATAATCATCTCCATCTACAACTGCCAGAATATCATTATTTCTCTCAACCACGAAATCGAACAGCCACTCTCTATAGTGGATATCGTTATCCTTGAGCTGAAGATCCTTCTCGTTTCGTTCATTGATCTCCTGCACCATGGCATTGAGCTGTCCGGCCATTCCTACCATTGCTGTGGACAACTGTCCAATCTCGTCCTTATATTTGTCTTTATCCTGAATATTAAAATTACCATTTCTTACTTCGCCGGCCATGTCATTCAGTCTACTGATCCTCTTACTGAATCTTCCTGCGTAAACCGACGCAACAATGAATGCCAGTGCAAAAAGGACTATGGCAATTACTGTATCTGAGAACAGAATCGACCTTACATCTGCTGTAATCTCAGCTCTGTCTACATAGTAAAAGAGCTTCCAGGAATTCTCGAAGTTCTTGGATGAGGACAGGAAGTAACCTTTGCCCTCAACAAAGGTATTATTCATGAAATCAATGCCATATCCCATGGCAACTTTACAGATTTCTGTATCAAGTGCCTTATCTGCGATTCTCTTGTGGATTACAATATTTCCATCTCCATCAACAATAAGAATTCCGTTATCCAGATATCCTATACTGCTAATAGATGAAAAGAAAGTCTCATTCTTAACTTTTAGGACAACGACACCGACCAGTTTAGATGAGCTTCCAACATCAAGAAGCGCCTTTATAACATAAACACCACCCTGTCCATCAGTAACCCACATGGTGCTATAGTCCTGGGAGCACAGCTCATACCACTTCTTTTCCAGATCAGTCTCTGGCCTGTGCGTAAAGTCGCCAAGGTGATCTTCTGATATAAGCTCAGAATAAATATTTATGGATTCAATTCTCGTATCACTACTAAGGTAATACCAGATAAGAGGCTCGATATTTTTGCTTAATTCAGATGAAAGGGCATATGGATTACTGTTTGCGTGTTCAAGCGTTTTTCTAAGGTTCTCCTCATAGGTAAAAAACTTGACGATATCTGTCTTTCTGTTACAGTTACTTTCAAGCTCATTGGCAATAACATCAGTATTACCTTCCATGGCAATCTGAGTTTGCTGAATCAGATTTTTTCTGGCTACAACATACATGTAAATTCCCAGAAAGACGATAGGCGTAACAATAAGCACAGCCAGTATTAACCTCAGCTGCGTTTTGATACTATATTTCCATTGTCTCTTTTCTTTTGCGCCCATATACGCTCCTCTTAATCTTCTCTTAGAAGCTGCTTCACTTCGTCATCTATATTTTGAAATGCCACTTCTATTGTCCTTTCTCCAAGTACCACCTGTTGAAGCTCATATCCAAACTTCTCATAAATCTGACTACTGTTATTACCCCATTGATTCCACGGCATTACTACCCTGTTTGTACTGGTAAGTGCCCTGATCTCGTCGAACTCGTCCGGATTATCAAATATTACATTTTTCAGATAGGTCTGACTTCCCTGTCTGTCAGACCACAGTGCTCTCTGTCCTTCTTCCGTTGCTATCTTGCCAACTACAGCCATAGCAAAGCCTTTATTAGGGTCAAAAGAATTAACTGCAAAGCCACAGTTACAGCCGCCTATAAGAACAGCCTTTCCTGCACTGTCGCTTGAAAGAGCCATTGTTCCCAGTCTTATGTCCGGGTTCTTTTCTTTGATTCGGTTATAATCTGATAATCCGCCCTGATACAAAAAGCTCTTACCAGCTGCAAATTCCTCTATTGCTGCTGTTTCATCCATAATACACATATCCCTTGTATATATCTTATGGACGCACATATCCTGCCATTTATACATATATGGCCTTATTTCTTCATAAAATGTAGTCTGACCATAGGCCATTCTGCTTCCAAACTTTTTACCCTGATCGGTATTAAAGTACCCGGATGAAAGAAGGGCAAGCGCCGTATCTGCCACCTTATCAGAATCCTTAAGACCTGCAGATAATGGTTTTATTTCCATGTTGTTTCGCATGTAATCGCACAGGTCAACAAGACTTGCATATGAAAGCGGAACCTTTTGTCCGCTCTGCTCTAATATATCTTTATTGTAAAAGAGACACTGAAAATCGCTGGTACTTGGAACCGCATATATTCTGGTTCCGTACATAAAGCCCTCTTTTCCCTTATCTGTGAAATTCTCACAGTATAGTGTCAGATCCTCGATATACCTGTTTTTAGCATGCTTTTTAGCCATAGATGGTGTCATCATGACAATCTCTGTGGCTATCTGTGACGAAAGCTCCGCATCTATTATGGATTCGTAGCTATCCTTGGATATGTATCTGTATTTAAATTTATATTTTGGGAATTCATCGGCAAGAAATGCCATGAGATTCTTGACGCAGGATTCATCAAGCCATCCTGAAATCTCTATAGTTGAAGCAGCGTCATAGAATTCTAATTCCTCTGAAACATTCTTATCATATTCCTCTAAAATTTGCGCATACTCATCAGAGCGTGGATCTGACTCTCCGCAGCCAGATAACACGCCTACCGCCAATAAAATCGTGCTAAGCACACAGGAAAAGATATTCTTAGGTCTTTTAGTTCTCATATGCCCCTCATAAGCACATTTTGTACTAACTTATCGCAATAATACCTTCTTTATCTCTCCCACGTAGATCACATAATCATTAACTTCTTTCGCTTCAACCTCCGGTAAGATGCTCTCTATAAAGCCGTCCTTACCTATCTCCTTCCTATACAATACCTTACAGACGATAACAGTGTTAGCTTCCTCAATGTATGGTACCCCTTCATAATATCCCACATTGAGTCTTGCACCCTTTAATTTGTCCTCATCTTTTCCAGATACAGCTTCAAGGTACTTTATAGCACCTCGAAATTCTTCGTGATCCAAAAAACTAAGCGAGTATTCTCCAGCAGCATCAATAAGCTGCTTGGTAAAACGGTTGTTTCGAACACAGATAAAGGTAACTCTTTTGCCCCACATCTGACCAACTCCGCCATTTGATGCCGCAGTGGTATTAACCCTTGTTTCATCTCCTGCCGTTACCAGAAATTTCCTTCCGCTAAAAATGTAAGCGCCGTTTTCAACATCCTCTGGTTTAAAGTCCTGAAATACTCGCATATTTACCTCCGTAAATCCCGAAAAACATCAGAAATCTCTTATTCTATCTTCCTCTGTGAGTCCTGTGTTTTCAATCTTGGTTATCGTTATTTCATAACTATAATTATCGCTTACTTTAATATTAACACGGTCTCCTACCCTATGTCCAAGTAATTGTTTGCCCAGTGGAGATTCAATACTGATGAGGCCTTTAAGGGAATTCTGCCTCATTGTGGTTACTATTTTGTAGGTTTCCTCACTGCCATCTTCTTCAATGCGAACAGTTACGGATTTATTCATTCCTACCTGATCCTCTGTCGTGTTATCATCGATAACCTTAGCAGTCTTGATCATCCTCTCAAGGAATCTTATTCTGCTCTCGTTCTGATTCTTGGCCTTTTTGGCAGCGTAATACTCAAAATTCTCAGAAAGATCGCCCTGTGCACGAGCTTCTTTTACGTGCTCGAGGAGTTCTTTTCTGACAACAACCTTGCGATGTTCGATCTCTGCCTCCATGTCCTCTATATCTTTTCTGGTTAATTCGTTGTTCATTGGTGTTCCCCCATAACAAAGTTAAGTATATATAAACAGCAAAGGGCGAAGCCTTACGGCCTCGCCCCAATTTACTCCTAAAACAAATCGCATCAAGCCTTGCCAACTGATCCGAAGAGTTCCATCTTCTCCTTAACTGTAGCCTTGATAGCTTCAGCACCAGGAGCAAGAAGCTTACGAGGGTCAAAGCCCTTACCTTCAAGATCCTTACCAGCCTCAACATACTTACGAGTTGCATCAGCAAATGAAAGCTGACACTCTGTATTAACGTTAATCTTGGATACACCAAGTGTGATTGCCTTCTTGATCATGTCTGCAGGAATTCCTGTGCCGCCGTGAAGTACGAGAGGCATAGCTCCTGTCTTCTGCTGGATAGCATCAAGAACGTCGAATCTAAGTCCTGGCCATCCTTCTGGATACTTACCATGGATGTTACCGATACCAGCTGCAAGCATATCTACGCCAAGATCAGCGATTCTCTTGCACTCGTCTGGATCAGCACACTCGCCCATACCAACAACGCCGTCTTCTTCGCCGCCGATTGAACCAACCTCAGCCTCGATAGAAAGACCAAGCTGATGAGATACGTTTACAAGCTCTGATGTCTTAGCAACGTTCTCTTCGATGTTGTAGTGTGAACCATCGAACATGATAGATGTGAAACCAGCCTTGATACACTTGTAGCATCCTTCGTATGTACCGTGGTCAAGGTGAAGTGCAACAGGAACAGTGATTCCAAGGCTCTCGTCCATAGCCTTAACCATAGCTGCTACTGTTGTGAAACCTGTCATATACTTACCAGCGCCCTCAGAAACACCGAGGATAACTGGGGACTTAAGCTCTTCTGCTGTGAGAAGTACTGACTTAGTCCACTCCAGGTTGTTGATGTTAAACTGGCCTACTGCATAGTGGCCTTCTTTTGCTTTTACAAGCATGTCTCTTGCGGATACTAACATTGTTTTTCTCCCTTGTTTATGTAGTATTGATGGTTATTTCCATTATATACTTGTTGCCTGAAAAAATAAAGTTAATCATTTCACAAGCATCAGGCAAAATCAAAGTAGTTATCTGCCCAGAACTCGTCATCTGTCACAGGTGCAAAGCTGTTGTACCTGAGTACAGTTCCAGACCTGCGTGAAAGAGTCAGTGTGAGCACACCATCTTTAACTCTGACTGTTGAACCATCTGTGTTATAGCCTGTGTAATCGGAAGTAATAAGAGTGCTGAGCTTGGTATCACGTGGAATACCTGTTGGCCAGACTTCTATCTCTTTGGTTACCTCGAAATCATTATTGTTGATTGCCACGATGACAGCTGCAGTTCTGTTAAATCTGCCATAGGCAATGAAATTGTGATCTGCAAGAAGCTCTCTTATAGAACCACTTATAAGCTCAGGACAAGTCTTGTGAATAGCTATCATATCCTTGTGGAAAGCTATCATTTCCTTGTCTTCATGTCCCCAAGGGTAAGTTCTTCTGTTATCAGGATCTGTAAATCCACAGACGCCTGCTTCATCTCCATAATAAATAGTCGGAGCACCAGGCCATGTCATCTGAACAATAACAGCTTCTCTCATGACGCCCTTGTTGATACCAGTCTCAGCAGACTCAGGCAAAAGATTTCCCGTTCTGCCAACCTTCTGAGTAGTTCTTGTAAGGAATCTTGAATGGTCATGATTAGAAAGCTCATTCATCGCTGTATACAGTGAAGACATACTGAAGTTCTCGCCGCCACAATAAGCCATGGTATCGAAGAACTCTCGGGCATTACCCACACGTGTAGGCTGGAACTCATCTGAGTGCTTCTCCATTCCAGTGAGGAACCAGGTGAGAGGCTCCATAAATGCGTCATAGTTCATGACTGTATCCCACTCACCGCCCTGAAGCCATTCTCCAGCTGGTCCGTAATGCTCAGCCAGGATAATAGCATCTGGATTAGCCTTTTTTACCTCTGTTCTGAATCTGTTCCAGAAGTAATGATTGTACTCCCTTGAATGGCCAAGGTCTGCTGCCACATCAAGTCTCCATCCGTCGGCATTGTAAGGAGCTGAAACCCACTTACGTCCAATTCTGAGGATATATTCCTCAAGTTCTTTGGAACCTTCATAGTTCAGCTTGGGAAGAGTATCATATCCCCACCAGCCATCATATGATGTATTAAATGGCCAGTTCTCGTTATTAAATGAGAAAAAATTACGATAAGGGCTGTTCTCGGATACATATGCGCCCTTCTCATAGTTATCTTTGGAATTCTCGTAAATACACTCTTTATCCAGCCACTTATTAAAAGAACCACAATGGTTAAATACACCGTCAAGAATAACTCTGATGCCTCTCTTGTGAGCTTCCTCTACAAGCTTGGCAAACAGTGCATCACTTGCCTCAAGGTTCTTTTTGCTGGTAACGCGGTTAATATACATGGTGGACTTGGTATTGTCCTGACCATCTGTATTAAGTTCTCCGCCATCCTCTACGATCACGCCGAAATGTGGATCAATATGATCATAATCCTGTGTATCGTACTTGTGAGAAGATGGTGATACAAAAATAGGGTTAAAATAGATAACATCGATTCCAAGGTCCTGTAAATAATCGAGTTTATCAAGGACTCCCTGAAGATCTCCGCCATAGAACTCTCCAAAATCCCAATTGGCATCAGGATACTGGCTCCAGTCCTCAACCTGAACGCTCTTGTGGCCGTTGTAATAATACTCGCCAGTCTTAACGTCATTGGACTTATCGCCATTGCAGAATCTATCTACAAAAATCTGATACATTACTGCACCCTTGGCCCAGTTTGGAGTAAAGAATCCAGGAAAGATCCTGAATTTCATGCTATCAAGAACAGTTCTACCGCATCCTCTCTTGTCATAAAACCAGTTACCATCATCTGATATTATCTCGAAATAATAAGGAACAGTTCCGCTTCCTGTCTTGACGCCTACGTCGTAATAGTCAAACTCCCCATCTGTTTCCGTATAACGCATGCTGTAACGCTCGTTTCCCCAAACCAGCGTAACATCCACTCTATCATCCTTGGAGCATCTGAATCTTACCTGCGTTTTTCTATTCTTGTCTGGTTCCGCTGGTCTTAAATAGTCCAGGGTCATGTCATGAAATAAAGCTTTAGTATTCATTCTCTTTCCTTAAATGCAAAAAAGACAGCTACGATGCTGTCTTTTTAGAGAAGGTATTTCTTTCTTATGGGGTATAGCAAAAAACTATATAATGTATTGGGGGGTTACGCATATTATACTAACATCCCCCCAAACCCTCGTAAAGACTAATACTCCACAAATTTGTCAAAAACAGCTGTATGTTTTTGTGCACTTTTCACAATCATATTTCTACTTCTACATCCGTAACGATGTCTTTACCTTCAAAGAGGGCTTCGAACTCTTCTCTGCCAATCTTCTCTTTCTCGATCAGCAGATTAGCACTGCTGTGAAGGACATCCTCGTACTGAAGTATAATTTCTTTAGCTTTTGCATAGCATTTATCGATAATGGACTTAACCTCCTTATCGATCTCCCCCGCCATGAATTCGCTGTGTTTCTTGGAATGAGAAATATCATATCCGATAAATACATCTTCCTCATTCTCGTCATAGTTGATCACACCAAGATTTTCTGACATACCATACTTGGTAACCATATTTCTGGCTTCTGAAGTAGCCTTCTTGATATCGCTGGATGCGCCTGTTGTGATATCGCCAAAGATGATCTCCTCAGCAATTCTGCCACCAAGTGAAACCATGATATCCTCAAGCATTCTCTTCTTGGTAATGAACATCTCATCCTTTTCAGGAAGAGGCATTGTGTAGCCTGCTGCCCCAAGACCCGTAGGGATAATAGATATAGTATGAACTGGGCCCACCTCTGGAAGAACATGGAACAGAATCGCATGTCCTGCCTCGTGATAGGCTGTGATCTTCTTTTCTTTGTCTGAGATGATGCGGCTCTTCTTCTCGGTTCCAATACCAACCTGAATAAATGCCTTCTCAACATCAGCCTGTTTGATAAACTGTCTGCTGTCCATAGCAGCATTGATAGCAGATTCATTAAGTAGGTTCTCAAGATCAGCTCCTGTAAAGCCAGCTGTTGTCTGAGCAACTTTTTTAAGGTCAACATCCTCTGAAAGAGGCTTATTGCGCGCATGAACCTTGAGGATTTCCTCTCTGCCTCCAACATCAGGTCTTGCTACAGTGATCTTACGGTCAAATCGACCCGGTCTCATGATGGCAGGATCAAGGATATCTACTCTGTTAGTAGCTGCCATTACGATGATTCCTTCATTAGTTCCGAAACCATCCATCTCTACGAGCATCTGGTTGAGGGTCTGCTCTCTTTCGTCGTGGCCACCACCCATACCAGTGCCTCGTCTTCTGGCAACTGCGTCAATCTCATCGATAAAGATAATACAAGGAGCGTTCTTCTTGGCATCTGCGAAGAGATCTCTTACTCTTGATGCACCGACACCAACAAACATCTCCACAAAGTCTGAACCTGAAATGATAAAGAAAGGAACTCCAGCCTCACCAGCTACTGCCTTGGCAAGAAGAGTCTTACCTGTACCAGGTGCTCCCTCGAGGAGTACTCCCTTAGGGATTCTGGCTCCAACTCTTGTGAACTTACCAGGATCCTTGAGAAATTCAATGATCTCTGCAAGCTGTTCCTTTTCTTCCTTAAGTCCGGCAACGTCATCCAGCTTGATCTTGTTATCTTCAGCTGTAGACATCTTGGCTCTGCTCTTGCCGAAATTGAGCATCTTGGAGCTTCCACCGCCACCAGCCTGCATTCCCATCATCATGGTGTACATGAAAACCATGACTACAAGGCCTACAATAATAGGAATAATACCATTTATCAGAACATTATCTGAAGGAATGTCCTTAACTTCTAGTCTGACATTGTTATCATTGACCAAAGACTCAATAACCGTAACATCTGTGGAATAAAAAACCACATCGTTCTTGCCGTCTGTAAATGCAACTCTCACAGCACCGGTCGGTGTCTCGGCGTTTGGCATGATCACAACGCTCTTAATTCGCTCTGCCTCTATATCTTTCTGGAGGGAAGATACATTATAAACATCTGCACCAGATGAAAACAGATTACTACTGTACTGGATGACCACTACAAATGCCAGAAGTATCATCGCCACCATTATTATAGAGTTAAAATTCTTAGATTTATTCAAATTCCCCATTGCCCCCTTTTATGAAGCAAACTACTACTGCTTAGTTAAACTCAACAACTCCAATATATGGAAGGTTACGATATCTCTGATCATAATCAAGTCCGTATCCAACAACGAACTCATCTGGAATCTCAAATCCAGTATAATCAACCTTAACGTCTGTAACTCTTCTCTCAGGCTTATCAAGAAGTGTGCAAAGCTTGATGCTGGCTGGACCTCTGTCTCCAAGCATCTTGATAAGATATGAAAGTGTTCTTCCTGAATCAACGATATCCTCTACGATAAGAACATCTCTATCCTTAAGTGGTTCATCAAGATCCTTGACAATCTTAACAACTCCGCTTGATTTTGTTGAACTACCATAGCTGGAAGCTGACATAAAGTCCATAGTTACAGGAACAGTGATTCTCTTAGCAAGCTCACACATGAAGAAAACTCCACCCTTAAGTACACAAACAAGGTGAACTGACTTGCCCTGATAATCTCTGCTAATCATATCTCCAAGTTCCTGAATTCTCTTATCTACTTCCTCTTCCTTGAGTAGTACACGTACTGATTCAGCCATTACAAAAACCTCCATTATCAATATTGATTTCTAATATTCTGCCCGTTGTATCGCCTATTTTGTAAGCTCCACTCATTCTGATACCCGGAGCCCACAAGACATTACTGCCATCCGTCAAAAGATAAACATCATCCCGAACCGCCTTGGGAACCTTTTCATCCGTCATAAGCTTACTGATTTTCTTCTTATGAAGGCCTTCCCCATGCTCTAAAAGGATGTAGTCATCTGCCTTTCTGCGCCTAAATACAGCTCTTTGTATTCTATCATAATCGAACCATTTAGTATACGCTGAGGACGGAAATAGTTTCCCACCATTATATTGCAATACTTTGATATGTGCTATACCCAAATTTGGAATCTCATATTCCAGTTCATCGCCCACAGCCAGATTTGACGGTATTTCATACTCTTGGCACGCATTCGATGAATTTTTTGTGTCTTTAACCCCGATCGTAAGACTATCGTAGCTCCTGACAGCCTCCAGATTATATGGAAGGTCGATAGATGCTGTGCCTGCCGTTCTTTCTGTAATAGCCAGTATCGAATCCACATGAGCAGAAGTAATATCCTTTCTGCTTGGAGTCAGACTTTCAAGACTCTTTAGGATGATCGCCGATTTAATAGCATCGTCTTCGCCTCTATAGCTCTTTAGATCAATCTCGACGCAGCCTTCTTTTTCTTTGACCAGCGCCTGATATCTCTTATCTGTTTCATTTTGTATGTATTCATCTGCCTTGGCAAACTCTATTGCAGCCCTGCACAGATGCGCAACTGCCTTTTTGTTGACCTCTTTTTCCATCTTGGGAATGAGAATGTTTCTCACAATATTCCGGGTGTGGATATTCTCATCATTGGTCTTGTCATGGCAAAAGAGCTGTCTCTTGTGCCTTAGATACTTCTCAATCTCATCCCTGTCAACGCACAGAAATGGTCTTATTATATTCCCTCTGACCGGTCTGATTGCTCCTGCTCCATGAAGCCCGCTTCCTCTTATGAGATTCATAAGAAGAGTTTCCGCCACGTCGTTCTGGTGATGAGCTACTGCTATGGTAGCTGCGCCATTTTGATCGGCTGTCTCAAGGAAGGCCTCGTATCTGGCGCGTCTTCCGGCTTCCTCTTCTGTCATCTTCCATTTCTTGGAAAGCTTTGGAATATCTTTTTGGTAAAAAAAGCAATCTATATCATGCTCTTTACAGAAATCCCTGACGAAAGCCTCATCCTGATCAGCTTCTTCCCTGATGCCATGATTGACATGGACCGCGATGAGCCTGATATCAAGAACCTTACGGAGGCTGCAGAGTGTGAGCATCATAGCTGTTGAATCAGCCCCTCCTGAAAAACCCGCTAGTACTGTACTGCCGGATTCAATCATATTATTTGCTCTTATGAAATCTAAAACTCTGTTCTCGAAACTATTCATATCACCTTGTAAAAATCAAAGCGCAGACTTCATACGTACCTCGTATTGATGCCTGCGCTATGCTCACAATTAATTACTTTCGTTTAGTTACTTTCATTCTTGAAGATAATCTCTCCCGGATATACCAGTCCCAGTTTATCTCTCGCTGTATCCTCTATGTATTTACGCGTGTGCGTGTACTTCTCGAATTCAGCTATCTCTGAGCTTCTCTGCTCCTCCTGCTCAATCTGCAATACAAGAGCTTCCTCTCTGGTCTGATATTCATCAGCCTTCTTCATGAGTCCAATACTCTTTATCGATACTACAGAAACCAGGATCAGCACAACGATGCTTGCCCAGATAATACCTGCTGCATTCTGGAAGCGACGACGCTTATAGCGTGCTCTGCTTGCCATGATATACCCCTCAAATTAAGACAAAATTTAGATAATACCCTAAACCTATAATAATACTGCAATCCGCCCCGTGTCAAATATAACGATACAGCTGAGTTACATCTTCTTTGTGAATTGTTTCCTGGACATCAAGCACTTCTACGCTGACATCCTTATTACCAAAGCCGATGGTTATCTTATCTCCAACCTTAACCTCTGCAGAAGCCTTGGCTGGGCGTCCGTTTATTGTTACTCTTCCTGCATCGCAGGCTTCGTTAGCTACTGTTCTTCTCTTAATAAGTCTTGTTACTTTTAAATATTTATCTAATCGCATTGTTAATCTCCTGATGATGCTGATGCTGTACTCGCAGCATCGCTTACTTCTGAACTGCTCTCTGAGCCGTGACCATCTGTAGAGGATGAATCCCCTGATGAATCTCCAGAACTCTCACCACTTCCGCCTTCGTCGGAAGATCTGCCATCTGAAGCCTCTGACGAAGCGGATGACGCTTCTGAGGATGGCTCCGTTGAGCTTTCTGAAGGCGCAGAGGATGCCTCTGTGGAGCTCTCAGATGGAGCTGCTGTGGATGCTTCTGATGCAGAATCTGAAGACTTGTCACTGGCGGAATCATCGTCCTTGATCTTGACCATGTCAGGGAACTCATACTTAAGATTTGTTTCCTGCATATCAATGTTTATTCTGTAACTTCTTGTCTCATAGCCTTCTTTTTTGACTATGATCTCGTGATTACCTGAAATCTTGGCAACGCTGCATGGAATAAGTCCAATGTAGTTGCCATCAAAATAAAGCTCTGCTCCGTTTGGCTTATCAATATAGATTCTATAGCCTTCAATTACCTTGTTTGTAACGCCAGTGCTGCTCTTTCCAGAGGAGTTGGAGCTGATAGATCCTGATGATATAGAAGAAGCAAATTTAGAGCTGTTATCAGATTTCTTTTCCTTAGTTGATGCTTTGGAGCTGGCATCTGTTGATTCCTTGTGTGGAAGTGAAGCCGCTGAAGCTGCCACTGTACTTGCCTCCTGGGCAGACTCGTCTTTTTCCAGGGTAATACTAATAACAGATTTGGGCGTTCCGACCTTGAGATACTTGGTCTGAGTAATATAACCGTCAGCAATTATCTTGAGGTTGTGATAGCCATACTGTATTGTCTGTGGCACTCCGGTGAGCATTCTTGTGCCATCAACAAAGACATCTGCAGTATCCGGGTCAATTTCAAAAGTGACCAGGCCTTCCTTGGGTCTTGTTATAGTCACATCGCTGGTATCTATAACTGTTTCCTGATTGCGGTTAATGCTGACCTGAGACTGGTAATTAGCACCATTTCCCAGTATCTGCAGGGTGTAGTCGCCCTCAGGAGCGCTCAGCAGCATATTCGGGGAAATCTTGTGAATCACCTCATTATCAAGCTCGAGCCATGCACCAACAAGGCTCTGGTTCTCAACTGTTTCTGAAGACAAGCTTACATAGCCGTGTCCACTCTGCACAACAACGCTATATATATCGCGGCCGATTCCGCTTACAGTCACTGAATCAGTAGAAAGAATATCCTCCGCAAGGGCAGGCTTATCCTCAGCTAAAATAAGGGTTCTGGCATCAATCTTGTATACTCCGCCATTTACCACTGCTGTTCCGTCGTTTCTTACAAGGTTGTGATCCCTGGTGTTATCTATAACCCAGGCATCCTTGGAAACGTTAAGAGTAGTGATATGCTTGGAGCTCTTTAAAAAAGTTACTTCTACAATCTGACCTTCCGACAGAAGTCTTGGTGAAAGAGCAGTTCCATATATGTCATACATCATGCTGGTATTATCATAGCTTAGTGTATAGGTTTTACCAGTTGAATGATTCTTGAATCTGATCTCTTTTCTGTCCACATCAACAGCTCTGATAGCTGCCACATCTGCAGAATCGTATCTTCCAAGCAGAGAAATATTGACCTTCTCAGTTCCAAGCCCGCTTGAAGCATACGAAACCGGTGACATAGAAGCCATTATTCCTGCTATGGTAAGAGCAAGCAATAGCTTTGTACGCAGATTTGTTTTTTTCACGATCTTACCCCTCATTGATCCTTCAAAAAATTACTTAGGCGCTCCGGCTCTAGCAAATACTCCTTGGTGTTATGCTCTGGATCATCAATAACATCCATGAGCATTTTCCCTAGTACATCTCCTATTTTTTTGCCTGGTGTTACTCCCTGGCTGATCAGGTCTCTTCCGTTTACAGCAAGGTCTCCAAGCGTTACACATTCTTTTCTTGCTTTTATTTCTTCATATATGACACTGATATCTTCTAACTGTTTGAGCTTTTCCTGTCTCTGATAGTCACTTTGTGCCATGGTATCAGCATATCTTACTTCCAGAAAATTCGGAAATGCATCAACTCCCACCATGTTCATGGCATGTCTTACATTTCTGGCTGTGGCAGGGAACCTGTAGTCATGATACTTGATCAGGTTGCAAACCTTATCCATGGTGTCTCTGTCAAACTTGAGCCTTCTGAATATGACCCTGGCCATCTCGGCTCCCTTGATATCATGCCCGTAAAAATGGCTCACTCCATCTTCATCTACTGTAATTGTAGCAGGTTTTGCCATATCATGCATCAGCATTGTAAGCCTCAGCACCCTGTCTGGCCTTATGTTCAGCATGGTCTGTATGATATGTTCGCCTACTGAAAAGGCGTGATGAATATTGTTCTGCTCTGTCTCCATGCAGGCATCGAACTCTGGCAGGATTACCTTGGTAATGCCAAGCTCATAGGCCTG
>JAEEGF010354541.1_pt1 | contig 23352 bp, 23 predicted proteins | sample 9134171 | NCBI WGS metagenome assembly JAEEGF01 (sample SAMN16246542, study PRJNA631951) | gut metagenome | biome: gut microbiome; feature: rumen; material: AP-attached | host: Bos | place: Iran: Karaj | collected 2018-10
GGTCTTGATAACGAGAAAGAGCAGAAGATCATGGTTTACGACCTTGGTGGTGGTACATTCGATGTATCAATCATCGATATCGGTGACGGTGTTATCGAAGTTCTTTCAACAAACGGTGATACACACCTCGGTGGTGATGACTTCGACCAGGCAATCATCAACTGGATGGTTCAGGATTTCAAGAATAAAGAGGGCGTAGATCTTTCAGGCGACAAGATGGCTATGCAGAGACTTAAGGAAGCTGCTGAGAAGGCTAAGAAGGAACTTTCTTCTTCAACAACAACCAACATCAACCTTCCTTTCATTTCAGCAGGCGCTGATGGCCCTAAGCACTTCGATGTAGATCTTACAAGAGCTAAGTTCGAGGAGCTTATCCATGATCTTGTTGAGAAGACAGCTATCCCTGTACAGAACGCTATGAAGGACGCAGGTCTTACCAATGCAGACCTTGGCAAGGTTCTCCTTGTTGGTGGTTCAACACGTGTTCCCTGCGTAGTAGAGAAGGTTAAGCAGCTCACAGGTCACGAGCCTTCCAAGACCCTTAACCCTGACGAGTGCGTAGCTATCGGTGCTTCCATCCAGGGTGGTAAGCTTGCAGGCGATGCCGGCGCAGGCGATATCCTTCTTCTTGACGTAACACCTCTTTCACTTTCTATCGAGACCATGGGTGGTGTTGCTACAAGACTTATCGAGAGAAATACAACTATCCCTACCAAGAAGAGCCAGGTATTCTCAACAGCTGCAGACAACCAGACTGCTGTAGATATCAACGTACTTCAGGGTGAGAGACAGTTCGCTAAGGACAACAAGTCCCTTGGACAGTTCAGACTTGACGGAATCCCTCCGGCAATGAGAGGAGTTCCTCAGATCGAGGTTACCTTCGATATCGATGCTAACGGTATTGTTAATGTATCAGCTAAGGACCTTGGCACAGGCAAGGAGCAGCACATCACAATCACAGCAGGATCCAACATGTCCGATGAGGATATCGATAAGGCTGTAAAAGAGGCTGCTGAGTACGAGGCACAGGATAAGAAGCGTAAGGAAGGCATTGATGCCCGCAATGATGCAGATTCCTTCGTATTCCAGACAGAGAAGGCTCTTCAGGATGTAGGCGACAAGATCGATGCTTCCCAGAAGCAGGTTGTTGAGGACGACATCAAGGCTCTCAAGGAAACACTTGAGCAGACCAAGGACAAGGAGCTTTCAGACTCAGAGATCGATTCTCTTAAGAGCCAGAAGGAGAAGCTCATGAACGATGCTCAGGCACTCTTCGCTAAGATGTATGAGAACGCTCAGGGAGCAGCAGGTGCAGGCCCTAACATGGGTGGTGCAGCAGGTCCTGATATGGGCGGCGCTTCTTCAAGCTCATCTTCAAACGATGATAATGTAGTAGACGGTGACTACAGAGAGGTTTAATATGATATAAGGACTCAAGGTCAGGCATGTTCATGCTAGCATGAATACATGCCTGACTTTGAGGATTGTAGGATTGCCAGAGTGAATCAGAGCAATCCGTATATCATCTTTATATATATAGTGGAATAGGAGTAATATGGCTGAACAGAAGCGTGATTATTACGAGGTCCTGGGCGTTAGCAAGAGCGCGTCAGAGGATGAGATTAAAAAAGCATACAGAGTCCTGGCCAAGAAATATCATCCGGATATGAATCCCGGAGACCAGACCGCAGCTGATAAGTTCAAGGAAGCTTCAGAGGCTTACGCTGTACTTTCAGATCCAGAGAAGAAGCGTCAGTATGACCAGTTTGGACATGCGGCCTTGAGGGCGGCGGAGCCGGTGGATTCGGCGGATTCGACTTTAACGGTGCAGATTTTGGTGATATTTTCGGTGACATCTTCGGCGATTTCTTTGGCGGCGGCAGATCCAGAGGCGGCGCCAGAAGTGGTCCCTCCAAGGGAGCCAACCTTCGTGCCAGTGTCAGGATAACCTTCCTTGAGGCTGTATTTGGCTGTGAGAAGGAGCTTGAACTTACAATCAAGGATCCATGTCCTACCTGTCACGGAACTGGAGCTAAGCCCGGAACACAGGCCCAGACCTGCTCTAAGTGCGGCGGTAAGGGACAGATCGTTTATACACAGCAGTCCTTCTTTGGAACCGTAAGAAACGTTCAGACCTGTCCTGATTGCGGCGGTACCGGTAAGGTTATCAAGGATAAGTGTACAGACTGCCACGGAACAGGCTACATCGCCAGCAGGAAGAAGATCAAGGTTTCAATCCCTGCCGGAATCGATAACGGCCAGAGCGTAAGGATCAGAGATAAGGGTGAGCCCGGTGTTAACGGCGGACCAAGAGGAGACCTTCTTGTGGAGGTTATCGTATCCGATCATCCTATTTTCCAGAGAGAGGGCTATGATATCTATTCAGTAGTTCCCATGTCCTTTGCTATTGCAACTCTCGGCGGAACAGTTATCATCGATACCGTGGACGGCAAGGTAGCTTATGATGTTAAGCCCGGAACCCAGACCGATACCAGAGTAAGACTTCGCGGCAAGGGCGTTCCTTCACTTCGTGATAAAGAGGTAAGGGGTGACCACTACGTAACACTGGTGGTTCAGGTTCCTGAGAAGATTTCCAAGGAAGCCAAGGAACTTCTTAAGCAGTTTGATGAGAAGACCGGCGATTCTTTGACCGCAGCTGATCGCATCTTAGGAAGCGATGACAAGGGTCCTTCAGACGGATCCGGCGGTGGCAAAAAGAAAAAAGGCTTTTTCGGTAAATAAATATGAGACCATGTGGATTTAATTCATGAAAATGTTTGTTTTCGTCTGCGTGGTGATTTACTAAAATTCATAAATGTGGGGGTGCTTCCTTTCAGCGTTGTTCAGAACAGTCAGCACCCCCGCATTTTTTCATTTTGTAAATCATCCTACTCGTCCGAGAACGGCACATTTTCTTAAATTAAATCCACATGGCCACGTTTTTTATTGGCGTTACTGAAATATTGTATTTAAAATCTTTAAAAATAAGTTCACAATTACTTGATAGATATGTTATACTTCCGTAGTTATCATGGTGTATACTTTCTTTGGATATGGCCTACTGGCTTTAAAGGAGATTGAATATGAAATGGATGCGTTTCAGAGTACGTACTAATGAAGAATCAGAGGATATTATTGTAAGCTATCTTGAGGATATAGGTCTTCAGGGAGCTCAGATTGAGGATAACGCCCCTCTGACAGCCCAGGATAAGGAGCAGATGTTTATCGATGCTCCCGAGCTTGAGCCCGATGAGGTTGATAACGGAATCGAGAGTGGTGTTGCCTACCTCAATTTTTTCCTTGAAATAGATGATGAGAATATGCTGACCGTAGAGGTTCCGGGTGATGACGGTGAGTATGTTAAGACCAGGAAGACTCCCGAGGAGATGAAGGCTGAGATCCGTCTTAAGCTGGATGAACTCAAGGAGTTCTCAGATATAGGTGACGGAACCATCTCCGTTGACGTCACAGAGGATATTGACTGGATCAACAACTGGAAGCAGTATTTCCACAAGTTCTATATAGATGACATTCTTGTTATCCCTTCCTGGGAGAAGGAGAATGAGGAGGATCAGGGCAAGGCCTCCATGGTGCTCCATATCGATCCCGGCACAGCCTTTGGAACCGGTATGCACGAGACCACACAGCTCTGCATCAGAATGCTCAAGAAATATGTAACTCCAGAAACAGAGCTCCTTGACGTTGGAACAGGAAGCGGCGTTCTTTCTATCCTGGCCCTTATGTTCGGAGCCAAGCACGCTGTGGGCACAGACCTTGATAAATGTGCTGTTCCCGCCGTTGCAGAGAATATGGAGAACAACGGCATATCCGCAGACAAGTTCGACATGATGATCGGTAATATCATTGATGATAAAGAGGTTCAGGACAAGGTGGGCTATGACAAATATGACATTGTAGTAGCCAACATCCTTGCCAATGTACTGGTGCCCCTTACCCCCGTTATCCTGGCTCAGCTCAAGACCGGCGGTATCTATATCACCTCAGGTATTATCAATACCAAGGAGGAAGAGGTTAAGAAGGCACATCTTGATGCAGGTCTTGAGATCCTTGAGATCCACCATCAGGGCGACTGGGTATCCATCACTTCGAGGAAAAACTGATGTATCACTTTTTTGTAGAAAGCAGTCAGATCACACCGGACCTTAAAAAGGTTGAGATAACCGGTGCCGATCACAATCATATAGCCAACGTCCTTCGAATGAAGACCGGGGAGCAGTTTTCTGTAAGCATCAGAGATGATTCTGAGGGAAAAGAGCTCTTTTACGAGATAGAGTCCATAGATGAGAACAGCGTTATCGGTAACCTCTGCTTTGTGGAAGAGGTGGGCAATGAGCTGCCCTCTAAGATCTATCTTTTCCAGGGACTTCCCAAGGTGGACAAGATGGAACTCATTATCCAGAAGGCTGTGGAGCTGGGGGCATATCAGATAATCCCCTTGGCCACCAAGCGCTGCGTGGTGAAGCTGGATGAGAAGAAGGCCCAGAGCAAGGTTAAGCGCTGGCAGGCCATCTCCGAGGCAGCAGCCAAGCAGAGTAAGAGAGCTATTATTCCGGAAGTTACCATGCCCATGACCATGAAGCAGGCGGTGGAATTCTGCAGGGATATGGATGTCAAGCTTATACCCTACGAGAACGCAGAGCACATGGATGAGACCAAGAAGCTCATCGAAGGCATTAAGCCCGGAGAGAGCATTGCGGTATTTATCGGCCCCGAGGGAGGCTTTTCTGAGCAGGAGATCGACCTTTGTATGGAGAATGGCATCAAGCCCATCACTTTAGGTAAGAGGATTCTCAGAACAGAAACAGCGGGATTTACAATCATTTCCTGGCTGATGTATCATCTTGAAGGATGAATCCGTGAGTCAATGGGGACGGTTCTTACTGACTCATTTTTGAAAAAACGAGGAAATTAATGGAAGCATATTTAGATAATTCGGCCACCACAAGAGTTTTTGACGAGGTTGCGGCTCTTGTGACCAAGATAATGACAGAAGAATACGGCAATCCCTCCAGCGTTCATCACATGGGCCTGGTAGCATCAGACAGAGTAAGGGATGCCAGGGAGATAATTGCAGCAACATTGAAGTGTGACCCTCAGGAGATTCTTTTTACCTCCGGAGGAACTGAGTCAGATAACACCGCCATCATAGGTGTGGCAAGGGCCAACAAGTGGCGCGGCAAGCACATCATCACGACAGCCATTGAACATCCCGCAGTATATGAGACCTGTGGATATCTGGAAAAAGAGGGCTTTGAGGTAACCTACCTTCCTGTTAACGAGGAGGGTGTTGTAAGCTTAGAGGATCTGAAGAATGCCCTTCGCCCTGATACCATACTGGTTTCCATGATGTTTGTTAATAACGAGATAGGCTCTGTGCAGCCCATCGAAGAGGCGGGAGCCATCATCAAGGCCTTTAACCCCGATATCTATTTTCATGTGGATGCGGTTCAAGCCTATGGCAAGCTCCTTATAAGACCAAAGAAGATGAATATCGATCTTCTTGCAGTATCCAGTCACAAGATCCACGGCCCCAAGGGCATCGGATTTTTATATATCAAAAAAGGCACCAAGATCGTTGCCATCAACTACGGTGGCGGTCAGCAGAAGGGTATGAGATCCGGTACGGAGAATGTTCCCGGAATCGCTGGAATGGCCCTGGCTGCCCAGATCTGCGACAAGCACCTCAAGGAGGACAAGGAGAAGCTCTACGAGCTGAAGGAATACCTTGTTAAGTCCCTTAATGAGAGAGTAAGCGACATCAAGATCAACGGTCCTGCCGTAAGAGAGGGAGCGCCCCATATCGTCAGCGTTTCCATCAGAGGACTGGCTGCGGAGACCGTTCTTAACATGCTCAGCAGCAAGGGCGTGTACGTGTCAGCCGGAAGCGCCTGCGCCTCCAACAACCCGCACATTTCAGGCACTCTCAAGTCCATCGGCCTTGAAAAGGACTTGCTTGAATCAACGATTCGTATTAGTATGTCATTCATGACTACCCGGGAGGAGATAGACCTTCTCCTGGATACCCTGTGTTCTCAGGTAGAGGCCATGAGGAAATTTTACAGACACTGATGCTCCATTGACCATTGTTTAGATAAGAGGATTAGAATATGCAGTACCATGCTTTTATTATCAAGTACGCCGAGATAGGCCTTAAAGGCAAAAACAGATATCTTTTCGAGGATGCCCTTGTTAAGCAGCTAGGGAGAGTTCTTGCCAAGTGCGACGGAGACTTTTTCATCTCCAAGGTTGCGGGAAGAGTTTATATCGAGGCTGAGGATTTTGACTTTGACGAGACCGTTGAGGCCATCCAGACCGTATTCGGTGTAACAGGAATCTGCCCTGCAGTCACCATTAAGAGAGATAATGAGAACCACCTTCCTGATCTGGATGGAACAGCCAAGGCGGTTATTGACTTTATAGCGGGAGTTTATCCCGACAGAAACAAGACCTTCAAGGTAAAATGCCGTCGTGTGGACAAGAGCTATCCTCTTGATTCCATGGAGATGGCAGCAGCTCTGGGAGGAAAAATCCTGGATGCTTATCCTGAGATGAAGGTTGACGTTCATGATCCCGAGATCCTTATCAACGTAGAGATCAGAGAAAAACTCAACATCTTTTCCGAGGTTATTCCCGGTCCCGGCGGAATGCCCATCGGAACTGCCGGCAAGGCAATGCTTCTTTTATCAGGCGGAATCGACTCCCCTGTTGCGGGCTATATGATCGCCAAAAGAGGTGTTGATATCGAGGCCGTTTATTTCAATGCGCCTCCGTATACCAGTGAGAAGGCCAAGCAGAAGGTTGTGGATCTGGCCAAGGTCATCTCCAAATACACAGGAAACGTGAAGCTCCACGTTATCAACTTCACAGATATCCAGATGTACATTTACGAGACCTGCCCTCACGACGAGCTCACCATCATCATGAGAAGATATATGATGAGGATTGCAGACATTCTCGCCAACAAGTCAGGCTGCATGGGCCTTGTTACCGGAGAGAGCATCGGACAGGTGGCATCCCAGACCATGCCTTCACTTATGTGCACCGGCGAGGTTGTACAGGATATGCCTGTTTACAGACCTCTTATCGCCTTTGATAAACAGGATATCGTTGATATTTCCCTTAAGATAGATGCCTATGAGACCTCTATCCTTCCTTATGAGGACTGCTGCACAATATTTGTGGCAAAGCATCCTGTGACCAAGCCCAGGGCTGACGTCATCAGAAGACATGAGGAGCTTCTTGCGGAAAAGATTGACCAGCTGGTTCAGACAGCTATAGATACCGACGAGATAATTGAACTTTAAGACAAAATAAAAGACCACCGGCCTGGGCCGATGGTCTATAATATCTTTTTAAAATGGATCTAATCCTTAAGGATTAGATCATGTAAGGCTTCAAAACTTCGAGAACCTCATCTGCGCCGTCTTCTGCATGGATGTTCAGATCGATAGGCTTGGAAAGATCGAGTGAGAAAATTCCCATGATAGACTTTGCGTCGATAACGTATCTTCCGGAAACGAGATCGAAATCATAATCAAACTTCGTAATATCGTTTACAAAAGATTTAACCTTATCGATAGAATTTAAAGAAATTTTTACGGTCTTCATTGCGCAAATACCTCCTTCTTTTCTTTATAATAAAACGGCTGAAGTACAAAAGTCAATGACAAAATTGACCGAATGGGAAAGAAATACCATATGTTTAATAACGTTAATAATCAGAAAATTGCATTGCACAACCTTGGTTGCAAGGTAAATGGCTACGAAATGGATGTTATGTCACAACGCTTAAAAGAGGCGGGGGCAGTTATTGTTCCTTTTTCAGAAAAGGCTGACATCTATATCATCAACACCTGTACTGTTACCAATATCGCCGACAGAAAATCCAGGCAGATGCTCCACAAGGCCAAGAAGGAGAATCCCGAGGCTGTGGTTGTGGCAGTGGGCTGCTATGTTGAGACCGGAATCGACGGCGTCAAAAAGGACGACAGCATCGACCTGGCCGTTGGTAACAACAAAAAAGGCGAGATCGTAGATATCCTTAACGAGTTCCTGGCCGCAAGAAATGCAGATGTCACAGATAAGACTCTCGGAGGCAGCTCCATCATTGATATCAATCACACCAATGAGTATGAGAGCATGTTTTTGACAGAGCTTCCTGAGCACACCAGGGCCTACATCAAGATCCAGGACGGCTGCAACCAGTTCTGCTCCTACTGCGTAATTCCCTACGCCAGAGGCAGAGTCAGAAGCCGTGATGAGCAGGAGATTTTAAGCGAGATCAAGGGCCTTGTCCAGAAGGGCTGCAAGGAGGTTGTCCTCACAGGAATCCATGTGGGCTCCTACGGAACCGATTTTGATACAAAAGAGTGCAGACTCATCAGCCTTATCGAGCAGATAAACGAGATCGCAGGCATCAGGAGAATAAGACTCAGCTCCATTGAGCCCAGGATCATGACCGAGGAGAATGTTAAGAGACTTGCCATGGTGGACAAGCTCTGTCCTCATTTCCATCTGTCCCTCCAGAGCGGCTGCGACAGCGTTCTCAAGAGGATGAACCGCCACTACACCGCGGAGGAGTACAGACAGTCCGTGGAGATTCTCAGGAAGTATTTTGACAGACCTGCCATAACCACTGACGTTATCGTGGGCTTCCCCGGGGAGACCGCCGAGGAATTCGAAGAATGCAGAAAGTTCTGCGAGGACATCTCTTTTTACGAGATGCACGTATTTAAATATTCCCCTAGAAAGGGAACTGTGGCCGCAGGCATGAAGGACCAGCTCACCGACAGACAGAAGAGCGTAAGAAGCGATGTCCTTTTGCACCTCACAGCAACCCAGTCCGAGAACTACAGAAACAGCTTCATCGGAGAAAAACTTGAGATCCTCTGGGAGGACAAGGAAGAGATAAAGGGCCGCGAGTATATGACGGGACACAGCGACAGATATGTAAAGGTAGCCGTTCCCATGGACTCTCCTTTTGCCATAAAGGCTGTTACGGGAGAGATGTCTGAGGTGGTCCCCACAGGCCTGCTCAATTCTGATACGTTGCTTATTTAATTAGCTTAGTGTAAACTTAATATATATATGCGCTTTTGTAAGAGATTCTTACAGATGCCTGAATGTATTATCAAAGTAGTGAAAATGTAGCATTTAAGGGCCCAGGGGCCTACAAAATACAAAAAACGAAAGGTAGAAACAATATGGCAGAGCAGGATTTAGGAAACACCCAATTTTTTAAGGTTGAGGTAGAGCCGGAGACTGGCGTTAAGAAGGTTCTTTCAGTGGTTTACGACGCTCTCATGGAGAAGGGATACAATCCGGTTAACCAGATTGTTGGATATATCATGTCCGGAGACCCAACCTATATCACAAGCCACAAGGGCGCCCGCAGCCTTATCATGAAGGTTGAGCGTGATGAGCTTGTTGAGGAGATGCTTACCGAGTACATCAAGAACAACGATTGGGGTAAGAGAGACTGATTTAATGCGTATTATGGGACTTGACTACGGTTCAAGGACTGTGGGTGTCGCCATCAGCGATGAGCTTTTGCTGACGGCCCAGGCCAGGGAGATCATCCGTAGAAAAGAAGAAAACAAGCTGCGCAGAACACTGGCGCGTATCGAGGAGCTGATCCTGGAATATGGGGTGGAGAAGATAGTTCTCGGCCTTCCCCTTAACATGGATCAGTCTGATTCTGAGCGCTCTAAACTCAGCCTTGAGTTCAAGGACAAGATTGAGCGCAGAACAGGAATACCTGTTATCATGTGGGACGAGCGTCTCACCACAGTAGAGGCTGACGAGATAATGGATGAAGTAGGCATCAGAGGCAAGGACCGCAAGGAATATGTGGACATGATCGCCGCTCAGATCATACTTCAGGATTATCTTGATAACAGCAAGGAGAAATAATTTTGGAAAAAATCGTATTTAGTCCGGATGGAGAAGAGTCAGTAGAATTTTTTTGCCTGGAACAGACTATTATTGGGGCGAAAACATATCTTCTCGTAACAGATGAGGAAGATGGTGACGGAGAAGCGCTGATCCTGCGCGATGACTCCGATATTAAAGATGAGGAAGCAGTATATGTAATTGTAGACGATGACCTGGAGCTTGAAGCTGTCGCAGGTGTATTTCGTAAGCTGCTTTCTGAGGACGGTATAGATTTAGATATTTAACGGGGACTTGGTTTATATCTGCTTCTATGCCCTCCGCCTATACAAAAATGGAGGAATTAATTTGGCTAAAAAGAAAATTGAAAACGCGTCCAAGCTGCAGATCATCCCTTTGGGAGGTCTTGAGCAGATTGGAATGAACATCACTGCCTTCAGATATGAAGACAGTATTATTGTGGTGGACTGCGGTCTGTCCTTCCCGGAGGACGAGATGCTGGGAATCGACCTGGTTATCCCGGACATCACATATCTTCAGGAGAACATCGATAAGGTCAAGGGTTTTGTTATAACCCACGGACACGAGGACCATATCGGTGCCCTTCCCTATGTTTTACATGAGCTCAACATTCCCGTTTATGCTACCCGCCTTACCATGGGTATCATCGAGCATAAGCTGGAGGAGCACAACCTTCTTAAGACCACAAGAAGAAAGGTTGTTAAGTTCGGACAGTCCATTAATCTGGGCCAGTTCCGTGTTGAATTTATAAGAACCAACCATTCCATCGTTGATGCGGCAGCTCTTGCTATTTATTCACCTGCAGGAACCATTGTCCACACCGGCGACTTTAAGGTTGACTATACTCCCGTTTACGGAGACCCCATCGATCTTCAGAGATTTGCTGAGATCGGTAAAAAGGGCGTTCTCGCCATCATGTGCGATTCTACCAACGCAGAGAGACCCGGCTTTACTCCTTCTGAGAAGACAGTAGGAAGAGCCCTGAACACTCTTTTTGATGAGCATGAGAATTCCCGTATTATTGTTGCTACCTTCGCTTCCAACGTTGATCGTGTTCAGCAGATCATAAACACTGCCCACAAGTGCGGCAGAAAGGTTGTGGTGGAAGGCCGCAGCATGGTGAGCATCATTGATATCGCCCAGAAGCTGGAGTGTATCAAGATTCCTGAGAATACTCTTATTGATATCGATGAGCTCAAGAATTATCCCGAGAACAAGACAGTTATCATTACCACAGGAAGCCAGGGTGAGTCCATGGCGGCTCTCAGCAGGATGGCCAATTCCCAGCACCGCAAGATCACCATCGGTGCGGGAGATACAGTTATCTTTTCATCCCATCCCATTCCCGGTAATGAGAAGGCTGTTACCAATATCATCAATGAGCTTCAGATGAAGGGTGCGGACGTTATTTTCCAGGATGTTCACGTTTCAGGACACGCCTGCCGCGAGGATATCAAGCTCATTTACACACTGGTTAAGCCCAAGTACTCCATCCCGGTTCACGGCGAGTACAGACATCTTATGGCCCAGAGAAGCATTGCCAAAGAGCTTGGAATTCCCAAGGAGAACATCTTTATCCTTCACTCCGGCGATGTTCTTGAGCTGGATGAAAACAGCGCCAAGGTCAAGGGCAAGGTTCCCGTTGGAGCCATCCTTGTTGACGGTCTCGGTGTCGGAGATGTAGGAAATGTGGTACTTAGGGATAGACAGCACCTGGCTGCAGATGGTATTGTGATAGTTGTATTCGGTATCGATAAGGACAGCGGACAGCTTATTTCAGGCCCTACCATCGTTTCAAGGGGCTTTGTATACGTAAGGGAGTCCGACAAGCTTATAGAGGATGCTACGGATCTTGTGCTTGACGAGGTCACAGAGGCTCTTGATAAGGGCATCACAGACTGGGGCAAGCTTAAGAGCATTGTTAAGGACGTTCTTAGTGATTACATCTGGAAAAAGACTAAGAGAAGACCTATGATAATGCCTATAATCATGGACACCAACTATTGATAGACTATCGCCTTTGGGAGTGTCCGGACTAGGGGAAAAAGGAATGAGTGTTAAGAAAATCGGTCTTGGCCTTTTGGATGCCATCGTCAAGGTGGTATTCATAGTGGTCATTGCCATGCTTATCATGAAATATGCCAAGGTTGCTTACGGCTACGGCTATCATATTTTTAACCAGGAAAGCGTATCTTCCGGCACCGGCAGAACAGTGACGGTGACCATCGGAAGAAGCGACAGTGCCAGCGACATAGGCAAGAAACTGGCGGATGTGGGCCTTATAACTGACAGGAATCTCTTCTGGTTCCAGGAGCTTTTGTCTGAGTATCACGGCAAGGAGAAGGCCGGAACCTACGAGCTTAGCACAGCCATGACTCCTGAGGAGATGCTCAGGATAATGTCTGCCACGGGAGAAGGCGAAGAGGATGCCGATTCCGGTGATGGGGCCAAAGAAACAGAGGATTCAAGCGGTGGTTGAACAGGATAGAATGAGAGCTTTCATCAATTCACTGGACCCGGGTAACGCGTCCTACCTTGATGAACTCGAGAGAATAGCAATAAAAGATGAGGTGCCTATTATCCGCAAGGATACACAGGCACTTCTTAAGTTTTTGATGGCACAGGCAAGACCCGTGAACATTCTTGAGGTGGGATGTGCTGTGGGCTTTTCCGCACTATTGATGGCGGAGTATTCAGGAGTCGACACCAGGATCACCACCATCGAGAAGTATGAAAAGAGGATTCCTGTAGCCAGAGCCAACTTTGATAAATACGACAAAAACAAGAAAATCACACTTCTGGAGGGGGATGCTTTGGAGATCTTGAAGACACTGCCCCAGGGGTATGATTTTATTTTTATGGACGCAGCCAAGGGTCAGTACATCAATTTTTTACCGGACTGCCTGAGGATACTGAACAAAGGCGGACTCCTGGTGTCCGACAACGTGCTTCAGGACGGGGATGTCATCGAGTCCAGATTCGCGGTCACAAGAAGGGACCGCACCATCCACGCCAGAATGAGAGAGTATCTGTACGAGCTCAAGCATAACGATGCATTAAATACAGTTATACTTACTGTTGGAGACGGAATGACTCTGTCGGTGAAGTTGTAATGGGTGACTGTCACCCAAAAGGAGAAAGATTATGAAGAAACCTGAGTTACTTATACCTGCCAGCAGCCTTGAAGTGCTGAAAACAGCTGTTATCTTTGGCGCTGACGCAGTTTATATCGGCGGTGACGCCTTCGGACTTCGTGCCAAGGCCAAGAACTTCAGCCCTGAGGAAATGAAGGAAGGAATCGCTTTTGCCCATGAGTACGGAGTTAAGGTCCATGTCACCGTTAACATCCTTGCCCATAACTACGACCTGGACGGAGTGGAGAAGTACCTCCACGAGCTGAAGGACCTTAAGCCCGATGCCCTTATCATTGCGGATCCCGGAATCTTCATGAAGGCAAGAAGGATCTGCCCTGAGATCGACATCCATGTGTCCACCCAGGCCAATAACACCAATTATGAAACCTACAACTTCTGGCATCAGCTGGGAGCCAAGAGAGTTGTGGCTGCCAGAGAGCTCTCTATCAATGAGATAAAAGAGATCACTTCAAAAATACCGGATGATCTTGAAATGGAGTGCTTCATCCATGGAGCCATGTGTATCTCCTACTCAGGAAGATGCCTTCTTTCCAACTACTTTACAGGAAGGGATGCCAACAAGGGAGCCTGCACACACCCCTGCAGATGGAAGTATGCAGTTGTGGAGGAGCAGCGTCCCGGTGAGTATCTTCCTGTATATGAGAACGACAGAGGAACCTACATCTTCAACTCCAAGGATCTGTGCATGATCGACCACATCCCTGAGCTGGTGGATGCCGGCGTCGACAGCTGCAAGATCGAGGGAAGAATGAAGACTGCCCTCTATGTTGCCACCGTGGCAAGAACCTACAGAAAAGCCATCGATGACTATTTTGAGTCTGAGGAGAAGTACAGAGAGAACATGCCCTGGTACCTGGATCAGATCTCCAGATGTACCTACCGCCAGTTCACCACAGGCTTCTATTTTGGCAAGCCCAGTGAAGAGACTCAGATTTATGATAACAACACCTATGTTAATGAATACATATACCTTGGTATCGTTGGAGAAATCGATAACAGGGGTTACGCAAAGATAGAGCAGAGAAACAAGTTCTGCGTTGGTGATCAGATTGAGATCATGAAGCCTGACGGCACCGATGTGAAGGCCACCGTCAAGTCAATGTACAACGAGGAGGGCGAGAGCGTGGAGTCCTGTCCTCATTCTAAGCAAATTATCTATGTAGAGCTGTCAGAACCCGCTGAAAAATATGACATTTTAAGAATTGAATCCAAAGAGTAAGTGTTGTACACTGTAACGGAAAATTTAAAAATATCATTTGTACAAAGGGGTGCAGAATGGGAGAGAGAGTTAACGTAGAAGAGATCTTTGGTGAGAACGTCTTTACCATCGAGAAGATGAGAGAGCGTCTTCCCAAGAATGTTTACAAGGAAGTTGTAAGCGTAATCGAGGGAGGCGGCGAGCTTTCCAAGGGAAGTGCCGATGTGGTGGCCAACGCCATGAAGAACTGGGCTGTCGAACACGGTGCCACACATTACACACACTGGTTCCAGCCGCTGACAGGCATTACCGCCGAGAAGCATGACGCTTTTATCGGAAGTCCCGACAAGGACGGCAAGATGATCACATCTTTTTCCGGAAAAGAGCTCATCAAGGGCGAGCCGGACGCATCTTCCTTCCCGTCAGGCGGTCTTCGTGCCACATTTGAGGCAAGAGGCTACACAACCTGGGATATCACTTCCCCGGCTTTCCTTAAGGAATCCGGCGCGGGAGTTACTCTTTGCATACCCACTGCATTCTGTTCATATACAGGAGAAGCCCTGGATAAAAAGACACCGCTTCTTCGTTCAATGGAGGCTGTTAACAAGCAGGCTCTTCGTATCGTAAAACTTTTCGGAAATGATCGTGCTACCAAGGTCAACGTATCCGTAGGCCCTGAGCAGGAATATTTCCTTATCGACTGGGACAAGTCCATGAAGCGTGAGGACATCATCTTCACCGGAAGAACTCTTTTCGGAGCTATGCCTCCCAAGGGTCAGGAGATGGAGGACCACTACTTCGGTGTAATCCGTGAGAACGTGGGCGAGTTTATGAAGGATCTCAACAAGGAGCTTTGGAAGCTCGGAGTTCCCGACAAGACTCAGCACAACGAGGTTGCTCCCGGACAGCATGAGCTTGCACCTATCTATGAGACTGCCAATATCGCAGTAGACCACAACCAGATCATTATGGAGACCATGAAGCGCGTGGCTGAGCATCACAATATGAGATGCCTTCTTCACGAGAAGCCCTTTGCCGGCGTTAACGGCTCAGGTAAGCATGACAACTGGTCCCTTTGCACCGACGACGGAGTTAATCTCTTAGATCCCGGTGATACACCTAATAAGAATGTTCAGTTCCTGTTTGTACTGGCCTGTGTACTTAAGGCTGTTGACACCCACGCAGATCTCCTCAGACAGAGCGCAGCAGATGTAGGTAACGACCACAGACTTGGCGCCGACGAGGCACCTCCGGCCATCATCTCTGTTTTCCTTGGAGAGCAGCTTGAGGACGTTGTAAGACAGCTTATCGAGACCGGTGAGGCCAAGTCCAGCAAGAAGGGCGGCAAGCTCAAGACCGGCGTTTCAACCCTTCCTCAGTTTGAGAAGGATGCCACAGACAGAAACCGTACATCACCTTTTGCTTTTACAGGAAACAAGTTCGAATTCAGAATGGTTGGATCTTCCGATTCCATGGCAAGCTCCAACACCACCCTTAATACCATCGTGGCAGAGGCTTTCTGCGAGGCTGCTGATATCCTTGAGAAGGCTGATGACTTCGATATGGCTGTACACGATCTTATCAAGAAGTATCTGACCAAGCACCAGAGAATCATCTTCAACGGCGACGGATACTCCGATGACTGGAAAAAAGAGGCTGAGAGAAGAGGACTTCCCAATATCAAGTCCACCATCGAGGCTGCCGATACACTGACCTCCAAGAAGGCTGTGGAGCTTTTTGAGAGATTTGGTGTCTTCACCAAAACAGAGCTTGAGTCAAGACAGGAGATCATCTTCGAGAACTATGCCAAGACCATCAACATCGAGGCTCTCACCATGATCGACATGGCTTCCAAGCAGATCATTCCTGCGGTTATGAAGTATGCAGGACGTCTTGCCAAGGATGTCAACGAGATCAAGGCTGCCGGCGTAGATGCCACAGTTGAGACTCAGGAGCTCAAGGAGATCCAGGACAATCTCACCAAGATGAAAAAAGCTCTGGACAAGCTTAAGGCAGAGGAAGCCAAGGCAAGAAAGATCGAAGATCCCAGGAAGATGGCCTTCTACTACAAAGACCATGTTCGTCCTGTAATGGAAGACCTCAGAGCACCTGCAGATGCCCTGGAGATGCTGGTTGCCAAGACTGATTGGCCATTCCCTACATATGCAGATCTTTTATTCGAGGGATAAAACATTTAGAAAACTTTTTTGTGGGACAGCGGGGAGAAGCCTCACTGTCCCATGCTTTTTGGAAACTTCAAAAATTCCTATAAAAAAATTGAAAAAATTTGAAAAAAGTGCTTGCAATTAATGAAAAGGGTGCGTATAATACAATCTTGTCGGTGGGCTATCGCCAAGCGGTAAGGCAACGGACTCTGACTCCGTCATTACGTAGGTTCGAATCCTACTAGCCCAGCTCTTCAAGCGAGATTGGATTCTTCCAATCTCGCTTTTTTACTGCCCGGAGGTGTGGAGGGCGACGGAGTTCCGGCTCGAGGCTGCACCGGAGTTGGATATGCAAAAACGAGCCTCATGGTGCTGAACATTCCGTCGAGCCCAGAGCATTCATCATTCGTGCAAGGGCACTCGTGATGAATTGGTCTCGCCTCCATAGCCCCAAAATCGGCACGTTTTTGCATATGCCAATCCGCCGCAGCCTCGAGCCGGAACTCCTGTGCATCGACAGCCGGCAGGTAGAAAAAGCGGGATGTGTTCCGCTAGAGAGGTTCCCACGGGACTCTATGGTCGGTTCGCGCGGGACAGCAAGAACCGTCACCAATGTACCCGTGAACCGCCAAGATACATCCGGGTATCCAATACCCAGAAAGGCACAGCCATGTATTCATTTAACTCTCGTATCAGATACAGCGAAGTAGACAAAAACGGCCTCCTCACATTAGAGTCCATCATCAATTACTTCCAGGATTGCTCAACCTTTCAGACTGAGGACGGCCCTGCCAACATGGCGTATCTCAAGGAGAGACACATCGCCTGGGTGCTGAACTTCTGGCAGATAGAGGTTACAAGATTTCCAAAGCTTGGCGAAGAAGTCATCATAGGCACTATTCCCTATGAAATCAAGGGCATGTTCGGCTTCAGGAACTTTTTTATGGATACAAAGGACGGTGAGAGGCTGGCAATGGCCAACTCCATCTGGACACTTTTTGATTTTGAGAAATTGATTCCTGCAAGAGTTACCAAGGAGATGATAGAGGCATATCCTGCCGGAGAGAAACTCCCCATGAACTACGCAGACCGCAAGATTGCAGTTCCTGCCGAGGGAGAGACCAGGGAGTTTGAAGAGATAACCGTTAAGACCTATCACCTGGACACCAATGACCACGTCAACAACGGCCAGTACATCAGAATGGCCAAGGACTGCCTCCCGGATAAGAACATGGCCATCGCCTCCATGAGGGCAGAATACAGAATGCAGGCCAAGCTCGGGGATACAATTCACCCCGTGGTGGTTACCACCGGCTCGCAGGAGGCACCGGTTTACACCATCAGCCTCAACAATGCAGATGGCAAACCCTACTCCATAGTAGAGCTCAAAACAGTATAATTTACTCGTTGAAAATGATTCGCTGAATCGTTTATCATATAATTGAAAAAAGAAGCAAAACAACAGCATGTATGGGGACATGCTACCAACGAAAGGACGGAAGACAATGATTCAAATTGGAACAAAACAGACACTTACAGTAGTTAAGACAGTAGACTTCGGAGTTTACCTGGCAGAGCCCGGCAAGGAGGCAGACAGAGTTCTCCTTCCAAGAAAGCAGGTTCCTGCGGATGCAAAGGTGGGCTCAGAGATAGAAGTTTTTATTTACAAGGATTCTGACGACAGGCTTATCGCCACCACCACCCAGCCCAAGATCATGCTGGGAGATGTGAGAGTCCTGAAGGTTAAGGACACCGGCAAGATCGGCGCTTTCATGGATTGGGGCCTTGAGAAGGACGTTCTTTTACCCTTCAGAGAGCAGACCAGGAAGGTACACAAGGGTGAGGAGGTTCTCTGCGCTCTTTATACCGACAAGAGCAGCCGTCTCTGCGTTACCATGAATGTTTATCCTTATCTTAAGAATGAGAGCCCCTACGGCAAGGATGACAAGGTTATGGGCACCGTATACGAGATGAGCGACAACTTCGGCGCTTTCGTGGCCGTAGACGATATTTACTCAGCTCTTATCCCTAAGAAAGAGCTCTATGGCAACATTCAGATCGGTGACAGCATACAGGCAAGAGTTGTTTCCGTAAAAGAGGACGGACGCCTGAACCTGAGCCTTCGTGAAAAGGCATACCTTCAGATGGACACTGACGCAGACAAGCTCATTGCCATGATGGACAAGCAGGGAGGCAAGATCCCTTTTACCGACAAGGCAGCACCAGAACTCATCCGTGAAAAGACCGGCATGAGCAAAAATGAGTTCAAGAGAGCAGTGGGAAGACTCCTTAAGCAGGGACTCATAGAAATCAAAGAAAACTCTATAGAGAAGAAATAAAGCCAAAAAGAAGAGAGTGGGGTCAGACCCCACTCTCTTTTTTCGCTCAGACTCTAATATCAATATTATTTCCAAGATTTGGATCAAGTGATGGCGCCGGAGCAGCCTCAATGGTATTCACCATAGCAGCTCCTGCACTTTCCAGATTGTCCAGACTCTTGGAGAGCATAGCAACACCAAAGTCATTCATAACTTTGTTCTGAGCAAGTGCCATTGATACAGCAGGAATATCCATAAGCACCTCCTTGTACTCTGCACCCCGTGGGCTTCTTCAGCCCGGTGCGAAAATCAGATTATTCCTTATCTATATTTATATCGACCGATTTTTAATAAACTTTATATCGTCAAAACAACCATGATACCAAAAAGGAAAGGTGGTTTTTGGTAGTTTTGACGAGGAAAAATGAAAAATATACAAAAAAGGCTAGGATAAAGGTGGATTTTTTTGTGTATTTATATTAAAATGTCTATAGTTTTTAAAATTAGTAGCCCTATGTGCGGCTGCAGAAAGAGTGAAAGATGATTTCCAATCAGATTCTCCAGAATACCATTGATGGCCTTAAGACCATAGCGCATGTGGATCTTTGCGTTTTAGACCTAGACGGCAAGGAAGTTGCTTCCACCACTTCGGACATGGGTAATGTCTCCGCAGTGGCAAGAGACTTTGTCTCATCACCGGCCGATTCCCAGGAAATACAGGGATATCAGTACTTCAAGATTTATGATGAGCAGCAGCTTGAATATATACTTATCTGCACCGGCAGCGGTGAGAACACCTACATGCTGGGCAAGATGATAGCTTATCAGATTCAGAGCCTTCTTGTGGCTTACAAGGAGAGGTTCGACAAGGATAACTTCATCAAGAACCTGCTTCTGGATAACCTGCTTTTGGTTGATATCTACAGCAGAGCCAAGAAGCTCCATATACAGACCGATGCCAAGCGCGTTGCCATGATCATCGAGTCCGAGAACGGACGGGACAACAACGCCCTGGAACTCACCAGAACCCATTTTGGCAACGGCAATGATTTCGTCACAGAGGTTGACGAGGATAACGTCATAGTGGTCAAGGACGTAAGTGATTTCGGCAAGTCCGGAGATATCAGCAAGGCTGCCGAGGAGATGCTTACAGTGCTTGAGAAGGAAGGACTTACAGGTGTCCGTATCGCCTACGGTACCGTGGTAGGTGAGATCAAGGAGGTCAGCCGCTCCTTCAAGGAGGCCAAGATGGCCCTTGATGTAGGCAAGATATTCTTCGACGAGCGGAAGGTTATCTGCTACAGCGAGCTGGGCATAGGCAGACTTATTTATCAGCTGCCCATTCCTCTCTGCAAGATGTTTATCAAGGAGATTTTCGGGGGAAGAAACCCTGATGATTTCGACCAGGAGACCCTCACCACTATCGACAAGTTCTTTGAGAACAGCCTTAACGTTTCAGAGACTTCAAGGCAGCTCTTCATCCACAGAAACACTCTTGTTTACAGACTGGACAAGCTCCAGAAGAGCACAGGACTTGACCTCAGGGTGTTCGATGACGCCATTACCTTCAAGATCGCGCTGATGGTTGTCAGATACATGAAGTACATGGAGAGGTTCACTTAATTAGAAATTATCAGGCCGCGTATCGGTTTTAGAGGAAGCGGCGGAGGTTATGAAAGGAAATATTCTTGTGAAGCACATGGCAGTGTTTTTCGCAACGGGGGAGATTTATGGAAAGAACGTACAGAAAAAGAAGAAATAGCAGGCAGATACCCGAGGATGAGGTTATCACCTTAGAGAACGTGACCAAATCTTATTCCACGGGTGCGCCGGCCTTAAACGGAGTCACCCTTCACATCAAGAGGGGTGAATTTGTTTTTATAGTAGGCGACAGCGGATCAGGTAAATCCACTCTGATCAAGCTCCTTCTTCGTGAGCTTGTGCCTACTGACGGAGAGATCACAGTTCTCGGCTACAATCTCAGGAGGATCAAACACAGGAAGATTCCCAAATTCAGAAGGAATCTCGGCATTGTGTTCCAGGACTTCCGTCTTCTCAAGGACAGAAATGTCTATGAAAACGTAGCTTTTGCCCAGAGAATCGTTCAGGTTCCGGGCAGTCAGATCAAGAGAAATGTCCCATCAATACTGGCAACGGTTAACCTTGCCGGCAAGTACAAGAACAAAATAAGTCAGTTATCCGGTGGTGAGCAGCAGAGAGTTGCCCTGGCAAGAGCTCTGGTTAATAAGCCTGCGATTCTTTTGGCAGATGAGCCCACAGGTAACCTTGACCCCAACAATTCCTGGGAAATCATGAAGCTCATGGAGCAGATAAACGAGAATGGTACGACAGTCATTGTGGTTACCCACAACAGAGAGATCGTTAATGCCATGAAGAAGAGAGTTATCACCATGAAGAAAGGCGTCATCATAGAGGACGAGGAAGAGGGTATGTACATCGATGAGGATTAGTAGCTTCTTTTACACCATTGGACAAGGTTTCAAGAATCTGGGAAGGAATAAATGGTACACACTGGCTTCCGTGGCCACCATCAGTGCCTGCCTTTTCCTTTTCGGAATGTTTTACGCAATAATCACCAATTTCCAGAATGTGGTCAAGACCGCTGAGGAAGGAGTCTCCGTAACTGTTTTCTTTAACGAGGGAACCAGCGAGGACCAGATCCTTGCAGTTAAGAGCGACCTGGAAAAAAGAGCTGAGGTCAGAGAGATCGATTATGTCTCCGCTGACGCAGCCTGGGAGGGCTTCAAGGAGGAATACCTTGGTGAGTACGCCGACGGCTTCACCGAGAACCCCCTGGCAGATTCCGCCAACCTTCAGATCTACCTTAACGACGTATCAATGCAGCAGGCCCTTGTAACCTACATCGAGTCCATCACAGTGGTTCGTGAGGTTAACCGCTCAGAGGTCACAGCAACCACTCTCAGCGGCATCAACAAGCTCATTGCCTACGTTTCAGCCGGAATCATCCTGATACTTTTGCTTGTTTCCATCTTCCTTATCAGCAATACCGTAACCATGGGTATTTCTGTGAGAAAAGATGAGATCAACATCATGAAGTACATCGGCGCCACAGACTTTTTTGTAAGAGCCCCCTTCGTGGTAGAGGGTATTCTTATCGGAATCATCGGATCACTGATTCCTCTTGTGATCATTTACTTTGTATATACCCATGCAATTGAGTATATTGTTTCAAGATTCACAGTGCTCAGCTCACTGCTGAAGTTCCTGCCCGTTAACGGCATTTTTGCCAACCTGATACCCATCTCACTTATCATCGGTATCGGAATCGGATTTTTTGGCAGCTTCATAACTGTAAGAAAGCATCTGCATGTATGATGAAACTTTGGAGAAGATATAAGAAAAGAATACTGCATCTTTTCCTGGTTCTGGTGCTTCTTACGGCGGTGGCAGGCTCCGGTTTTACCTGCAAGGCTACTGTTACAGAGGAGACTATCAAGCAGAAGGAGAATCAGATCTCCAATGCGAAAAAAGAGCGTGACAGCCTCAAGAATGCCAAGACTGACCTGGAGAAACTCAAGAAGGAGCTGGAGACCAACAAGTCCAACCTCAATGCCTATATCAGGCAGATCGACAGCTCTTTGACGGATATTCAGGCCAAGATAGACTCCCTCAATGAGCAGATCACTGAGAAGGAGGCCCAGATCGAGCAGACCACTAAGGAACTGGAGGAGGCCGAACAGACCCAGCAGAACCAGTACGAAGCCATGAAGAAGCGTATCAAGTTCATGTATGAGAAGGGCAACATAATCTATGTGGAGCTTCTCATCGAGTCAGGAACCTTTGCGGATATGCTGAACAAGGCCGAGTACATAGAGATGCTCTCAGAATATGACAGGAACAAGCTCAACGAATACATCGCAACCACCGAGCTTATCCGTGTTACCAAGCAGGCTCTTGAAGAGGAAAAAGAGACTCTGGATACCATGAAGGCTTCCAGTGAAGAGGAACAGGACAACCTGGAGGCTCTTTTAAGCGCCAAGAGCAAGGAGCTCAACACGGTCAATGCCGATATCAGCAACAAGGAAGCTGCTATCGCTGAGTACGAGGCCCAGATCAAGGCTGAGAACGCAGCCATCGCGGCCCTGGAGCGAGAAGTTGAGGCTGACAAGGCGGCTCTTTACAGCAGATACACCTATGACGGCGGTATGTTCACCTGGCCATGTCCCAAGTACACCAGGATTTCCGATAACTATGGTATGCGTATGCACCCCACTCTTGGAATTCAGAAGATGCACAACGGCATCGACCTGGCTGCCCACGGCGGCAGTCCTATTCTGGCTGCATATCAGGGCACTGTTGTGGCGGCCTCCTATGAGGCATCCATGGGTAATTACATCATGATCAACCACGGCGGCGGCCTTTATACCATCTATATGCACTGTTCCGCACTATATGTTTCCAAGGGACAGGATGTCACTGCAGGCACCAAGATTGCCGCAGTCGGCACTACAGGACGCTCCACAGGTAACCACCTCCACTTCGGAGTGCGTTTAAATGGTGCCTACGTGAGTCCTTGGAATTATTTGAAGTGAGTGAGACAA
>JAEEGF012061094.1_pt1 | contig 23347 bp, 19 predicted proteins | sample 9134171 | NCBI WGS metagenome assembly JAEEGF01 (sample SAMN16246542, study PRJNA631951) | gut metagenome | biome: gut microbiome; feature: rumen; material: AP-attached | host: Bos | place: Iran: Karaj | collected 2018-10
CAATCAAGGTCACGTCTATATCATTGACGATGAGAGCGAATCCCTTAACTACAAATTAACGAACAAGACTACTCGTTACACATTATGCCCCACCAGGACGGGAACGGTTGAAAAAGAAAGTATTAACGTGACAGCCCAGGACGACAATGAACCTGGATGGTGCATCCTTTTACAACTAGCATTCTGGATTGCAGTCTTCGCTTCAATGGGACTATCACAATGGATGAAGCTGCCCAAACTTTTTTATTTTTTAGATGATTTTTTTAATTCGGTACCAGGCATAATTATCGTATTCGCCTTTATCGTGTTATGCTATTTCATGAAAGGAAAGGGATATATCAAGCTCGGACCGTTCACCATACTACCAATGATTGCTTTCCCGTTTTTCCTCAGTATTTTGGCGAATTATTATATCACACCAGTGCAACGTGAGCGAGTGGCTATCATCACCGACAAAACCATTGACGGAGACAACACCTGGGCCTGGGTCGAATGGAAATATACCGACGACAACAGCTCATTTGTCATGAGTGATGATGACATCCATGATCCGCTCCAAGTCGGTGACACTTGTATTGTGGACTGGCGTCAAGGAGTGTTGGGGTGGCCCGTTGTTCGTGGGATTGTGAAAAAATGAGGACTTGCCGTGCCAACATTTAACAACAAAACCAGCAGCATTATTGAAAAGTTGGCCATAAAGCCGTCCTAATTCACAAAAAATGAGTAATTTTGTGGCTTGATTTTAAGCGACAATTAGTAAACAACTGATAAAGAGACGATAATGAAACTTATAGACGGAAAAATGACTGCTGCTGCCATCAAGGAAGAGATCAAGTCCGAGGTGGAGCAGATGATAGCAGCTGGGCAAAAGCGTCCTCACCTGGCAGCGGTGCTGGTGGGTCACGACGGAGGCTCAGAGACCTATGTGAAGAACAAAGTAATCGCCTGCGAGAAGTGCGGATTCAAGTCGTCGCTCATCCGTCTGGACGAGGACACTACCGAAGAACAACTGCTTGACTGCATCCGCGGCCTGAACAATGACCCTGACGTAGACGGCTTCATCGTGCAACTGCCTCTGCCCAAGCACATCGATGAGCAGAAGGTCATTAACGTCATTGACTACCGCAAGGACGTTGACGGCATCCATCCCGTGAATGCCGGCCGTATGGCACTGGGTCTGCCGTGCTTTATCTCGGCAACACCCCTTGGCATCATCACCCTGCTGCAGCGTTACCAGATTCCCACCTCAGGCAAGAAGTGTGTGGTGCTGGGACGCAGTAACATCGTGGGCAAGCCCATGGCACAACTGATGCTCCAGAAGGAACACGGCGACGCTACCGTAACTGTCTGCCACAGCCACTCCAAGACGCTGAAGGAAGAGTGCCGCGCTGCCGATATCATCATCGCTGCAATCGGTCGCCCCGACTTCGTCACCGCTGATATGGTGAAGGATGGCGCCGTGATCATCGATGTGGGTACCACCCGCGTTCCTGATGCCAACAGCAAAACGGGATTCCGCCTGAACGGCGACGTAAAGTTTGACGAGGTAGCACCCAAGTGCGAATACATCACCCCCGTCCCCGGCGGCGTAGGTCCCATGACCATCTGCTCGCTGATGAAGAACACCTTAGCTGCAGCAAAAAAAGAATACTATTTTTAGTTAATAGTTAATAGAGAATAGTTAATAGTTTTCTATTTCTTCAAATAATATAGAAGGGACCTTAACCTCGTTGTTAAAGTCCCTTCTCTTATTACCTATCAAGATCGTTTTGTCGAGTAGTTTTAACTATGCTTGTTAAAAGCTTTATTAGCTCAGTACAGTCATTATTGATGCTTAGAAACTCACTTTCGGATAAATAGTCACTTTTATAGAGCAATTCGAGCCAGTATTTAGTTTCAGCGCATTCTTTTAATGAAATAAAAACTTTAGCTAAAAAATCTTTCCGACTAACGCCATATAATGCTTCAGAGATATTAGCGCCAATAGATGTTCCTGAGCGCAAAAGCTGCTTAGACATCACAAACTCGCGTTTGTTATTACACAGGTACTTGTAAAGTTTTACTATCCTTATAGCAAAATCTTTACTTTTGTCCAAAGTCAAGCTTTCCGCCATAATAATCAACTATTAACTATTCTCTATTAACTATTAACTAAGTGTTTAGTCGAAGAGGCCTTCGGTGGCGTCGTCGTTGCCGCCGCCTCCGCCGCCGTCGCCGCCAGATTCACCGCCGCCTCCGCCGCCGTGCCAGCCGCCTCCGCTGCCGGCATAGCCGCCTAACTCATCGCCGCAAGCGTTGAAGTCCTTGGGGAACTCAAACTTGGTGCTCTGCTTGTAGGGCAGTTGCTTGTCGTCGTAGAGCCACTTCATGTAATAACCCAGGATAGGCAATGCTGCCTCGGCACCCTGACCCATCGCCATACTGTTGAAGTGGATGTAGCGCTCCTCGCCACCGACCCAGACGCCGGTCACCAGTTCGGGAGTGAAGCCCATAAACCAACCATCGCTGTGGAAGTTGGTGGTACCGGTCTTGCCGCCCATGTCGGCAGTAATGCCGTAGGCATAGCGCAGGCGTGCACCCGTACCGCTGTTCACTACCTCGAGCAACATGGAGAGCATCTTCAGGTAGGTGTCCTCACTCATGATCTCGGTCTGGTTGCCGGTAAACTCAGCGACCACATTGCCTCGGTTGTCGGTGATACGCGACACATAAACCGGTTCAACACGCATGCCACCGTTGGCAAAGGCCGAATAGGCAGCCACCATCTCACGCAAAGAAACCTCACAAGCACCCAGGCTCAATGCAGGCACTGGGTCAAGGTAACTCGTGATACCGAAGCTGTGCATCCATTTGGCCAGTTCCTCGGGTGTCATGGTGTAATAACCGTTGCGCTCAATCCAGTTCTCGCGCGTGCCTCGCATGAAGCCTGCCGAGATCCAGTTCTTAGAGTAGGTCAAAGCCTGCTTCAGCGTCATTCCACCGCCACTACCCTCATTGGCGGGGTTGTAAACCTCGTTATGCCAGATGATGTTGGGGGCACCACCAGGACGGGTAGAACAAGGAGTCAAACCACCGAACTCGATAGCCTGTGAATAAACAAAGGGTTTTACAGTAGAACCAATCTGACGACGGCCAGTCGATACCATGTCGTACTTGAAGAAGCGGAAGTTGGGACCGCCGACATAAGCCTTGACAAATCCCGTAACAGGGTCCATCGACATCATGGCACAGCGCAGGAACGACTTGGTATAAAGCAACGAGTCGAGCGGGGTCATCTGAGCATCAAATCCACCTTCATAGTTGAACAGATGCATCTGTACCGGCTTCTTGAAGTTGTCCATAATCTCAGCATCGCTCTTGCCTTGATTCTTGAGGACACGGTAGCGCTCACTGTGACGGATAGCGGCGTTGATAAGAGCCTGCTTGCCGGCACTGGAGAGCTCCTGCTTGTTGTTGGTGTAAGGATTCTTGGTTCCACCGCGCTCACGCAGGAACGCGGGCTGCAGGGTCTTGCTCATGTGCTTGTGGACAGCCTTCTCGGCGTACTCCTGCATGCGAGAGTCAATCGTTGTGTAAATCTTCAGGCCATCGGTATAGATATCATAATGTGAACCATCGGGCTTGGTATTCTTGTTGCACCAGCCGAAGAGAGGATTCACCTCCCAAGCTACCGAGTCGTCGATGAAGGCTTGCTGGTTCCAGGATGGATAGTCGCTGCGCTTAGGCTTCTTGGCTGTCATCACACGACGCAGCTCCTCGCGGAAGTAAGGTGCGGGGCCATCGTTGTGGTCCAGTTTCTTGAACTTGATGATCAGCGGCAGTTGCTTGAGCTGTTCACACTCGGCCTCGCTCAGGAAACCAGCCTTAACCATCTGCTCAAACACCACATTGCGGCGCTGACGCGTACGCTCACCATAGCGTACAGGGTTGTAATAGGATGGATTCTTACACATGCCCACCAGAGTGGCGGCCTCCTGAATATTCAAATCCTTAGGATCCTTGTCAAAATATACCTCCGAAGCCATCTTGATACCCACAGCATTATTGAGGAAGTCAAACTGGTTGAAGTACATCTTGACAATCTCGTCCTTGGTGTAATAACGCTCAAGTTTGACAGCGATAACCCACTCGACGGGTTTCTTAAGGGCGCGCTCAAAGATATTGTGGGATTCAGGCGAATACAACTGCTTCGCGAGTTGCTGGGTGATGGTACTACCACCACCGGCACTCTTCTGGCCCATGATGACACGCTTGATGACGGCACGGCCGATAGCCTTGAGGTCAACACCCGAGTGATCGTAAAAACGTGAATCCTCGGTGGCGATCAGGGCGTCGGTCAAGTGCGGCGACATTTCGTCAAAGTCCACATAGATGCGGTTGCTGCGGCTACGGTAGTAGCGGCCCATCTCCACGCCATCAGAGCTGTAGATGGTCGATGCGAACTTGTCGGTGGGATTCTTCAACTGGTCGATGGGCGGCATGTAGCCGATCACGCCATTGTAAATCAGCACAAACATCGCAACCAGCAGAGCCATGACAATGGCAAATATTGTCCACATCTTGCGAACAACGCTGCTGCGTTTCTTTTTCTTCTTTCCAATAGTTTTTTCGCTCATATCTTTTTCTAGTTATTGACTTTAACATATTATTATTCAACCCATTGAACAAATCCAATAGGCCAAACGGTAGTTTACAATCTGCAAATATACTAAATAGTTTTCAGTTTTCAGTTGTTAGTTTTAAGTTTTTGATGAAAAGAAGTCAATAAAAGAAGAAAAGAATAGCAACCTCTCACATGGCAGTTAAGAATTATCCTATCAAAAACAACGACAATCAACTCATCTAGATATAAAAACTATCCTCTATCAACTAAATGTAGTACCTTTGCAGTCATGCAATACGTTGGTGAACTGATTTCAATAGGGGTAGCGTTCTCGTGGACAGCGACAGCGTTATTGAGCGAGTATGGCAGCAAGCGTTTAGGCAACTTGACGCTCAACCTGATGCGCATGGTGATTACGCTTGTATTCTCGGGCATCCTGTTCTGGGTGATGACAGGTTCTCCACTGCCCGCCCAAGCGAGCAACGAGGCATATCTGTGGATGATGCTGTCGGGACTGGTGGGTTATGTCATCGGTGACTTCTGCCTATTCCAGTGCTACATCATCATCGGATCCAAGTTCGGGCAGTTGTTCATGACCTTAGCCCCCATCACCGCTGCCATCATGGCCTGGTTCACACTAGGCCAGCAGATTCGCCCCACTGCGATGCTGGCCATGCTCGTCACGTTGGCAGGTATCGCTATCAGCGTCCTGGGCCGTGGAGATGACCACAAGCTGTCGCTCACGTTGCCCTTGGCAGGAGTGCTGTTCGCCATTGGCGCCGCCGTGTGTCAGGGCGTTGGACTGGTGTTGAGCAAGATAGGTATGGACCACTACGAAGCATCGCTCACGACCGACCTGGCAGGATGGATGCTGCCGTTCCATGCCAACTTCTTCCGCTGCATTGCGGGAACTATCGGATTTACTGTGCTAATGGCCCTGCGTGAAGGCTTCGCACCCCTGGGAAAGGGCGTACGCGACCGCAAGGGTGTCGTGACAGCCTTGCTGACAACCATCTTCGGGCCTTTTGTCGGTGTGGGCGCATCGTTGCTTGCTGTGCAATATACTGCGGCGGGCATCGCCAGCACACTGATGGCCTTGACACCTATTATCATCATCCTGCCCGCCTGGTGGCTGTTCAAGCAACCCATCACAGCTAAGAGCCTGCTGGGTGCACTGATTTCGGTCATCGGCGTGTCGTTGTTCTTCCTGCTGTAACTACAGGCGGGGTTTGTACGAGCCGATGGCTCGCACTACATCAACCGGGTGACGGCACCCTAATTAATAGTCCAGGGATTACTGGTTGGAGAGAAGGAGACGCTTGAAGGCGGTGAAGCCGTTAGGCATCTTCTTGATGTGGAGGTCACTGCTGACAAAACGAGCCAGTTGCTCGGGAAGTATCACAGGTTCCTCGATAATGTTTTCCATCAAGTGCTTGAGTTTAGCGGGATGAGCTGTAGCCAAGGCTACACCAGTCTCTCCCGGCTGCAAGTCCTCGGCCATGGCACGATAAGCAACCGCGCTATGAGGATCAAGCAGATAGCCCTCGTCATCGTAGGTATTCAAGATTGTCTCGATGATTTGGTTGTCGTCATAGCTATAGGCGTGGATATGACGGCAGATGTTCTCGTAAGAGCCCAAAATTTCTACAATGCGGCCGAAGTTATTGGGGCAACCAGCATCAAGAGCGGGAGCGATACTGTACTGAGTGGGCTTGGGCTTGAAAACGCCAGTCTTGACATAATTGTAGAAGATGTTGTTCTGGTTCTCCACACTGATGAAACGCTTTACAGGCAAACCCATCGCCTGGGCCATCAGTCCACTTGCCATATTACCCAAGTTGGAACACGGTACAGCAAACACCAATTTGCTGACATCTTCCTGCATTTTGACGAGCTGGGCATAAGCCCAGAAATAATAGACCATCTGGGGTACGATGCGGGCATAGTTGATGGACATGGCACTGGTGAGACGCATCGCCTGGTTGAGTTCAGCATCCATGAAGGCTTCCTCGACCAGCGATTTACAGTCGTCATATGTGCCGTTAACCTCGATGGCCGTCACATTTGAACCCAGTGAAGCAAACTGTGCCTTCTGTATTTTGCTGACAGCCCCGCGTGGATAGAGCACATAGACATTAACACCAGTCATCTTATGAAAACTGTTGGCCACTGCGCTTCCCGTGTCACCGCTAGTAGGCACCAGCACGTTAAGCGTGCTCCACTCGGGATGGCGAGTACGGTAATGGTCAAGCAAGCGTGACATGAATCGCGTGCCAACATCCTTGAACGCCATTGTAGGTCCATGGAAGAGTTCAAGCACGTAATGCCCGCCTGGTGTCTTGACTAACGGGATGTCAAAATTAAAAGCATCAAAGACGATATCGTGCAACACATCGGTGGGCACATCACCCTGGAGGGCATAGGATGCAATCGCATAGGCCACGTCTTGTAACGTCATCGCACTCATGTTGCGCATGAACGCCTTGGGCAAACGAGGGACGCTATCAGGCATGTACAAGCCACCATCGGGCGCAAGTCCCTTGGTGACAGCCTGCTCAAGCGTGGCTGTGTTTTGATGGTTATTAGAGCTGTGATATAGCATCTCTATATAGTTAGGAGTTAGAAGTTAGAAGTTAGAAGTTAGAAGTTTTGGATGATGTAACATCTACTATCTATCAACTATTCTAATAACTTAACTGTCAAGGATAACGGTTCCCGGAGCGGAGGGATTGAAGGTATTTTTTACCCAAACGGGGATGTGCTTCATCGCAACGGGAGCAATGGTGGGCGGGTAAATCACCTTGGCCCCGGCGTCGCACATTTCTTGGGCCTGGGCGTAGGTCATGTGGGGAATGACTGTAGCATCGGGATGGGTACGCGGGTCGGCTGTCATGAAGCCGTCCACGTCGGTCCAGATTTCCAGCGCTTCGGCATCCAACAACGTAGCCAAAATGGCAGCAGTGTAGTCGCTTCCGCCTCGGCCCAGATTGGTCACATCGCCCGTTTCCTTATCGCGGGAGATAAAGCCCTGTGCGACATGCACGCCTTCGGTCATATCGGCAAAGTCCTCCTTGACAAGCCGTTCGGTCTCCTGCCAGTCGAGAATACGTCCTGCAGCATCGGGGACCGTGCGCATATAGTTGAGCGAGAGATGAGGCACACCGTCCTCAAACATCCCCGCTACGATGGCCGACGAGAGAATTTCTCCATGGGCGACTATGGCATCGCAGATGCGCTCAATTTCCTTTACCGACATGTGAGGATTGGTAGCGAGGGTCAAGTAATAGGGCTTGAGACTCTCGTCAATGAAGCGGTCGATGGTAGCATGAACCTCGCCGCGCATGGGCTCAATGACCACGCCATCGATGGCATCGTGGTGCCGCTTGCGTGCTGCCTCAAGCGTCTCCAGACAGGAGATGTCTCGCTGTTGTGCCTGCTCACACATCTGCAGCAGCTGATTGGTGAAACCACCCATTGCTGAAACGACCACAAGCACAGGCTTGGGCTCGGCATTGACTATATTCCTGAGGTTAAGCAGACTCTCGACTGATCCTACCGAGGTACCGCCAAATTTCATCACTTTCATTGCTATCAAATTATTGTGTTTAATGATATAACGTGAAAACTGGCGATTTATTAGAGCGGAAACGAGAAAAATAATCGCCAAAAAAAGTAGAATTCACAAACTTGCACTATCTTTGCAAGCATGAATGACTGGGATCAGGACATCTTTCACCTCAACGACGAACAGCCGCAACCCAAACGTGGCTCCATTTTAGTGGCAAAGCCCACAGTCGGCGACTTCTTTTTCAAACGGTCGCTGATACTCATCGTGGATCCAGATGAAGGCGAAGGTGCCATGGGCGTTGTGGTCAACCACTACATGGGCTACAACCTGCGCGACATCATGCCCGACATCGAAACCGTGGAAGAAATACCCTTGTATCTAGGTGGCCCTGTAGGCACCCAGATGCTCTTCTACATGCACACGCTAGGTCCCGAAGTTGTCCCCGAAGCGATTGACGTGGGCGACGGCGTGTGGTTTGGCGGTGACTTTGAGGCCATCAAGCGTTATGTGGAACTTGGGGCACCTGTCGAAGGGCGCATCAAGTTCATCTTGGGTTACAGTGGTTGGGAGAAAGATCAGATTGCCAGCGAGCTTCAACGTCACGACTGGGCAGTACTCCACAATGGCAGCCGAGACTTGCTCATGGGCGACGGGGATGATAACCAGTGGCGAGATGCTGTGTCACGCTTCGGCGACCGTTACCGCCTGTGGCTTAATCTGCCTAGTGATCCAAGTTGCAATTAGTTGCTGCCAACTGATTGTTGATTAATGATTAGAGTTTAGTGATTAGAGACAGAATAATGAGCATCATCATCGGCATAGACGCAGGCATTAGTTCCACCAAGGTTATTGGCATCGAAAACAGCAAGCATATCATGGTGCCCATGACGGTGAAAAACAGTGACGCACCAACGGCAATCGATGATATCCTCGGCAAATACCTAAACGATAACAACACTCCACTGGAAAGCGTCAAAAAAGTCGTATTGACGGGAATCGGCGCAAGGGACCATAAAACAACCATCCTCGGGTGCCCGACTCTGAGAGTGGATGAATTTATGGCTAATGGCCTAGGAGCCCGCTTTGACAGTGGACTAGACCACATGATTGTCGTATCGATGGGTACTGGCACCTCTCTGGTGCGCGTCGATGGTGACGAGATCCGTCACATCGGTGGCATCGGTATGGGCGGCGGCACCCTGCAGGGTCTGGCGCGCCTGCTGCTTGGCACTAGTGACGTAAAGGAAATCAGCAGCATTGCCGAAAAAGGTAATCCTGCGAATGTCAACCTGTTGATTGGAGACATCTGTGAAAAAGAACTAGGCAATCTGACAGGTGACGCCACCGCATCCTTGTTTGCCAAGGTATTGCAGCACAATCCCGACCAAAAAGACATTGCTGCCGGGATCATCCATATGGTACTAGAAACAATCGGTTCTGCAGCAGTGTTGTCACAACTCAATGGCGGTTTCAAGGATTTTGTCCTCGTTGGCGGCCTTACTGAACTTAGCCTCTGCCGAGAAGTGTTCCCGCTCATGGAAAAGCTCTATGGCGTGCGTTTCCATATTCCCAAGTATGCCCCCTACTGCACGGCACTAGGCGCTGCTCTGAGTTATAAATACGAAAACGATTAATCTCACGTTATAAATTAAGAAATGGAACTGACCGTTGTCATCGTCAACTACCGCGTGAAGTACTTGTTGGAACAGACTTTGCGCTCGGTGGAGCAGGCCATGCAGGGCATGGCAGGCGAGGTTATTGTTGTGGATAACCTGTCGGGCGACGACAGTATCGCCTTCTCACGTGAGCGTCATCCAGACGTGACCTTCATAGAGAACCAAGAGAACGTGGGATTCGCTCGCGCTAACAACCAAGCAATCATGCAAGCTCGGGGCGAGTTCACGCTCATCCTCAATCCTGACACCATCATCACCCCACGCTGCCTGCAAGAAGGCAGCGCATGGATGCGGTCTCACCCCAAGTGTGGCGCCATCGGTGCTCGTATGATGGACGGCAATGGTGTCTTCCTTCCTGAGAGCAAACGCTCATTCCCAACGCCGTGGGTATCGTTCTGCAAAATCTTCGGCCTGTCAAAACTGTTTCCGCGCTCGCCGTGGTTCGCCAAATATCACCTGCGTTATCTGAGCGACCTAGAACCTCAATGCATCGACATCTTGTCTGGAGCCTACATGCTGTGCCGCACAAACGTGTTGCAGCAGTTGGGCGGTTTTGATGAGGACTTCTTCATGTACGGCGAGGACATCGACTTGAGTTACCGCATCGTCAAAGCGGGCTACGAGAACTGGTTCCTCCCCACGCCTATGGTACATTACAAGGGCGAGAGTACCCACAAAGATTCAATGCGCTACGTCAGGGTGTTTTATGACGCGATGCTCATTTTCTACCGCAAGCACTTCCCGCGATTCAATATCATCTTTTATCCCATCGTCAAGCTAGGTGTCATCATCCGTGCAGGACTGGCAATGGCACGTCGGCTTGTTAAGCGCATATTGCCCAGCGGAGGAAAACCAGTCACCGAAGCCTGGCCCTGGGTCATCATCAGTGACCATACCGATGAGGTAGCACAGCGTGCAGGTATCAACACATTTGTCGAAAGCATCCCTGCCAACGGCAACTGCAATGTGCTCATTGATGATGGTTGTCACACCTGTGCCCAAGTGGTGGACTACATCCGCGAGCACAGCGACAGCAGTCGCTTGGCATTCCATATATTCGCCGACCGTCACGGCATCGTTATTTCCCCTAAAATGTCATGAATATGAGCCAATTATTGAGAAACGATATCGTGACATTGAGAGCGCTCGAGCCCACCGACCTCGACACGCTATACCGCTGGGAGAATGACACGGTGCTGTGGGCAGTGAGCGACACCATCGCCCCCTATTCCCGCGAGGCATTGTGGAGCTACCTGCAGCAATATACCGGCGACATCTATGCCCAGCGCCAATTGCGCCTGATGATCACGCTGACCGATGACGGCACACCCGTTGGCACTGTAGATTTCCTCAACTTCGATCCATTGAACAACCGAGCCGAGTTGGGCTTGTTCATTGCGCCAGAGCATCGTGGAATGGGGCTGGGACGACAGGCACTGGAGCGCCTCACGGCGTATGCTCGCGAGCACTTGGGTCTTCGACAAATCTATGTATTTATAGCCCTTGATAACGAGGTCTGTCTCACACTGTTTGAGGATTTTGGCTACCGGCGTGCCGGCGTGCTTCAGTCATGGGTAAAACGCGGCAACACCTATCGTGACGTTGCCTTGTTGCAAATGATACTTTAGAAACCAATCAAGAGAGCTCGTATATTGGCTTATTCTGACAACTGACGCGCTTGACGTTTAAGAAGCGTCCACACAAAAAACAAGGCCAGTGATTATGTCACCGACCTAGAGGTATCTTTCAGAGAATAAGATTCTAACTGAATTTACTTGACCTGAGCGAGCGTTCGCTCATCAGGGTCAACGGCAATGATTGTGCCGTCAGCATCAAGCAGGAACGAGTGATAACCCTCGTTGAGGCGCCAACTCTTGATGATGCCTTCCTGCACGTCAACAGAGGTGCTGAACTGTGCAGAGCGATTGAGGTTATCGAGGGCGACAATGCTGTTAAATACATTGACACTGCGATCCAGATTTACCGACACATGAGTATAGGCAGCACCCGACTGACGCGCCAATCGGTCATAGCGCATGTTCTCGAGACGCGACTGGGCATCAGACGAGTCCCAGAAGGTGAGCAAGACGTTCTCGCCACGATGCTGCTGCAGCGGAGACAAGCCATTGCTGTTGCCCAGGACAAGTGAAGGAGCCTTGTAACCGATGCGGCTATCGGCAGGTGCCGAATAATATGCCGATGAGAACAAGGTCAACAGTGCCAACGTGGCTATCGCCAATAATGTCTTATTCATTCTTTCTTAGCATTGGTTCATATTTATTGACATCACGGGTGTCACACAACAGACGCGATGCCATGACCCAAACAGGCCATTCTCCAATCGGAACAAACAACATGTTCTGATAGGGTCTGCAAAGATAGTGAGAAAAAAGTTATTAACAAGTCATTTGGGCCAAGAAATGCCGTTTTCAGCCAGTTTTTTGGCTTTTTTCCCTGTTTTTGCCTTCATCAGGCCCCCCTTAAACGGCATTTGATAGCTAAGAATCGTCCTTCAATATTTCGGTAATCGCAGAAAAATGACTAATTTTGCAAAAAATATAATTCATACTCAAAGAAACATCGTTTATGAAGATTTTCAGGACCATTTCATTGGTACTCTTGACTCTGGTTTTCACAGTCACAGGACTCTCTTCATGTGATTGGGATGCCAGTCCCGAACCAGAAGAATACCCCCTCTATGTCACCTACTCTATTACTGCCGGCTCTGTATCCTTCACCGGTCCCGATCAGTTGTTGACAGATATCCAGACATGGATCAAAGCCAACCAGACCTTCTATGACAAATCTGTCAACTATACTACAGGCGAAGCATCAGAGTTTGAGAAAACCGATGCCGAAGCCGTAAAGAAGTATGAGGAATTTGCTACTAAGTTCAAAAAATGTCTTGAAGAAGACATGACAAACAGCCTGAAGGCCGGAAAATATGATGATGCCGAGACTGGCACAAAAGCGACAGTTCAAGCCGTCTTTTTCATATCAGCCACGCGTGCCCAGGGCCAACAGGGCAAGCTCAAGTATGAGGAAGTAAAGTTTACCTACCCCTAACTTGACAGCAATCATTATCGTCAATGGCAAAGTTAAGAATCAGCGATGACTGGTGGACGGCACCAGCCGAGGGTGACAATGGCAGCCTGATCCTGGTGACAGGAAGGCGCGCTATGAATAACGTCATTGCCACAGGCGTGTACCGCTACCGCGTGGAGGTGACATGGCCCTATGAGGGCGATGCCAAGGGCCTGCCAAGCTATACCGACAGCAAGGTAATGGAAGAGGTCACCGACGCCTTGAATGGGTGCTTTGACCGAGATCCCGTAGCCGTAATGACGGGCATCTATACGGGTGACGGGCAACGCAACTGGGTATTCTACACGCGTTCGCTGCACATTTTCCAGCGCAAGTTCAACGAGGTGATGGCACCCTTCCCTGCCCTACCCCTACAATTTGAGGCGGAGGAAGACCCCGACTGGGAGGAATACCGCGAAATGTCCCAATGCGAAGTCGCTGAAGGCGAAGACTGATGCTCGCTGGCGCTCGCAGTTTAGAGTTTAGGGTTTAAAGTTTATAGGGGCTACGCGCTCCTTTTTTTAATTGGGGCATCCGCATACATAATCTCATGCTAAGCCACTAAGCCGCCAAGTTATAAAAGGAAGACAACAAACACAATGGCATCCGCATTCCGTCCGCTTGACCTGAATGCGGATGCATCACTAATCTCTAATCACTCATCTGCGAGCGCAGCGAGCATCATTTCACCCTGTACTCCAGGGCAACAGACTGTTGCTTGAGGCCAGCGGGGAGCTGGACCTCGATGGTGCCGTTGGTCACTTTGCTCTTGACTTTCTTGCCGTTGCTCACGAGTCTCACGCTCTGGCCCTTCTTGGGCAGGTTCTTATTCCAACTGATGGTGGCCGGCAACTGTTCGCCCTCCTTGAGCATATAGATGGCATAGATGGTGCGGCCATCCTTGGAGGCGGTGAACCACATGTTGCCATCGTGGTAGTCGGGCGTAGCCACCGTGTTGTAAATCGCCTTGCCATTACGCTTGAGCCAGTCGCCGATGCCTTGCAGACGCTCGACGGCTTCGGGCTGAATGAGTCCCTCGGGAGTGGGACCCACGCCCAGGACGAGGTTACCTCCCTTGGCAACAATCTCAACAAGGGTATTCACAACACGCTCGGGGCTTTTCCAGCGAGGACGGGGCACCCATCCCCAATCGTCACTCAAGGGGATACAGCTCTCCCATGGGAAATTGAGCTGAGTCTCGGGTATTGTACGTTCAGGTGTCTGATAATTCTCGTAGGGGCCATGGATGGTGCGGTCCACCATGATGAGGCCAGGCTGGTGACCGCGTGCCATGGTAGCGATTGCAGGCATGTCGATGTCCTGATTGTTCTCGGGGCATACCCAGCCGCCATCCATCCACAAGATGTCCACTTTACCGTAATTGGAGAGGATTTCCTCCATCTGGTTATGGGTATATCGCTTGAAGCTCTCCCAACGGTGGGGCCACTTCTTGATATCATAGTTCACATTGCGGCCACGCTTGGTTGGATACACGTCCCACCAGTAGTCCTGACAATGCCAATCAGGCTTGGAGAAATAGGTTCCTATCATAAACTGCTTGTCGCCGAAGGCATCCAGGACATAGCGCAGCACGTCGCGCTTGGGGTTATCCTTGAAGGCATGATGGGCGATACTGTAGTCGGTGTACTTTGAGTCAAACATGCAGAAGCCATCGTGATGCTTGGTCGTGAATATCATGTACTTCATGCCAGCCTGCTTGGTAGCCTCGGCCCACTGTACTGGGTCAAACTTGACAGGATTGAACTTGTCGGCCAGTCCCCAGTACCAGTCTTTATACTGCTGGTAGGTCATGGTCGTGTCACGCGTCACCCAGTCCTCGTCACAAATAGCCCAACTCTCGACCATACCCGGCACGGCATACACTCCCCAATGGAACAGGACGCCGAACTTCAGGTCCTGCCACTGATGCAGCTTTTCGACAACCAGAGGGTCGGTGGGCCATTCATACTCCTTGGAACGCTCATACACGTCACCGCCCTGAGCCCATATCGGCGAGCCCATCAAGACGGTCAAAATGGTTAAGACAACTTTCTTCATCGTTATTTTCTGATAAAATGATTCTCTGTATTAGCCTGAAAAACTAATTAGAATAAAATAAAATGTAATCAATCAGGACGTTGACATCGGCGACATTAAATTCTCCGTCCTCATTCAAGTCCAGACAGTCGTCATACATATCCTCTAACATGTAATCAATCATGCAGTTAAGATTGGCAATGGTGACTTCGCCCTCATACCCATAATCACCGGAGCAAGGACAAGGAGGTGTAGGCCCAATTTTCTCACCCTGAATGAACTTGTAGTCGATGTAGGCACCAGCGAATGAGAACCGGACAATCGCCTCACGATAGGACAAACCCTCGGGGAGCGGCTCGGCAAACACCTGGGCTGTGACAATGTTGTTGAACTCGCCTTCTTCCTCGCCATCGATGAGCTCAATTTCCAGCCAGTCGGGTATTTCTTCCCCGTTGCAGGTCATCTCCCATTCATCATCAGCACTCGGCTTCCAGGCCTTGAACTCGATGCCAGTAATGAACCCGCCAAAGACTCGTCGGTACAGCATGCCACCCACTCGGCCAAAGGTATATTCCCCGTTTTCTATGTCGGGCCGGTTGAATGTCAAATAGGGATAATCGGCAACCATAAAGATGGTCAGGCCTGTCTTCATCTCACCAATTGAGAAAAAGTTGTTCAGACCAGCCCACACATAGTCACCGCTGAAATTCCCCTCGGCGTCAGGTGCACCGTACTTGAGGTAAGCCAACTCGCCGTAACCTTCATCAACATGGTAATCACTGCTGATCATCGCGGTGAAATCACGCAGATTCTCCATGTCCACGTCATTATAGCCATCAATGGCAATCAAGATATTGTCATCAATCTCAGGAGTTATCTCATACTCGAGACCATCATCCTCACCGTAGAGCGTGAAAACGATAAAGCCGTCATTCTCCTCGGCAGTCTCGGGAGTCACTGTAGCATGCCCAATGGCAATGAGTTCGCCGGGCTCCTCGGGTAGTGTGACAAATACTGCAGGGTCATAAGCAGGAATACCATCAGAGAGACGATACACCTTACAAGTCAAATCAACAGGAGCGTCAACCGAAAGATGTGTGGTCCAAAGAACCACCTTCCTGAGCACGTAAGGAGACGTGGGTTCCTCAAAGGCCTGAGCGATACCATCAATACGTCCTCCACTGGGAAGGCCAGCGTTCTTACCAAACCACCAACCGCCCGTGTTGCCACCCCATGGAATAGCGCCATCGTAGAAGACTGTCATGTATTGGTTGCCATTCGTGCAAAATGTCTTGCTTGACAAGAGCAAATCAGGGCTATTCTGCCATGGATCTTCATAGGTGGGATTGGCAAACACATGGCATGGAATAAACTCATCAGTCATGGAGACGCCGTCATCGACTACACTATTCTTGTAGTTGCCCATCTGATAGGATGCCACCTCTTCATCGCCTTTGGCAACATAAAGGATAGGAACTTCATCAAGCTCACATCCGTACTTGACATCGAGCTCCTTTGGTCCAATTCTATAAAACCATTGCTGTTCCCATTCACCATCTTGGTTAGTCACCCAAAGCTGATAGCGCCAAACCAGTCTGTGAGAATCGTCCAGACCTTCAGTTACTGATTTGAAAGTGTAAGGGACATAAGGTTTCAACATGATGTATGGTGCCAAGAACTCATAGCCATAAGCATCGTGTTCGAGCACGATGGAACCCGAGAAAGCGCCAGCAGGGCGCACGTAGCGACATGAAACACTGCCGTCCTCTTTCTTCGGGGCTTTTTGGAACAACTCGGCTTCAGAAGCCTGATGCATTTCCTGCTTCAACGCCTGAGAACGCACATTGGTAACAAGCCGGTCCTGCCGCAACACACCAGCATTAGTATTCTTCAATTGGGCAGACGCACTCAAAACTGTGAGTGCTGCCACAGTAACGAGTAAAGACTTCATCATGATGTTTAAATTTTAAATATAACAATGATACTTTAATCTAATTTTTCGCAAATTAAACACAATTATATAGATTTTCCAAGTATTTCAAGTAAAAATATCAAAAAAATGCCGCGGCAGAGCCACGGCACATATACTTTCCAATAGGGGAAATGGAGAGATGGTCAACGATGGTGATTACATGTTCATGCCGCCATCCACCTGGATGACCTGGCCCGAAACATAGCTCGACATGTCGCTGGCGAGGAAGGTGGCCACGTTGGCGATATCCTCGACGGTGCCGCCACGGCGCAGGGGGATGCGCTGACACCACTCCTTGCGTACTTCCTCGGGCAGGGCCTTAGTCATATCGGTGTCAATGAAGCCGGGAGCGATGGCGTTGGCGCGGATGCCGCGGCTACCCATCTCCTGGGCGATGCTCTTGGCCAGGGCGATAAGGCCGGCCTTGCTGGCTGCGTAGTTGGCCTGACCGGCATTACCGTGAACACCTACTACCGAAGCCATGTTGATGATGGAGCCACTGCGCTGGCGCATCATGATGGGCACCAGAGCGTGGATGAAGTTGAACGCACTCTTGAGGTTAACGGCGATAACGGCATCCCACTGCTGCTCGGTCATGCGGAGCATGATACCGTCCTTGGTGATACCGGCGTTGTTAACCAGGATATCGATGTGGCCGAAGTCCTCGTGGACCTGCTTGACCACTGCCTCGGTCTCCTCAAAGCTGGCAGCATTGCTGGCATAGCCCTTGACCTTGACGCCGAGCGCTGCGATTTCCTGCTCGGTCTGCTTGCCGATTTCGTCAATGACGAGGTCGGTGAATGCGATGTCGGCACCCTCGGCAGCATACTTCAGTGCGATGGCCTTGCCGATGCCCCTGGCGGCTCCAGTAATGAGCGCCACTTTTCCTTCTAACAATTTCATGTCTTGTTCAATTATATGTTATTAATGATGTTTCCTTCAATTAATTGGCCTGCAAAGGTAGTAATTATTGCTGACATGACAAAATGTGCTCGCTAACACTCGCACAGTTTAGAGTTTAATGCTTAGAGAGGAATCCGCCTTCCATTGGCCTGCGGCGCTAATACGAATTATACGAAGACATCCGTGCTCCAGCCATACGACGAGCACGGATGTCATTTTATACATTAACCTTTATTGGGAAGCCGGCTGCTTAAAATCACCAGTGACCGCTGATGAGGTAGTTGATCAGGAGTGTCACATCGCCGATGGCCACTTTGCCGTCACGGTCGCAATCAGCAGCATTGAGATTGAGTGAAGCCGTATTTCCACTCAACAAGACATTAATCAATTCTGTCACATCAGCGATCGACACGGTGCCGTCACCGTCAACATCACCACGTATCACGGGTTTGACTGTGATAGACACATTGTCCACAGCAAAGAAGTCGCCATCGGGATTGATGCTACCGTCCTTGATATAAACCCACGACAACGTATGTGAACCTGCAGGAATATCTACCTTATAGGTTTCCCAGTCGTTATCACGGGCTCCATAGGCGAACTTCTGCACACCATCTACTGAGAAAATGCACCTGTCATAAGATGCCCCTTCTCCCCACGCCTTGAAATCAAACGACAGACTAGAGAATTGACTTAAATTGACGGTTGCCTTCAGCTCCGACGAGCTGCTAGCAATGCCCTGGTTGCCCGATTGGGCATAGGTACGGCTGCCACTTGATACAGTAACCCAGGGATAGGCGCCAGTACTCGTGAAATGGATGTTTCCGCCAGACACATTCAATGCCCTATCCAGAGGAATCCTTAATGCCACATTGTCCACAGCGAAATAGTCGCCTACGGGGTTGACGCTGCTGTCCTTAGTATAGGACCACGTCAGTGTGTGGTTACCTGCAGGAATGTCCACCATATAGGTCTCCCAGTCGTTATCACGGGCTCCATAGGAGAACTTCTCCACGCCATCTATTGAGAAAGTGCAAATGTCATAAGATGTGCTTTCGCCCCACGCCTTAAAATCAAACACTAAGGTGTAGGCTTGTGATAAAGAAACAGTAGCCGTCAGCTCCGACGTGCTGCTAGCAATACCCTGGTTGCCAGACTGGGCATAGATGCGGTCGCCACTTTCAATAGTAATCCAGGGATAGGTGCCAGTACTCGTGAAATGTATGTTTCCGCCTGTCACATTCAAGGCCTTATCCAGAGGTATCCTTAATGCCACGTTGTCCACAGCGAAATAGTCGCCTTCGGGGTTGACACTACTGTCTTTGACATAGGACCACTTCAGTGTGTGGTTTCCTGCAGGAATGTCCACCATATAGGTTTCCCAGTCGTTATCACGGGCTCCATAGGAGAACTTCTCCACGCCATCTATAGAGAAAATGCACCTGTCATAAGATGTGCCTTCGCCCCATGCCTTAAAATCAAACGACAAAGTGTAGGTTTGTGAAAAATTAACCGTAGCCGTCAACTCCGATGAGCTGCTAGCAACGCCTTGGTTGCCAGACTGGGCATAGGTGCGGCCACCACTCTCAACAGTAATCCACGGATAGGTACCACTACTCGTGAACTGAATATTGCCGCCAGCAACATTCAAGGCATCAGAATAATTGTACTCAGGTGCAACCGGATCGGCATAAACGGTCACCCTGATTTCAGTACAACGCACCTCACTATTAGCTTTGAAATAATAGTATTCTCGGGTATTGTAACCTTCGGCATCAAATACACCTACATTTCCAGAGGAAGAATAATCACCGCCTGGCATATTGCCTAAAGCATCCAAATTTCCTGGCCCATAAGTACCTGAGTCCACACAGACGAACTCAATCTTCTGGAGGCGTCCATAGAACACACCATACTCCCCTTCATAGAGGACATCCCAATCAATTGATGGAGCTACTTCGATGGTGTTATTGGATGACTCGTTATAGGCGGAAAAGCGATACTGGTCATTGGTAATGGAACCCAAATCGACTGTAATTGTCACGCCATGCTTGCTCAAGGTATAGGATCCGTTAGTAACATTTCCGCCAGTTGCTTCATTCTTGTCTACGGATGGCCTAAAAACTACTGTGCGCATAGCCATGACATTGCTTGCCATCAACAGCGCAGCCAAAATAAATAGTAATTTTTTCATAATAGTAAAAAGTTAAAAGATAAACAAATAAAGAGGGGGGTCCTCAAGAATTAACTCACATTATTTTGCAAATATAATCAATAATCTGTTAAAATCTATATCTTTTTTACTATTTTATATCTTATTAACAGTTTTAGGGGCGTTTTGTGTTTAATGTTTAATGGTTAAAGTTTAATGGTTAAAGTTTAATGGTTAATGGTTAAAGAGCATCCGCGTTCCGTTTAACCGGAGCGCGGATGCTAGCTTAAAAGTCTTTGCGACTTGGCGGCTTGGCGTGAGGTTTATCCGTCGTGGGGCGGCCACGCCAAGCGAGGCCCTACAATGCGGATGCCCCTCTAAACTCTAAACTTTAAACTGCGAGCGCAGTGAGCATAATCACCAAGTGCCGTTCAGCAAGTAGTTAATCAAGGTGGTCACGTCGCTGATGTTCACCTTGGTATCCTGGTTGCAGTCGGCTGCAGTCGTTGAAGTGTCGCCTGAGAGCAGCAGATTGATCAGGGCCGTGACGTCGCTGATGTTCACCTTGTCGTCGCCGTTCACATCGCCGCGCTGGGCCTTGGGTGCAATCTTGATATTGTCCAGGGCGAAGTAGTCACCCACTCCATCGTCACTGACGTCCTTGTGATAGAACCAACGCAACTGGTAGGTGACATTGGGCTGCAGTTCATAAGTGAAGGTCTCCCAATCGTTGTCACGGGCTCCGTAACGGAATATTGAGGTGCCGTTCACCATAAACACGCACTCATCATAGTTTGTGTTTGGATTGTCCACAGCACTTTCACCCCAGGCCTTGAAATCAAACGACAAGATGGACGGTTCAGAAACCTTGACAGTAGTCGACAGCGTCGAAGAACTATTATGCACACCTGCATTGCCAGACATGGCAAAGAGCCTCTCGCCATCGTCCCACACGATCCAGGAATAGTCGCTTTCTACAAAGTGGATGTTTCCACCTGGCGCATTCAAGGCTTCGTCAAGTGTGTGCATGTTCAGGATATGATTGAAATTGCGCCATCCCACAGCGTTCTGATAGGCAGGAAGTGAAGAAACCGCGGCATATAAACTTGCCTCATTATAGGTTTCATTGTCAAAGACATTCTCAGATATCACAGGCGGAATGAGCGGAAAACTGAGCACAATACCGATATTGTCACATGATCTGAATGCATACTGGCCAATCTGTTCCACGCCAGCGCCTAAAATCAGGGTATCAAGCGCAGTACAGTTATAGAAAGCACCATAATCGAGGGATTTCACAGTATTGGGTATCACAACTTTCTGCAGACTGCTGCAATTAGCAAAGGCCATTCTTCCGATACTGGTCACACCTTCATTCATCTTGATGTGTTCCAAATTATCAACATTACTAAATGCGTTTCGCTCTATACTCTGGATGCTATTGGGCAATGTGATGTTATTTATTTTCCAATGATAGAACGCAGCCATGCCAATACGATTGACAGTATAATCAACCCCTTGGTAATTAATCGTGTAAGGAATGGTTATATCCTCTAATTCGGAATAGGCGCTGTACAGTCTTGTGGAATCGACAGAAATGGCATAAGCCGATACCTCCACGGTATTTGAATAGGAGTTGATTCCGTAATAGACGCCGTCCTTAATGAAATCATAACCGTAGAACAGATTATCCTGGTTAAAGTTCTTCCAATAGTTTGCGCTCGTGTATCTACCATAGGCCATGCGAGGTATCCACAGGATGGTATTGTCATAGTGCTCTTGGGCAAAAGTGTTTAATTGTACCGTGGGGGTATTCATCGCATGACAGTTAATGATATTAAGGGTGGTCTCGGTTCCCGCAAAGGCAAGTCCGCCAATAGACCTAAGCCCTGTTCCCAACTCGATGTAAGTAAGATTAGACATATAGAAACCAAAGGTCTCGATGGTCTGTACTGTGTTGGGAAGCGTGACGTACAATTTCCTGTCAGCTGTGTGACATTCCCTGAATGCCGATTCGCCAATCCCGGTCACGGTATAAGTGACACCGTGATAGGTCACGGTTTCAGGAACATGCACCTCGCCATAGTAGCTGCGAAAATTAGGCGAGTCCCTGTAGGTCACACTGACGTTGTTGCCGCTGGTCACCGTGTAATAGATGCCGTCAACCACAAACTTGTTGATTTCCTCGATGTTGGAGAACTGTGACCAGGCCGCGGTGCTCTGGTAGCTGCTCTTTGAGCCTTGAGGGACATAAAGTGTGGCGTTGGCATAGGTGGTCTCATCAAAGTTGTTGGCATTGAACGACCTGGCCGTTTCACTCAAGCAGGTGACGCTCGTCAAGCTGGTGCACCCCGTAAAGGCATAGTTGTAAATGCTGTACATGGTGCTGGGCAAGGTGATTTTCGTCAGCGAGGTACACCCGGCAAAACTCTCGTTCAACAACATCGTCACGCCCTCGGGTATCGTGACGCCCGTAAGCCTTGTACAGTCCTTGAACGCTTGGTAACCAATACCCGTAACAGGATAGGACACACCGTTGTAAGTAACACTATCCGGAATGTGTACAACGCCCGAATAGGTGTTGAAACTCCCATTGTTCTGTACAGTGAGCACTCCTCTCCCGTCAGAGTAAGTCGTCAACTGGTAGTAGATGCCATCTTTAGAGAAAGTCGTTGTTGCAGCGCTGGCACACAAAGCGCACGCGAGGAACGCTACCAGGGCTATTGCCTTAAAGAGATAGATTCTTTTCATAAGCAGTAAAAAATTAAGTCATTATTGTTATTTTGTTGCAAAAATACGAAAAACAATACAAAACCAAAAGAAAAACCGAGAAAAACCCAACAAAAGCAACATGGCAGCCGCATTGATACATCTCACGCTAAGCCGCCAAGTCGCTAAGTTTATTGTAAAAGATGCTCGCTGCGCTCGCAGTTTAAAGTTTAATGTTTAAAGTTTAATGTTTAAAGTTTAATGTTTAGAGTTTAAAGAACATCCGCGCTCCGTTTGAACAGGACGCGGATGCCAATTTGGTTAATTCGTTTAATTCGCCGACAGCTAAAAACGCGGATGCCAGCTTAAAAATCTTTGCGCCTTAGCGTAAGGTTTATCCGTCGTGGGGCGGCCACGCCAAGGCGAGGCCCTACAACGCGGATGCTTCACTAATCACTAATCGCTAATCACTAATCTACGAGCGCAGCGAGCATACTCACCAAGTGCTGCTGAGCAGGTAGTTGATCAGGGCCGTCACGTCGCCGACCTTGACGTTGCCGTCCTGGTCGCAGTCGGCCGCCTGTAGGTTGATAGCCGACGCATCATCGCTGAGCAGATAGTTGATCAGGGCGGTCACGTCGTC
>JAEEGF010701239.1_pt1 | contig 23338 bp, 33 predicted proteins | sample 9134171 | NCBI WGS metagenome assembly JAEEGF01 (sample SAMN16246542, study PRJNA631951) | gut metagenome | biome: gut microbiome; feature: rumen; material: AP-attached | host: Bos | place: Iran: Karaj | collected 2018-10
CTACTCGATCCTCCCCTTCTCGCACTGCACTTTACTGCACCATCTCTGCCATCCTAAAATCGAAGGTCGCTTGTATTTCAGCCTTCTACCCAAATACTAACGCTGTCGGCTACGCTCAGAGCGGGCTAAAGAATGGCGCTACTATGGTGACGGCTCAATTCCTCAACATTGGCTCTAATGAAGCCGTCCCGATTTCAGCCATTGTTCCTGTTGGCGACGACACTTATAACAATATTGCAATTCAGACTCTTGATTCCGCTGGTCGCACGTTGGATAACTATGTGTGGACTGACGCTGGCGGCGAATCCTGGGATCAGATTGGCTGGGTGAACGATGATAACGAACTTGTTACAGACGTTGAATTTACGCCTGGGCAGGGATTGTGGACGTTCGGGAGCGCCGTCGGACAAGGGATTCAAATCGCCGGAAAGGTTGGCAAGAATGATATTGCCATTCAGTTGCGCTCGGGCGGCACTGGCACGGGAAATCCCTTCCCTGTTACTGTGAAAATCGGCGACATTATTCCCAGTGGAGATGATTGTTACAACAATGTCTCTATTCAGACTCTCGATTCCGCAGGTCGCACGTTGGATAACTACGTGTGGACTGACGCTGGCGGCGAATCCTGGGATCAGATTGGCTGGGTGAACGATGATAACGAACTTGTTACAGATGTTGAATTCGCGCCTGGACAGGGGCTTTGGGTGTTTGGGTCTAGCACAAATCAGTACATTACTTTCCCTGCACCTGAACTCTAAAATTTTTGTGCGTGGGATAGACTCACGCGCTTAAAATAAAGGAAAACTAAAAATGAAGAAGCTACTCGTATTGGGGGCGATAATTGTCGCGGGTGTTGCAGCTAATGCAGCATCATTCAAGTGGTCGGCAGGAAACCTGTACGCCTCAAATGGAACGGACAAGTTTACTGGCGATGTGACCCTATATGCCGTAATCAGCGGCGTTGACACTGCAGTCAGCACTGTCAAGGCGTCAAGCACAGGAGCAATCGCGGCTACAACATTTGAGAATGCCGCGCTGGAGGCAGGAACGTACTACGACTTCTTCCTTTCCTATGAGGACGCTGGCAAGCAGTTCGTTTCTACTGCCAAGAATGTCCAAGCGCAAGCAACATCAACGGCCAATATAACGTTTGGTAATATGCAGTCCGCAACGCAGAATGCCTCGAACTGGCAGTCTGTACCAGAGCCGACGAGCGGGCTTCTGCTCCTTCTCGGCATGGCTGGTCTCGCTCTGAAGCGTAAACGCGCCTGAAGCGAACAAGCTATCAAGTCATATGAAAACCGTCTCCGCAAGGGGGCGGTTTTCTGCTTTATACTGCACTTGACCTTATCCTCTAACGCCGCCATACGCCTATTTTGCGGGCTTGTGGTGGCGTTCGCTCTTTGTCGGCTATGCACAGTCGACTCTGGATACAGAGTACGGTGCTAAGATGACAGTAGCTCAGTTTGCAAATGTTGCTTCTTTGAATGGCGAGATTTCACTAACATCACTTGTCCCAACTGCAGCAGCAGGCGTCGACACAGCCTATAATGTTGTCATTCAGCTGTTGGATAGCGCCGGCTACACAACAGATGCCGAGTACACATGGAATGGCAACGCTTGGGATGGCAACGATGTTGAGAACGTGACTTTTGCTGCAGGACAAGGTCTGTGGGTCTATTCCTACTGTGGCGAGGATGTTGTGGGGTTCCAGTCTGCTGGTAAAGTTACGACATCTGATGTTGCCTTCGTGCTCGATAAGGAATACGGCGCGGTTGGTGTCGGCAACGCATTCCCAACACCGATTAAATTGACAGATATGCTTGTCACTGCCGCAGAAGGAGTTGACACGGCTTATAATGTTGTAATCCAGATCCTTGACAGCGCCGGCTACACTACAGATGCAGAATATACATGGAATGGTTCGTCGTGGGATGGAACTGATGTAGAGAACGTTACTTTCGCACCCGGGCAAGGACTTTGGGTATATTCATATTGTGGGGAGGACGAGGTTACGCTACGACTTCCCGCACCAGAACTTTAAGATTTCTGTGTGCGGGATAGGCTCGCACGCATAAAAAAAGGAAAAGCAAAATGAAGAAACTGTTAATATTGGCGGCTGTAATAGCCGCAGGGGCTTATGCAAACGCAGCCTCTTTCAAGTGGGCGGTGTCTGGCATGACAGAAATGGATGGCACGACTGCGCTTAGCGGTACTGCAACGCTCTATGCATACCTGTCTACAGCTGATGCTGCAACCGCAAAGGCTGTTGATACACAGACGATGACAGCTGGTGTAATCAGCAACACAGACGCAGTGTTTGAAGACGACTCACTTGTTGGCGGCTCGACATACAAATTCTATTATACGATAGAAGACTCAAAGGGTAATAGCTACGTGTCGGCAACAAAGGCAACTCGCGCTCAGGCAACCGCCACAGTGTCGCTAACATTTGCAGCTACTGGTGGCACGTGGACCGCCGCGCCAGAGCCGACGAGCGGGCTACTGCTCCTTCTCGGCATGGCTGGTCTCGCTCTTAAGCGTAAACGCGCCTAAAGCGAACAGGCTATCAAGCCACATAAAGACCGTCTCCGCGAGGGGGCGGTTTTCTGCTTTATACTGTACTTGACCTTATCCTCTAACGCCGCCATGCGCCCATTTTGCGGGCTTGTGGTGGCGTTCGCTCTTTGTCGGCTACGCTCAGAGCGGGTTGCGAGCTGATGCAACAATGGTAGCCCCCCAATTCATCGGAGTTGGAGATAGCGAAGTCATTACGCTTGAATCGCTTGTTCCAACGGGAAGCGATGCCTCGGACAACGTGAATATTCGCGTGCTTGATGCGTATGGACGGACTATTGAAGGGCAAGACTATACGTGGAATGATTGGAATTATTCTACACCATGCTGGGTTGACGGAAACTTTGAGAAAGTTGAGGGCGTGACATTCATACAGGGACAAGGTTTGTGGGTGTATGGATCTTCATCCTCTCAGGCGCTTCAGTCAGCAGGCAAAGTTGCCAAGGAAGACGCTGTTGTCCAACTTCGCGCCGACGCCACGCCAACAGGCAACCCATTCCCTGTTGACATAGCTCTTCAGGACATTGTTGCAGAAGGAGAAGCTTGCTCGGACAATGTTAATATTCGAATTCTTGATGCATATGGACGTACTGTAGAGGGGTGCGACTACACTTGGAATGATTGGAATTACGCAGAGCCGTGCTGGGTAGACAGCAATTATGAAAAGATTGAGAACGTAACTATTGCTGCTGGACAAGGTCTTTGGGTCTATGGCTCAAGTGACAAACAGTATCTTCGCTTCCCCGCTCCAGAATTCTAACGATTTATGTGCGTGGGATAGGCTCACGCGCCTTAACAAGGGAAAAGACAAATGAAGAAACTACTAATACTGGCGGCAGCAATAGTCGCCGCAGTTGCAGCAAATGCTGCGTCATTCAACTGGGGGGCGGCAAACATTTACGGCCCCGATGGTACGACTAAATATAGCGGAGATGTCACGTTGTACTGCACACAGGTTGACGGCTGGTCGGTCTCGGCAACTGCAACCGCAGGTGCAATCAACAAGAATAATACCACATTCTCTAGCGACAAATTCGTTGCAGGCACTTCGTACGACTTCTACTTTGTGATTGAAGATGCTGGTAAGGCCTTTACCTCTTCGGCAGTTTCAAAGGGAGCCCAACAGTCTGACACTGCAACGATTCAGTTTGGCAATATGGCCGCTGCCACTCAGAACACCTCGAACTGGCAGTCCGTCCCAGAGCCAACGAGCGGGCTTCTTTTGCTCCTCGGCGTTGCGGGCCTGGCACTTCGCCGTAAGCGCGCCTAAGTGTGACCAAAAAAACGCTGATACGCGTAAAAGAAGAAAGCCGTCTCCAACAAGGGAGGCGGCTTCTTTTTGTTTTCGGATTGACCATTTAGACACGACGGCGGCGGAGTGCCAAACCAGCCACGCCCAACAGCATCAGCAAGCCAGAAGTCGGCTCTGGGACTGCAGCCCAGTTGCCAGACGATTGCGTTGCAGAAGCCTGGTTTGCAAACGCAATGCTTGTTGCTCCAACATCTGCTCCTGTAGCGTCCTTGGCAGCAGAAGTAAACTGCTTGCCGCTATCTTCGATTACGAAGTAGAACTTATATGCAGTTCCAGAAGCGAGGCTGTCATTACTAAACACACGACCTGTAGTAGTGCCGTCTTTAATGGTTCCGTCCACAACAGTAGCGGTGTCAACCTTAACAGCCGAGCTTACATCAGCCGTCGCAAGATAGGCATACAAATCTGCACTTCCGTTAAACTTGCTAGTTCCATTGGAAGCATAGATGTTCGCACCTGTCCACTTGAATGATGCTGCATTAGCAGCAACTCCTGCGACGATGATCGCCGCCAATACGAGTAATTTCTTCATTTTAGTTTTCCTTGTTTTTAAGCACGTGAGCCGATCCCACGTACATAAACCGTTTTAGAGTTCAGGTGCGGGGAACCGAAGATATTGGCCCGATGCAGACCCCTGAACCCAGAGTCCCTGACCAGCCGAGAACGTTACACCTTCAATAATATCTCCAGAGCCATCAGACCAAGCTTCCTGGTCGCTGTTGGGGCCAGCCCAATTGCACCAAATGTACATATCCACCATGCGGCCATATGCATCTAGCGTTTGGATGGAAACATTGTCGGATGTGTTGTCTCCCTGCGGAATGATATCCTGAAGATTTACGCTTACAGGGAATGGATTGCCTGTCGCCGTAAAACCGTTACCAAGAGCTATTGAAACGTCATTATTACCAACCGCACCGGCAGTTTGAATTGATTGAGTATTATCCATGCCCTGAATCCACAGACCAGTTCCAGGTTCAAAGGTCACACCTTCAATAATATCTCCAGAGCCATCAGACCAGGCTTCCTGGTCGCTGTCGGGGCCAGCCCAATTGCACCAAATGTACATATCCACCATGCGGCCATATGCATCTAGTGTCTGGATAGAAACATTGTCGGATGCGTTATCCCCTAAAGGCCTAATCGACTGCAAGTCAAGAGCGGTATTGGAACCCACGCCAAGGAACTGTGGGGTTGCCATAGTGAACCCGGAACGCAACCCGCTCTGAGCGTAGCCGACATCTCTATAAACCAGTTTTGCGGCGGGTTGCGGGGGCTTGCGCGGGGTGGGGCGGGGAGAGCGGCGAAGGCGCAGGAAAGCATAGTGTTTACTGGGGTTTTGCGAAGATTGCGGGAATTGTCGCGGAGAATCGAAAAGTTGTCGATTGGTTTGAGGGGCTTGCGCGGTTTTTTGGGGCTCCGAAAACCTTGCCGCTAATGGGTCTATGCGGAACTCCCTTGCCGCTATTTTAGGCCAGTATAAACCAGTATAACGGACGGATTGTGCAGTATAAAGCGGTATGAAAATCGCGAGACGAGGGAAACATTGGGACAGAAGAGAAGTTGAGTTGGAGTTACGAGTCAGGGGGCAGCATCAACAAGTCTCGCCCCACTTACATTGGCAAGGGCATCTTCAGACCTAAAAATGCTATAATACCTTTTCATGAAAAAGATCGAGATAACCGCCTGTGTCTTTATGGCTGTGTTTGCTGCCATCGCCTGCGCCGGCATAGCCGTAGGGCATGACTGGAAGCTCGCCCTAATCCCCTTCACGATGATTCCGGCGCTGAAGGTAATCAGCCTCCAGTTAAGCCCTGGACTCAAGCCTCAGTTCCTCGTGTCGGCTCCCATCGGATCGGCAGTGGGCGAATCCGTGGTCGCCATGCTTGCCACTGGAGTGGCGTTCGCCCTCTCGACGGAACTCTCGAATGGTGCCTGCCCCTGGGCGGCAGGCGCGATGGCCGCCGCCATCGCCGCCGTCTCGGCGACTTGGCCGTTCGCGTGCACCGGCAAATACAGGCCGCTCCGAGTCTTTTCCATGCTCGGCGCATCCGCATTCTATATCACCGTCGCCATAGCGACTTCCGGAAACTACGACTTGACGAGCTACGGTGCGGCATTCGCACTCCCCTTCTTTGCCGTAGCCAGAGTTGCCCTTGCCATCCGCGACTGGAGAAAGGAGGCACACAAGTGAAAAGCGTTGCAAAGATGACGGACGCCGAGTACAAGGCGACAGTCCGCGACCTACGACAGATGGCGGCGGGCGGCAAGAACACGCTCGGGTTCTACATCCAGCTGATGTTCCTCGCTGGTGCTGCAGTCACAATCGTGGCAAATGGCGCTTGGAGAATCCTATGGGGACTCCTCGCCTTCCTCGGCGTCATTGTCATATCGACCGCACGAACCTTCTTCTGGAAGTGGACTGAAGACAGGCTTCAGAAAGACGCGGAGACAGGTCACTTGGAAAGAGCCGTCCGCTGGGACTACCTCTGCCTCCTTATCGACTGGTCGATTTCCTTCGCCGGGTTCGCGGCCGTCGCCTTTACCGTCTTCGGCGCGGCAAGCGGATACACCGTCCCCCGGCCGTTGCTCTGGGTATGCGTCGGCGGGATGTACACACTGCCCTTCACCTTTAGGCGCGAAAAGCCGGGATACAACTACGGGAACTATCTCTTCTGGGAGCAATGGACGCTCATCGCGACAATCGTCGCCTCCGCGTTCATCCCCTTTGGCGTTGGATGGGGCGTTGCGGCGCAGACTGCGATAGCTTTTACCTCAGTCCCGCTTGGGTGCCGCTTCAAGAAGGCCGACATACTCGAGAAGGTGCAGATATACTACCGCAACGCCAAAGTCGCGCGTGCCACGCACACAGCCCCGCTTCCAAATCCCACACAGCCGTTCGGCGTGGAGGCATTGAAGGCGATCCTGTCCGATATCCGCATAGCGTGGTTTCCGTTCTCGGCGTCTTTCCTCTCCTTCATCACGGGAATCGTGTGGATGATCGCCCTTAAGAAACCGTGGCCGCTGCTTGTCGCGGTGCTGGCGATAGTTCCCGGCTATCTGCTGATGCTGTCGTTGGACTGCCCCATATCATCGGAGCCCGAGGAACTCGCAAGGCGCGGCGTCGACAAAGACCTCGTTCGCGGCTCCGTTGAACTTCGCACCCTGATGCTGTCAGTCGGGCTCGCAATCGCATCGTCTACGATAATGTGGTTCGGAGGTCGGGACGCCTCGTTGCTTGTCCCGCTTTCGCTTCTTGCGCTCGGTGCGTGCTCCGCCTTCAACTACGTGGCTTTCGAGGGCCAGACAATTGCCGACCCACTACTCCTTGTCGCCTACATCGCCGCGTTCGCGTCCACGTGCGCCCTACGCATCGCCGGTCTCGCATGGTGGCAATGCCTCATGCTTATCCCGACAATCGGCTATGCGCTGCCTGCGTTCCGCTATCTCTTCCCTCGCAGCGGCCTTCGCGGAGAGGCGCGAAAGGCGGCGCTTGCCGTCGCCGCAGAGTTTGCGGCCGACTCCCGCACGGACGAAGAGAAAGCCCGCGACGAGAAGATGGCCAAGCGCCGCGCCCGCGAAGAGCGCCGGATAGCAAGCTTCCGCCGCAGCAGACGCAGCTGATAAGGAGCATAATGAAGAAGATTAAACACACCGTTTCCGTCATTGGACAATGGATAAAAAAGTGGTGGGATAATCTTGGCACAGCGCGCAAGGTAATTCTGGTGATAGCCTCCGGCTTCTTGGCCATTGTCACAGGCATAAATCAGATTATGGAGTTATGCGACCGTTTTTCTGGCGAAAGCGGGCGAGGCGCAAAAAGCCATCCACAAACCATATCGACCAACGAGACAGGATTTGTCTCATCGAAGCCTTTTGAGATATTCAACCCGACAAACGAACCCAACATCGCGACAGGCGATATCGAGTCCCTCCATTTCATAGTCAAGAAGATGACAATTGCACACCAACGGGGGGACTACGAGGAAGCCGTGGGTTTTGCAAAGACCGCCGAAACATTGCTGTCTAAATGTGACACTCACAATCCATCCGTCATATCAGACCATGTAGCAATCAAATCGTGCCTAATGGAAGAAAGCTTCTACAACGGCGACTACGACAAAACGATTGAACTTCACAAGGAGCTGCAAACTCTTGGTGGCGGTCGATATGTCGCCACAAGGCCATGCTATATGGCTCTCGAGTCAGTAGCGAACTTGCTGAAGTCGGGAAAGACCATCTTCTTTTTCTCCCCCTCCGAACTTGGGGCGCTTAGCAAATGGGACAAGACTACACTTGAAGAGTACCTAAGCTATCTTGCGGCATGGGGATATCTACAGCCCCTAATGATAGACCCCTGGATTAAAAGGCATGGGACATTCTATTACGAAGATTTCTTTGGCCTCTCGAAGCCGCTTCCATACCAGCACGTATACATGCTAACAGCCTTTCTGACAAACGGAGTCGAGCTGACGAGCAACGAGATGTCAGCAAGGTGGGCAGGCAGAAAGAAGTTCATTCCAGTCGACATTGACAGATGCGCCTTGGACGAGCTTAATCTTGCCAATGAAGAAAATCTACGAAAACCACTAACAATGACGCTATGCTTCAACGAAGAACACCCTGAAAAAGTTAGCATCAATTTGGATAAAGATAAAAGCCTCCCGCTCTCACCGACAACAGAGATTTCAGTAAAGATTAGGAGCGCATGGAATCCAGAGATCTCGCAAACAACCACACATACCCGGCGTATCGCCGAGATCCGTTCTGTTGCCGCCACAAATCGTATTCCGGTGCAGATATGGATAATAATGCTCGCCCTCGTCTGCATGGCATTTGCTTCCCCAATAAGTCCAGATGGCAAAGCCACCCCTCGCGATTCGCGCTAACTTTACTTTCTGCAGCCCAGTTCTACTGCACATTTCAGCACTTCATCTGCCTCATAGTTTCTCAAATAACTGCCAATAAAAGGCATTTATCCGCCGCCTCACGTTGTCGGCTATGGCGAGGCGGATCTTAACAAGGACTACACAGGCGTTGGCCCGATGTTCTACGCGATTGGCGAGGACGTGATCAGCGTCCAAAACCTTGTGGTCAAAGGTCTTTCCTCGGCAATGGGAAGCGGTTATGAAATTGCGCCGATTACCTCAACCGGCAACATTCCTGTCCACTATTACTACTGGTGTGGCCTCTCCGAATACGGCGTTAAGGATGGTTGGTACACGACGGATGACGCTGCAACTATTGAAGCGGCGGCTGGCGAAGGCAAATCGGATGACTATCTCGTTGATTACACGTTTACGCCAGGCGAAGCGGCCGTCACCTATATGATGGATGCCGGGCTGGGGCTGAAGATTACGAGCCCAATAACGATTGAATAAACATTTACAAGGTGGACGGCAAGGGGTCTTCCGCCTAAAGTAAAAACCCGCCTTTGCTGCGCTACGGCGCGGCAAAGGCAAAGTGAGGAAAACAAACAAATGAAGAAACTACTAATTGCAGCGGCGATGGTCTGCGCGGCTGTGTTCGCTCAGGCAGCGACCGTAAACTGGGCTATCTCCAACGTTAAGAATTCGGCTGGAGCCGCCCCGACCGCAGGTTGGGCCGTGATGGCGTTCTACACCGAGGTTGGCGCGGGTTCCGCGGCCATTGAGAGCGCAATCCAGTCGAAGACGGCGGGAGCAGCTGCCTTTGAGACGACGACTTTGGCCACAGGCTTCGGCTCGGGTAAAGTTAATGCTCATGACGCAAACGCGACCGGCATCACCGACACATCGAAGAGCTACGACTTCTATTTCGTTGTGTTTAATGATGCAGATGCCACGAAGGCGACAGAGTATGTCATGGTTAGCGACGCCAATAAGTCCTATTCTGGAATGGATGCCAAATTTAAGGTTTCCGGAAACTTCAGTGGCGCGACGTGGCAGACTGCTTCGGTTCCGGAGCCGACCTCTGGTCTCCTGATGCTCCTCGGCGTTGCGGGTCTTGCGCTCCGTCGTCGTCGTGCGTAATCGCGAAGGCGAAACAGGAAAGATGGCCCGTCCGAGCAATCGGGCGGGCTTCTTATTTCAAGGAAGATTTATCAATGGCGTGGAATCAGCCGAGTGAAGGCAATCCCAAGAAGAGAGGCGGGCAAAAGGACAACCGACCTCTTGTTCGAGGTCTTGTAGCCGGAACGGTTGTCGTTCTCGGTGCTTTTGTTGCGTGGATGATTCTCGGGAGGATGAACGAGAACGCTTCCGCCGAACCGAAGCAACCGATGCGTACCAAGGGCGTTAAGCCAGCTCGCGTTACAATAGAGAAGCCCGCCCCCGCCGTAAAGCAGGCGGAAATTGCTTCTGCGAGCGATATAGAGGATGTGCAGGATCAGGTCGTGGAGGAGAAGAAGCCCGGAGTGTTTGCGCCGGGGATGATTCGTCTTCCAAACGGATTTGAGTTGCGGTTCAAGCTTCCAGCGGAGGGCGAGACAAGGCAGCTTCTCGCTGGCGGCGAAATATGGGAAATCGATTCTAAAGGTGAAATCCAAAATGTAACGCCGCCGCCGATCTTCGAGAAGCCTTTTGAAGGGATGATCTCAAGTCTCTATGAACGCGACGGCATGGTGCTGCCCTTCGCGTTAAAACGTTTTTCCGAAAAGGAAGTCCGTAAGATGTGCAAGGAGCCTACGCTGTCGTATGATGACGACACGCCGGAGATCATACAGAAGCGCGAAAACGTAGCGATGCTTAAGCAGGCGATTCTTGAGTTTCTCGACGGCGGCGGCACGTTTGAGGAATTCGTCGACGATATGCAGCAGCATTCACAAAACGCGATGCACGCCCAGGTCGAGGGTGTGCATGGCGTCCGCGATCTTCTGGAGGCCGGAAAGGACGACGAGGCTCTACGATACTACAGGCTCTTGTCGCAGGACATGGTCGACAAGGGTTATGGCGATCTAAAGTTGCCGAGCTCGTACAGAGAGGCATTGGAGGAAATTGCAGCAAAGGAGAAAAACAGCAAATGAATATGAACATTGGTCTGATGGTCGCAGTAGCACTCTCAGCATTCGCAGCCTGCGGGCAGGGGCTTACCCCAGCGGGGAAAGCCCGTGTGCAGGAGAAAGAGAAACCGACAAAGGAGCTGACGCCAGAGGAGATTGAACAGAACCGCGCAAGGGGTGCGGCGTTCCGCAAGGCCATCGCAGACAAGGGCGGCTGGGTGTCTGTTTCGATGGCTGGCCCTGCGATAAAGCTGATTGACGCGACGAGCAAGGGTTGGGCGATGGAGGGTCTTGAGGCGGTCAAAGCCAACTTGGATCGCTTTGGGCTGTGCCCATCGGAGGCGGTGCGCAAGAGTCTCGCTGGGGATGCGATTGCGGAGGGACGAGCGGCTGCGAAGGATGCCAGTGGCGTTGTGATGATTGTTGACAGCACGGAGGATGCGCCGCTTATGACGGCTTATCCCGAAGAGCATCTTGCGCTCGTCAACATGACGGTGCTTTCAAAGGATGTCAGCAGCGGGGTTCGTCAGGATCGCGTCGAGAAGCTGACGTGGCGGGCGATAGGACACCTCGTGGGCTGCGGCGCTCCCGATGGGTATACCTGCGTGATGAAGCCTCTTAGGAACATGGCAGAACTTGACGCGATGCCTAACAAGTTTATTCATCCGGCGAGCTTCTTCAAGGCACGTCCCTATTTCGATATGTGCGGGGTCACGCCTGCCCGCAAGGGCACGTATGAGGCGGCCTGCCAGCAGGGCTGGGCTCCCGCTCCCACGAACGATGTTCAGAAGGCGATATGGGACAAGGTTCACGCCGTTCCAGCTACTCCTATGAAGATCGAATTCGATCCGAAGAAGGGTCGATGAAATACACCTACGCCTACAAGACGCCGGACGGGAAGCGGCACGAGGCGGCGATTGAGGCTTCGGGCCGCGATGCCGCATTCGCAACTTTGCGCGAGCGTGGCATTCGTCCGATCAAGGTTGTCGCCGCTGACGGCAGCAAAGCCAACGGTGCGCCCGTAGGCGTTCGTCGGCGAGTTGTCGCTGTGTCCATCCTCGCGGCGGTCGTCGCCGCTGTGGGCGCGACAACGGCCTTTCTGCGCATTGTCCGACCGACGCCAGAGATGGATGCATTTCAGACTGACCAGACGCGCCGCTACCCAATAGGCGATGCCGCGATCATCGAGAAAGGCATTCTCACCGGCTGGAGCGATGTGTTTGAACATGAAGGAGAGCGCTTCCTCGCCTCCTTCGCCGTGCCTGGTGTAAAGGCAGGGCAACGCAACACGACGGTCGAGGAGATCGAGTCCGCACTTGGCCGCAAGATTGAATCCACACCTGACGATGGACTTGAGGCTCGGCAGATCAAGTCTATGGTCGAGGGTATGAAGTCCGAGGCGCGAGCCTACGTTGCAGCAGGGGGAACCATCGTCGAATATGGCAGGAGGCTGACGGAACGCCAAGACGCCGAGATCTCCGCATACGAGCGCACAAAGGCAAATTTGGAACGTGCAAAAGAAACCATGAGCGGCAACGCTCTCATAAACTACTGGGAGTCGCAGAACGACAAGCTCCGCAACCTCGGCATCCGCCCGCTCACTCTCGAATCATTGGAGTAGGCAGGCTACTCGTCGGGGTTTGGAATCGTGCGCAGCCCCAGCCGCCTCAAGGCATCGTTCTTCTGCTCCCAGGCCTCTTCGGAAGTTTCTTTTTCCAGTTCGCGGCGGGTGCGCTCGTAAATCTGCATTTCCAGGCTATTTGATTACTCGGATTCCATACTCTGCAAAGTGAGAATCGTGTCGGAGAGCGTCTCAGGGTAGCCGCCAAGTCGAATCAAGGTGCAAGTATCGAGAAGCGCTGAGTTAGGCATTGCAGGCATCCCACATTTCAGAATCGTCGGAACACAGGTCGGCAGGGTCAATCTTGCAGGCGAGCGAAGGCAACTTGCGAATCTCGCGGAGCTTTTGCACTGGCACAATCCGAGCGACAGGACGATTGCCACGAACAATGATTACGGTTGCCGCAGACTTCTCTACGTCTGCAAGCAGTCCCGATATCATTCCTGGTGCATCAGCTACATTAAGCGTATAAGACATGCAATCGCCTCCTTGCGGCAAATATTATACCACAATTTACAGTCCGAAGGGGGATGTTCAATGAATTTGAGCCGTAGCGTTTACTCGCCGGGGTTGGGAATTGTGCGCAGCCCCAGCCGCCGTAATGCATCGTTCTTCTGCTCCCAGACCTCTTCGGAAGTTTCCTTTTCCAGCTCGCGGCGGGTGCGCTCGTATATCTGCATTTCCTGTGTCGTGCGCTCGTTGAGCCGCCGCCAGTAGGATCGTGGCGTGCCGTTGCCGTTGGCGAGGTACTCGCGCATTTCAGCGCGCATCCCATTGACGATCTGCTTCAGCTCAGTGATTTCGCGTGATTCGGTGGTATCGATGGCAATGTCGTTCTCAACGCCAATGTCGCTCTTCGCATAAGCCTCAAATGCCGCGTAGCTCTTTTCGTCGATGCGTCTCGGATTCGCACCCTTGGCGCACATTAGCTTGCCGGGCTGCGCAAAGACGGCGAGCATCTGGTCGCCGACTCGCGGCAGATGCGCCGCGAAGTCGCCGCGCTCAAGACCCTCGACTGTAGCGGGGTCGCCGTAAATCTGGTGGCGCGGCGCACTTGCCGCGGAACTGGACGCCGTGGCCGCGCCTGTTCGCTCGCCGCTAAGATAGGCAATCACACCCGCCACAAGCGCGGCGAGGGCTACAAGCCCCAACACAGCGCGTTTGCCAAGCCCCCTGACCTCGCCGTTCGCCTTAGTACCGTCAGCGGCAACGACCTTTATCGCCTTTATTCCCTTGCCGCGAAGAATGGTGAACACTTCTTCCCTAGAAGAGGCATTCATCGATTCTTCATGCCGAACGCCGTCCGAGGTCTTATATACGTAACTGTACTTCACTTATCCTGCTTCTTGGTCTCGGGCTTGATCTTGATCGGTTCCGTTGGCATCTCATGGACCTTGTCCCAGATAACCTTCTGATATTCGTTAGTCGGGGCCGGTGCCCAACCCTGCTTGCAAGCTGCAATGTAAGTCGAGATAAAAGCAGGTGTAATCCCAACTTGTTGCAAGTATGGGGGGATCCTAGCGATAACATCAGCAGGTAGTCTATTGTCTATATGCGTATCCAAATCAGATACTGATGTAATAGGATTAAGTAAAGTTCCGACAAATTTCGAGGATGACGCTCCACATACTAGTGCGAAAACACGAGAGATCTCTTTTTTAACACGAGCCTGATAGAAGGCTGTCTTATCTGATTTTATTTTGGCGACATTAACAACGCCCCACATTTCTTCTGGCGCGCAAAAGATCGTTGGTAATGTTGTGTCATCAACGATGTAAATCATAACAGATCCAGCGCGGTTCGCATTCTGCATATTAAAAGTCACACTCTCGACCGTAGCTTTGTAGTGCAATGTGTCAGAGATGTATAGCGCGGCCTCTTTTAACCACTCGACATTTACGTCGGTCTGAGCATTGGCAATCACTATGGTGCCATTCTGAGACCCTGGCTTTGTAATCTTCCCGCCTGTTGCGGTCAGAAACTTCTCTTGAAACGCCTGCCTGTCTGCAAAGGCGATGGAAGCCAAGGCGGCAACCGCTGTGGCGAATAGTATCTTCTTCATTGTAGCTCCTCCATTTGAAACTTAACTTTTGAAATCGGTCCTAAGTGGAGCGGGGCGATGCCTTTTTCTTCAAGCATCTTATTTGCCGCTTCAATATACGAGTCCACATCAGAATCAGGATCATCGGCTAAAGCTTCAAAAATGTTTTGCGTCAGTAAGCGCTTGTATCTCGCTAATTCCTGACATTCTTTTCTGGCATCCAGCATGATTTGGGCGATGTCCTCACCTTTATCGTGGGCTGCCTTTAGGTTCGCCTTTGCCTCTATAACATTCTGCTTGATTAACCTGATCTCTTCGGTATCGTCGGGATTTATCAAAATCTTTTCATTAAGGCTGTTTAGAAAATCGTCTTTGAGAGCTGAATAATTTGGCGTACCAATAAGGTTGTCACCAGGCTTCAGGAAAAGAAGTCGTGCAATCTCATTTTCGCTTCTGTGCTTAAAAATAGAATATTTTGATTTAGTGTGTTGAAGATCATTGGTGATTACACCGTTGACCTTATGTAGTTTCCCGCTACCCAATAGAATGTATCCATCTCGCGTCTCGCCAACTTTTTGAGGAGGTAAAGGGATAGCTTCTACTGGTGCCTGTGGAGCTTCTGTGATATATTCAGATTTATGCTTATTCGATTTGGGCTGGAGCGTTTGCTTTGAAACAACCTTTGGGGAATGATGAGCTTTAACAGGCTCTGGTTTATTGCGAATGGCAACAAGAATGACTGCAATGCACAAACCAAGTAAGCCAGCCAAAAGAGTTAAGCGAACAAGGTTGAGCTTTTGCTTACGATTACTAGTAGTTTTAGGCACAGAGTGCCCAGAATTGCCACTGCCATTCCATGCCATTGATGTATCCTTTTTAGACTAAAGGCCCGCCCGCATTTGCGGACGGGCCTCGGATTCTTATGATCAATTTGCCTATTAGGCAACCTTACGCTTAAGAGCGAGGCCAGCCATACCGAGGAGCAGCAGCAAACCAGAGGTCGGCTCTGGAACTGCGGACGTAGGAGCCCATGTATTTGAGGATGAAATGTTTACGAATGCAGCGGATTTTGTACCCGTAGCAGAAGTAAACGTAACAGTTGTGTCACCAGTCAGAATGTAATTCGAAGCAGCAGCAACAGTGCCTGCATCGAACAACACGGTGTAGAACTTGTGCACTTCGGGATCCGCAGCGGAGGCAGAGGCGCCATAGCTACCGATACCAGACTTAATAATCGTACCAGTCGAGCCAGAAGTACCAGTAGCGATTGCCGAGGCAACCAACGAGTCAAACGTTCCGCCGCTGACAGCTGTTGCTATTGACGATGAAGCTACAGTGGCTTCGTCAAACAAATACGCAACATACCCTGAGGTTGCCGTTGTTGTTCCAGGAGCTTGAACCCCTGTAACACTCCAGTTTATGGCCGCAGCATTCGCTATAGCCGAGACCGTAACTGCTAGTGCAGCAATTAGTATTTTTTTCATTTTATTTTTCCTTTTGTTTTTACCACCCGACACTTTGCCGGGCATAAATTACAGAGCTGAGGGCACGTTGATCTCAACACCATCCATCAGCGTTGAGATGAGCACACCATCACCAGGCTGGAGATCCTTAGTGCAGGGCTCCATGAGTTCGTTAACCCAACCTGTAGACGTCCAGAAGTAGTTCTCCGTCGTGGCACCACCTTCGTCCAGAATCTGAAGGTTGTCAACGTACTCAATCACGTTTTCGCCAGAAAGAGTAATGTCCTGCGCACTGATTTCAACTGGAGTTGCATTACCTACGAAATTGAATCCCGCAACAGAGACAACCTTGATATCATCTGTGGAAACAGCGCCAGCGAAAGTAACTGTGACACCATCCATCAGTGTGGAGATAAGCACACCATCACCAGGCTGAATAGTCTTGGTGCAGGGCTCCATAAGCTCGTTAACCCAACCAGCAGACGTCCAGAAGTAGTTCTCAGTCGTAGCACCACCTTCATCAAGGATCTGCAGGTTGTCAACGTACTCAATCACATTCTCACCTGAAAGCTTGATGTCCTGGCAGGAAATGGCCGAGCCTGAGACGTTCTTGAAGGTTGGGCTCACGAAGTTGAAGCCAGCAACCGTTGTCTTAGTCGTGTAGCCGACGATGTTCGCCGATTCCACGCAGAGGCCTACGGTCGCGACGAGCGCGGCTGAGGCTGCAATCATTAGTTTCTTCATCTTTACCTACTTTCTCGGAACCCAGTCCGATTGAGTTTTTATCTCGCTCGACCTTCGCGCCTCCACGTTCAGTTCCCAGACTGACTCGCTTCCGCACTCGCTCTCACGAGGCCCTTGGAAAGACGACCTACACGCGCAAGTCTACAATCCTCCCAAATGACAAAGCGATTATACACTATTTCGGCTTTGCTTTGCAACCCAGGCAGGGGTCCCCCGTATGGGGTAATTTCAGGCCAAATCGCCAAAAACCCTTGATTTTATTGGGTCATTTTGATTTCAGCCCCGCAAAACGCCCCCTCCAAAAAAATTTTTTTAGCCCGATTTTCACCCCCGCCGTGCGCGGCCTCGCGCACCCCCGCGCGCCCTTCCGCGCCATTTCGCACCCTTTCGCGCAGCTCCCCAAAAAGGAAGAAGCCGACGAGATTTTCACCCGTCGGCCTCTCCTTTCCCCTTCCATCATCGCCAGCAACGCCTCGACGGAGGCGGGGGTGGAGGTGGCGGGGGAGGCGGTGGCATTCCCCAGTGATGCGGAGGCGGCGGAGGCGGTGGCGGCATCCTCCAATGGTGGCGATGGTGATGATGGTGGTGTGCGATCACGCCGCCATCCATGTGTCCACCGGCGAGCGCTGCTCCGGCGAATGCGACTGCGGCAAAGGCCGCGAAGAGTTTGATCTTGTTCATGGCATGGTTCCTTTCTTCGCTTTGGGTTATGTGTTTCGTCAAATCGCTGCTCCGATCAGTCCGCCGACGAGCCCGCCGAGGAGCGAGGCTCCGATCTCGCACCAGTCCTCCGTGTGAAGTGTGGTGCTGTGGTGGCGATTGTCATGGTGATGCTTCGGCTCATGATGCTTCGCGTGAGGCGGGAGCGGAGGCGCGTGACGCGCAACCTCGTGCCTGGGCGCAGGACGCATCGACGCGTGTTGCGCAACCATAGGTGCCCTTCCATATGCTTTCGTCGCCTGCGGCGTATGCTTGGCCGGAGCAGGAGCCTTTGCGGTGTGCGCAACAGGCGCGTGAGCCTTTGCCGCTGGCGGCTTCTGTGCCGGTGCCTTCATCGCCGTCGGAGCCTTGCCCTTCGGCGGAGGGTTCCCCTTCGGAGCGGCCATCGCCGTGCCACAGAGAGCGCCGCACACCGCGAGCGCCATCACCATCTTCTGTATTGCCTTGTTCATTGTCGTGTTCCTTTCGTCGTCCGCGCAAGCCCATTCTCGCGCTTACAAAAAGACAGGACGATCCTACGGAACTTTCTGACAAAAGATTTCGGGACGGCGCTTCGGCAGAGGCAAACTCACGTTTTGGTATAATACTACGCAAAGGATCATGCGTGGGCGTATGACAGAAGAACAGGAAAAACTCGTCGGGCGGACGTTCCGGCACTTCAAAGGCTATCTCTACCGGCTTGAGGGGTTCGCGAAGGACTCCGAGACGCTGGAGGAGATGGTCGTGTACCGCGCACTCTACGGCGAGGGTGGTCTCTGGGTACGCCCAGCCAAGATGTTCTTCGAGGCCGTCGAGCGCAACGGCAGGACGATGAAGCGATTTGAACTTATGGAGGATGAACAGTGATGTTTAGACCGATGCGCAGAATCAAGCAGCAGCTTGCCCAAGACGAGGCACTGGAAGTCCTGAAGAACGCCAAGCGCGGCGTTCTCTCGGTGATCGGCGACGACGGCTGGCCGTACGGAATCCACCTCAATCCCTACTGGGAGGATGGCAGACTGTACTTCCACGGCGCAAAGGCTGGGCACAAGATCGACGCCCTGCGCAGGGACGCAAGGGCCTCTTTCACCGTCATCGACGATGGCGTGAAGGACGATGACGGCTGGGCGTACACGTTCAGGAGCGTCGTCGTCTTCGGGCGAGTCGAATTCGTCGACGACCAGGAGAAGGCGCTTGAGGTCTGCCGCCGCCTCACTCGTCGCTTCACGACCGACGAGAAGTACATCGAAGACGAAATCAAAAACTTCGGAGCCTACGTCCAAGTGTTTGCGCTTGTACCCGAGCACATCACAGGAAAACGCGTCCACGAAGCATAGCAAGAATCGGACGTCACAATGATTTCAGAAGGAGCAGGAGAAATGACCGAGAAGGAGAAGATGCTTGCCGGCATGATCTACGACGCCAACAACGATGCGGAGCTCGAGCGCGAACGCACACGGGCTAAGGCGCTCTGCCATGAGTTCAACAGTGTCTCGCCTACTGAACCAGACCGCCAGCGCGAGATACTCAAGAAGCTCCTTGGAAAGACATGCGGCGACAGCTTCACGATCCAGCCTTCCTTCTGGTGCGACTACGGATACAACATCGAGATCGGCGCAAACTTCTTCGCCAACCACAACACCGTCATCCTCGACGGTGCCAAGGTGAAGTTCGGCGACAACGTGTTCATCGCGCCCAACTGCAGCTTCTACACAGCAGGCCACCCGCTTGACGTTGAGCGCCGCAACAAGGGGCTGGAATACGCCTATCCGATTACCGTCGGCGACAACGTGTGGATCGGCGGCAACGTTACGGTATGCCCCGGCGTGACCATCGGCAACAATTCCGTCATCGGCGCGGGAGCGGTCGTCACGCACGACATTCCGGACAACTCGCTCGCGTTCGGCGTCCCAGCAAGGGTAGCCAGGAAGATCGACATCGTTCCGTTGAAAAACAGAATTGGAGGAACCCATGACAGTCGTGAAAATCACAGTGCTTGAGACATCTCTCAAGAAGGATCTGGCAGACGAATACGCAGTGCCGAATCTCGGACCCTGCCCGATCCTGAAGGCCGGGCAGGTGTTCTACGCAACGAACACGTGTCCCAGGGGGATGTGCGACGCCGCGTGGCGCACGATCAACCAGTACGTCTTCGCCCTCGCCTGCGGAGTGCGCGAGTTCTACGGAGGCGGATGGATGAAGGAGCCGGGCAAGGTCATCACGTGCTGCAACGACGGGCTGCGCCCGGTCTACTTCAAACTTGAGGCCACCGACCGTGAGGCGGGGCCGTTTCTCGGCAGGGACTGAAGGAGAATTGGCGATGGCAATGCCGCAGAGAGACGATCTCATCGAGGAGATCAAGCGCACCGACCTGCTGCTCGAATGGGCTGTTCAGCATGGCGACGAGGCGGAAGCCGAACGCCTGCGGGAAAAGCTCCGCAAGCTGACGGAGATGTAGCGGCGCAGGGCGCGCGGTGTTGGCCCGTGTCGCGTTCCGGCGCGAGGGTCGGGCGCTTGCCCATCACGACGGGAAAAGCCCGACACGCGGCAACGTGGCGGGCTTGTGGGGCGAGGCGCGGGCTCTGGCCGTCAGACGGCGCCCCGGAGCGCGTTCCAAGCGTCGAGCTTCGCCCAGAACGCACTGCCGCTCCGCTTTATGTCTTTCTTCGCCCGACGGCAGATTCCCTGCATCTTGCGCGAGATTTCGATGATGACCTTGAGCGTCTGCGAAAGGCTGTCAATTGACTTCGGCAGATCGGCGAAATCGACCTTCAGAGATGATTCGACGATGTCGTTGAAGTTCTGCGAGAGGTCGCGGAAGATGCGCGTCCTGAACCGCGCCGGCGCGCACCGCAGGCGGTAGTCGTTGTCGCTTGCCGCGACGAACGAGCGGAAGATGTCCCTGACCGCCGTCATGCTGGCGATTTCCTGCGTGACCGAGTTGAGTTCCGCCTCGTACTTCGCTGGAACGGTCGAGCCCTTCTTCATCGCGTCGGTGAACCTCTTTCCGATCAAAAGCCATGCTCCGATGGAGGGTATGCATTCCCCCTTGAACAAAGCCTTGGTGCTTTCGTCGAAGTCATGCACCATACGCATGAAGTCCTCCTCTTCCGTCAAGGCCGCGAAACAGTCGGAGAGCTTTGCGGCCCGCTCCGCTATCGCGTCCCACCTCCGAAGCTTGCGCTCTTCGGCTGCCTTGGCATCTGCCATCTGCGCAAGCCCCTCGTCGAGCGCGGGTATCGCCTTCGACCTCACGAACTCGTAGAAGATCGGTCCGCCGACAACGGCCGTGCGCTTCGACCAGTCGATTTCCTTTTCCCAGTTTTCGTCGTTGTTCATCTCGTTGCCTTTCCTTTCGGTTTTCGAGGGCGTCCACCACGGCCACCCAACGCGACACATACTGCCGTATGTTTCCAGGAATAGCAACGGCCTATTTGATTATATTTTCGCAGGGGAAATCTCGCGGTTCCGAAAGCGAGAAACCGGGCGGAGAACCGCCCGGCGCAGGACAGACACAAAGACCCCGGCGGTCTGTTCCGCCGGGGCCTGTCCGACTCACTTCGAGTCGTCCGGATAGGTCACGATTAGGTTTCCTTTCTCGTCCACCTTTACCTGTGCATCGTGCCAATGTCCATTGTGAGCAGCCTTCAGTAGCGCATTCTCCAATCGAGCAGCACTGCAAGGGAGGCGGACTTTGACCAGGATTGTGTCCATAGTGGGTCTCCTTTGTAGGGTTGTTTGATGCGGACATTATACCAAAACGCCCGTCCGCTAAGCGAGGCGGCGGGCGAGGGCGAGGAGGTTCTTCACGCCGTTCAGCTCGCCGAGCGCGCGTGTCACGAGGAACTCGAGGTCGTCGAAGTCCTCCCGGCTGCCCGCGTCGGCAAGGGCTACCATGTCGAGGGCGAAGAGCCCCCGCCACGCGCTGAGCGTGATCGCCGCCACGTTGCCCACCAGGGCGAAGACGGCGTCGAGGTTGACCTTGCGCCCGACCTCCCGGTGCTGAAGCCTGTAGGCCGCGCGTAGGCGGTCTCTGCGGCTTTCGCTTTTCTCCTCGATTCCGCGCTGGCGCGCGTACTCCGCTTCGGCAAGGTGCCTCACCTCGGCGGCGACCATCCTTTCAACCTGCTCGGCAGAGGGGAAGCCTCCGCCGGGATTCGATTGTTTACTCATGTGTTTTCCTTTCTGTGGCTTTTTGCCACCTCGCACATGATGCGCCAAAGGCGAAAGAAAGGCAACGGCGCCGGGCGACAATCCGCCCGGCGCAGGACAGGCGCAAGCGCCCCTTCATGCGATCTCCCAGCGGGCGATCTCCTCGCCGCTGCGCGAGTTTACGACCCACTCGCCGTTGCCGTAGTCCACGACCTCGCCGCCGTGGTCGGCAGCGATATCCGCAGCGTCGCGTTCGATGTGCTCGCGCGCCTCGTCCGCCGAATCGAACTTCCGCGTCTCGCTTCCGTAGCCCGACGCGCTGAACCTGACCGTTGTCTTCGCCATCTTGGTGTTCCTTTCGTTTGCGCTTCGCCCGCAGGCCTGTCCCGCGTTTGAAACGGCTCTATGATGCCGTAATGTTTTCTGAATAGCAACGGCCCTTCTGCATTATTCTTCGCTATGGGGATTCCGCCCAAAAACCGCCCTTGAACATACGCGCGAATTAGGATATACTTTCTCATATGTCAGTGATCGTCGACACATACCGCAAGCTGAAAAGGCAGCACCCCGACCGCCTCGTCCTCTTCGAGACGGGCAAGGTCGCCCTGTTCCTATGCGAGGACGCGGAGGACGTGTCGAGGCTTCTCGCCGAGCCGATCTCGACGCAGCATGTCATCGGCCGCCCGGCCGTCGTCTTCGCGCAGGCGAGGCTGACCGAGGTTCTCACGCGGCTGACCGTCTTCGGGCGCAGGCTTGTCGGCGTCCGCCGCAAGGGAGGCCCGAATTCCAGATGGGTGGAGTTCTCGCTTGAGAGCCCGTCCGACATATCGAAGATCGAGTTCGCGCACAAGGTCGCCTATGGAGACGCCCTCGACGAGATCACAAATGGCAGAATGGAGACGTCGTGGGAATGGTTCGCGTTCCCGCGCCTGCGGACTGCGTCCGACACGGACGGCGATGACGGGCGCACGCTCCGAACGCTGCGGGAGTCCCGCCTCGTCCTAAGCCGGAAGGCCGTGGCCACTCACGTCCGCGAGATGGCGGCGGCTCTCCTTGCGCGAGGCGAATCGGCCGAGGACATCTTCGGCGTCGAGGCCGCGCGCCACGTGAAGGCATCGGCGACGCTCTTCGCGCTCACCGCGAAGGACCAGGGCGACCGCGATCTGTTCGCGCAGGTGATCAGACGGTTCTTCGGCGGGGAGTACGACACCGCGACGACGGCCGCGATTGCCGCCGAGCTTGACTCGCCGAGGGACGACACGCCTCGCGACCTCGTGAAGTCAGACGCCCCAGGCGGCGTCTCGGTCAGAGGAAAGAAATCACGGAACCTTGATTCTTGAAAAGAGCCACTGGCCGTCGGTCTTTTCAAGGCGAGCAATGAACTTCTCGGCCTTCGGCTCGTATCGCGGCCACGCCGCCTCGGTCCCCGAGTAGTCGATCAACCCCTCGACGCTGGCTTCGGAACCGTCGACGCTTATATCGAGATCCCGAAATTCCACCACGATCCTGGACGCCGCAGATCGGAAAGCCAGAAGGCCTCCTGCGATGTCGTCGCGGGAATAGGATGCCTGGAGGCCGTGGCCAATGTCGATGATCTCGCACCCGTCCCTAAAATGACGCGCAAGCGCCTGCGCCTTTCCCGCGCATTCCATCACGGACTCTCCCTGCTCCTTCGCCGCCAGCCGCTCGACGTCGGCGAACACACGCCTGACCTGCGCCCGCTCGCTGTGCGTGAAGAGCCACAGCGACA
>JAEEGF011737307.1_pt1 | contig 23337 bp, 19 predicted proteins | sample 9134171 | NCBI WGS metagenome assembly JAEEGF01 (sample SAMN16246542, study PRJNA631951) | gut metagenome | biome: gut microbiome; feature: rumen; material: AP-attached | host: Bos | place: Iran: Karaj | collected 2018-10
CGAGCATTATCGCGATATCGTAGGCCTTAAAGCAGTTGATGGTCAGCATGACGACAACGAAAAACGTTGTGGCGCCGAGCTGGGGCCAGGTCACATAGCGGAACTTGTTCCAGGTGCCCGCTCCGTCAAGAGCCGCCGCCTCGTAGAGCTCAGCCGGAACGCCCTGCAGGCCCGCAAGGTAGATCACCATGTAATAGCCCATGTATTTCCATACACTGAAAAGTATCATCGATATCAGCACAAGGCTTCCCGAGAACCACTGCGGAAGGTTTTCCGAAGCGACATGGAAGGTGTTGAAAAGAATGCTGTTTACAGGACCCTTGGAAGGATGAAAGAGCATCTTCCACACGGCCGTTATGGCTACGAGCGAAGCAACATATGGGAAAAACGAAAGAGTCCTGAACAACCCTCTTCCGATAACTTTCTGATTGAGGATGACCGCGAGAAAAAGAGCCGCGACCATAGTGAGCGGCACGGTACCCAGGCAGTAGATAACCGTATTCTTAAGAGCCGCCTTGAAAAATGTGTCTCCGAAAAGCTTTTTGAAATTTTCTATCCCCGCAAATTCTATGGGGTTGCTCCCGTCCCACTTAAGGAACGCAAGCGAGAACGCAAAAACGATGGGGATCAGCGTGAAAACGCAAAACCCTATGAAGTTCGGAGCTATGAACGAATATGCCACGAGCGTGCGTCTTGTTTTTTTACTGAGAAGAGGTTTCTTCATTGTCTCCCCCGATCACTGTCTTTTTAAATTTTCCCCTCCCTTCGCATATGCAAAGAGAGGGGATCCTTATTTACGATATCAGTTTTCAGATCACTGTGCAAGTATCTTTGCAACTTCGTCGTTCATGGCCTTGATGCCTTCGTCGATGGTCTTCTCACCGGTCATGATGCTGCCGTGATAAGAATCGAGAACCGAGTTGATCTCGGAAACGTGCTTGCCGTAAGGAACCTCAAGGTAGAGGTTGGATACTTCAAGTGCTTCCTTGCTCTGCTTGTCGGTAGGGAAGCCTTCCATGGACGAGATGGTGTTCTTTACGCCTTCGGTCATGCAAGCCGGGAAGTTACCGCTCGAAGCAAGGACTGCAGCACCGTCCGCACCGCTTACCCAGTTTACGAAATCCCAAGCCGCGTCAGGATTCTTGGATGCTGTGGTAACAGAAAGACCGGTAATGGTACCGAGAGTGGAACCTGCGGGAACGCCCTGTGCGTGAGGATACTTAACAAGACCCCAGTTGCCGCAGAGCTTTGCATCATACTCACCCTTCTTGATGTTGGTGATGAGTGTGGAAATGAACCATGAACCCTGGTTCATCATAGCAACATCGCCGCCTGAGAATGCTGCGGAGTAGTGGAGACCTTCGGTCTTGAGATCCGCATACTTTCTGCAGACACCGTCTTTCTCCTGATTGAGTACCATCTCATAGTAGGGCTTTACGAAATCGTAGTTGCCGTCAAGGATGGAATGCTTTCCGTCAAGCATAGCGCAAAGCTGTACGGTACTTCTCCATGTGTGGTAGTGAGTTCCGTATACCTGTGAACCGAAAGTGGTGTTTGTAACTTTTCTCGCAAGTGCATCATACTCTTCCCATGTCATATCGTTTGTGGGATAAGCAACGCCTGCTCTGTCAAAGATGTCCTTGTTGTAGAAGATCACCCAGAAGTCGTTACGGAAAGGAAGCTCATAGAGCTTTCCGTCAACGAGTACCTGATCGGTAGCTCCCGCAAACTTCTTGAGGTCAACCTTGTCCTTCTTGATATAGTCGTCAAGAGGACGGATAACGTTCTTCTGTACAAGAGTCGCATAGCCGGGAACGTCCTTGATCGTAACAACGTCAAAGTCCGAACCGGAACCTGAAAGCTCTGTTGCAAGAACAGTCATGTAATCCGTTGAGCCAAGGTCTACCATCTCAATGGTAACGCCCTTGTGAGAATCTTCATAGGCCTTCTTGAGGTCTCCCCAGTACTGGGTAGTGCTCTCATCCCAGATAGCCCATTTAAGAGTTACGTTCTTTCCGTCTCCCGATGCGGAGCTGCCGCCGTTGTCCTTGCCGCACGCAGCGAACATGGATACGGCCATGAGTGCGCACATCAGAAGGGAAATGATCCTTTTTTTCATAAAAAACCTCCTCGAAAATGTAATTCTCCCGTAAGTCGGAGATGTACCAATATTTTAGCCTTTTTTCCCGGGATCAGAAATGGAATAAATTACACTTGTCTGCACTTTCCTTCATGCAATAAGGTTCTTTTGCATGTAATATTTTTATATATCATGCCTTTTTTTATGTTTTCTTGTTATCGTGTCCCCTTTGGTGTAAAATGGAAACATGAAAAAACTACGGCTTCCAAGGATATTCAGGAACAGAATATTTGTATTCACCGTCACGGTGCTGTTAGTCGTCTGCGCGACTGTCATCATCGTGAGTTATTCTGTGTTCAGCAACTATTTCGAAAAGAGCCTCATCCGCTCCACGGAAAGCTCATTAAGGCTCGTATCGGACAACATAGACTCACACCTTGCAAACGTGTACAGGCTTGTGAGATTTTGCCGAGGAAATCCGTCCGTTGCGGATTACATCGACAGCAATCCCGAGCCCGGGTCCGTAAAATCCGTCGCAACCTACGACCGTATCGCGGAGGAATACGGAAACAACTCCTCATCCTCATATATCCCGAGAATGGCGGTCGTTACGGACAAGCATTTCCTGCAGATCGTAAACGCCACCTACTCTTCCACCGTCGATCTCTCAAGGGATCTGCCGAGATGTGATTTTTTCGCAAAGCTCATAGAGGCCGATGATTATGACTTTTCCACGGGTTTTATAAAGGATCCCTTCTACAAGAACGGCGTGCGGGTACTCCCCATTGTGAGGCCCATTACCTACAGATTCAACTCAAGGACGGGCGGTTTTCTCTTTATGGAGGTGACGCCCGAGCTGTTCACGGATGCGTTTTCAAGGTACAGTCTTGAGGAAGACAGCCATGTCTATCTGAACCTCCCCGGGCACAGTTATCTTTTTGACGGCCGAGTCCTTACCGAAGTCGAGGCTTTTACCGTAAAGGATGCGCGCAAAAACGCCGCGCTCATGGATGACACCATAGTAGAGAAAGTCACCGATTTCCGCGGAATAAACACCATCATGGTGTCAATCCCGCTCGATATGCCGGACTGCACGATATCGTGCAGCGTTTCCCTGACCCAGCTCCACACAAAACAGCTTTTCATGTGGATAACGATCCTTTCCGTAGCACTCGCCATCACCGCTTTCGGCTTTCTCCTCATGAGGCGCAGGCTGAGGCAGGAAAAGGAAAAGAACGATCTTGAATATAAAATGCTTCAGAGCCAGATAAACCCTCATTTTATCTACAACACGCTGAATTCCATCAAATGGATGGCCACCGTGCAGGGTTCTGAAGGCATAGCGGAAATGACCACGGCTCTCGCAAAGCTCCTGAAAAGCCTTTCAAAGGGATCGTCGCTGAACGTCCCGATCCGCGAAGAGCTTTCTCTTCTCAAAGACTACTGCACCATACAGAGCTATCGCTACGGAGGCACCATTACCGTAGATATACGGACGGACGATCCTTCCATCGAGGATTGCAGCATTGTAAAATTCACGCTGCAGCCCCTTGTCGAGAACGCTATATTTCACGGGATCGAGCCAAAAGGCGCGGGGCACATAGACGTGCATCTCTATCGTGAAGAAGGGATGATACGGATTGACGTCTCCGACGACGGCGTGGGAATGTCAGAAGAAAAGGCTGCCGCGATCCTTACGAACGCAGGCGAGGCAAGATCCGACTTTTTCAGAGAACTTGGCGTATACAATGTAAACCGGCGTCTTCTCTTTGAGTACGGAGAGCCTGCCGGCATCACCATAGACAGCACTGAATGCAAAGGGACCACGATGACCGTGCGGATACCCGCAAAACAGTAAAATCCCGGAGGAAGTATGTATACTCTGCTCATAGTTGATGACGAGCCTCTTGTACAGGTGGGGGTGCGCTCCATGCTGAACTGGAACAAGCTGGATATCGAGATCACAGGGACAGCCGCAAACGGCCGCGTTGCTCTGGATATCATCGAAGAAAAGCATCCTGACATCGTCATAACCGATATAAAGATGCCCGTGATAGACGGGCTTGAGCTCGTTCGTGAGTGCAAGGAGCGCTACAATGACGAGGCTCCGCATTTTATAATCCTCACAAGTTACGAGGATTTCCAGTTTGCGCGCCGTGCCATAGTCTACGGTGTTTCAGACTACCTCATAAAACTTGAGCTCTCGCCGAAGCTTCTTGAAGATGCAGTGCTCCGTGTCATCGAAGACATACAGAAAAAGCAGGCTGTCCGCACCTCAGAGCGTTCTCTTGCCGCTCCGTTCCGTGACAAGTTTTTCATAAAACTCTTAAACGACCTGTTTGAAAATGAGGAACAGTTTGAGCTGCAGAGCAGAGAACTGGGGCTTTCTTTCGATCACCCGGCCTTCACCTGCTGCGTCGGCTGTCTTTCGGGCTCCGGCACCGACGGTATGCCGTATGACAGACAGCTATCGGTCTACAGCTCCACCGTCAGCATGATAAAGGAGCTCTCCGAGAAATACATGCCTTCTCACTGCATCGCTCTCGATATGCGGCATTTTGCGCTTATCTTCTGCGGAAAGGCTGAAAACGAGAGGCTAAGCGAAATACTTGAAAACATCAGGGAATCCGTCTTCAAATATTACAAGGTCACGTTCACATGCGGCATCGGCTCCGAAGAAGAAACGCCGCTGCTGATATCTGAATCCTACCGTGGCGCCCGTATGGCTCTTGTCCACGCAAATGAGTCCGTACCCGTGGTGAGCATTGAAACGCTGCCCACGGACCGTCACTCACACAGTTCCTTTAACATGAGCCTGTTCAAAGACTCCCTCACAAAAGCCTTTGAAGAATATGATTCGGAAGAACTCTTAAAAGTGATCGACAGCCTGTCCTCGCTCTTCCTTGAACACCAGAACGGCTACGTGCAGGCGCTCGATGCCGCGTCAAACATACTCTATATGGCTCTCTCTCTCATCCCGGACGGGAACGACCTTTTGTCGGATATCTTTAAGGACGACCCGGACGGCTACAGGTCGCTGTACAGGCTGAACACCGTGGAACAGACGGTAAGATGGCTTTCCGACTTTGGCAGAAGGATGGGCACAGTTTTTGACGAACGAAGGAACGACCACAAAAACCATATCGTGATAAATGTAAAAAAATACATCGCCGAACATATCCGCGAACGCCTTGTCCTTGACAAAGTCGCCGCGGCCTTCGGGATAAGCCCGAACTATTTAAGCCAGCTGTTCGGAAAATACAGTGATATGGGCTTTTCCGAATATGTCAATTCCTGCAAGATCAAAAAAAGCAAGGAACTCCTCGCGACCGGGCAGTACAAGGTCTATGAAGTGGCAGACCTACTCGGCTACGAAAGTTCCTTCTATTTCAGCAAAGTATTTAAAAAAGTGGAAGGCATCTCACCCACTGATTTTCTTAATCTTCCCAGAGGGTAAGGGAAGCTGGGCGATGATTATCGCGACAAACATAAGGACGCAGCCCGCGATCTCTCTGGGGCTCAGCGTCTGCTTTAGGATGATCCATCCCGCAAGCGTTCCGAACACCGCTTCAAAGCTCATGATGAGTGACGCGACCGCGGGATTTAAGCCCGGCTGCGCGACCACCTGAAGAGTATATGCCACTCCGCTGCTCATGACACCGGCGTAAAGTATGGGTATCCACGCATCCCATCCCGCAAAGGAGTGTATCCATGCTTCCGCTCCGTTCGGGACCGCTTCAAAGATCACGGCGGGGATACCCGAGAGGACTCCGCACACAAGGAACTGTATCGACGAAAGCCGCACAGGGTCTGTTCTCGGCGAAAGCTCGTCTATCAAAAGTATCTGTATCGAAAACAGAAATGCTGACGCAAGAAGTGCGAGATCCATAAGCTTAAATCCGAATCCCCCCGTCATGCACAGAAAATACAGTCCCACAAGGCTGATAAGGACTCCTATCCACACATTCCAGCCGCATCTCTTTTTGAGAAACAGCCCGAGTATCGGGACCATAATGATATACAAAGCGGTAAGGAACCCCGCCTTACTTACCTGCGCTCCGAAATAGATCCCGAGCTGCTGGGCATTTGCTGCAAAAAACAGCGCGGTGCCGACCATTATCCCGTATTTCCACAGTTTCTTACGGTCTTCTTTTGTAACAGGTCTCCCTTTTGACAGCCCCGCTCTGTCCAGCCCTTTTATCACAGGCACGAGCACCGCCGACCCTATGATAAAACGGACAAAGTTAAACGAAAACGGGCCGACCGCATCGCCACCTTCGGTCTGCGCGACAAATGCGACACCCCAGATGACGGCGGTCAGCGCCAGCATCAATGAACTTCTTAATTCTTTAGCTTTCATCGTAAAAACAGCGGACCTTTTCCTAAACGTTGAGGACAGATCTTAAAAAGCTCTGTGTCCTCGGGTTTTCCGGATGGTTGAAAATGTGATCCGGCGTTCCTTCCTCGGCAATGATTCCATCTGCCATAAATAATACACGATCTGCCACCTCTTTTGCAAATCCCATTTCATGAGTCACGACGAGCATGGTCATTCCTTCGTTTGCGAGATCCTTCATGACCTGGAGCACGTCTCCGACAAGCTCCGGATCGAGTGCAGACGTGGGCTCGTCAAAGAGCATGATCTCGGGCTTCATCGCAAGCGCTCTTGCGATCGCCACACGCTGCTGCTGTCCTCCCGAAAGGTGATTCGGGAACTCGTTCGCCTTGTCATAGAGGCCTACTTTTTTAAGGAGCTCCAACGCTTCTTTTTTTACGGTCTCCTTGTCCTCATGCTTTACTTCTATAGGCGCGAGCATGATGTTCTGCAACACCGTCTTGTGAGGGAAAAGATTGAACCTCTGGAAGCACATTCCCATTTCGAGGAGCAGCGCTTTCTGGGTTTCCTTGTCTATCCTTTCCACGGTGTGGTCCTTCTCACGATGCAAAAAGAGCCTGCCCTTTATAAATATCTTTCCTGATGTGATCGTCTCAAGCTGGTTCAGTGAGCGAAGGTAAGTGGATTTTCCGGCTCCCGAAGGGCCGATGATGCAGATGACTTCGCCTTTTTTCACCTGAAGGTTTATGTCCTTTAACACCACAAGATCGCCAAATCGCTTGCTCACATGTTCCGTTTCCAAAATGTATTCGTTTTGAGCCATAGTCGTTTCTCCGCCTTTCCTCTGATCATTCATACAATGAGAACTTCTTCTCTATGGCATCGAATATCCACGTGAAGAATGCGGTGATGATCAGATAGATCACGAGCGCGGGAAGAAATACATTGTATGATACCTCGCTGGTCATGATATTCTTTGAGATCGTTGTGATGTCCATGAGCGAGATTGCAAAGACCAGAGAAGCGTCCTTCAGCATCATGACGAATTCGTTACATACGGGCGGCACCATGCGGCGTACGGACTGAGGAAGGATTATCATCTTCATCGTCTGTCCGTAGCTCATGCCGAGAGCCTTTGCGGCTTCATGCTGCCCTTTTTCTATGGACTGGATCGCGGCGCGGACGATCTCTGCGCAGTAGGCTCCGGAGTTCAGACCGTATGCGATGAGCGCGGCTATAAACGCGCCCTTGTACACTGCCTGATCGTCACCTGCCGCAAAAAGATCGCGCCATGCAAACCCGAATACCGCGGGAACTGTGAAATATACCACAAACAGCTGGATCATGAGGGGTGTCCCTCTGAAAAAGAAGATATATGAAGAACATATCTTGCTGATCACTTTGTTTTTGGATATCTTTCCGAGCGCAAGCACGGTTCCGAGCGCAACGCCGATGACCATGGAGATGGTCGTGAGGAACAGAGTGAGCTTTGCGCCGTGAAGGATGTTCTCACCGCTTCCGAGCATGCGGTAGGTGTAGTTCACCATCTGTCCGGTGAACTTGCCCACGCCCGTGTCCGCCTTAAAGATCTTTCCCGCAAATCCCACATATTTCTCGGATATGGCATTTGCGCCCGAAGATGAGAATGAACAGTAATTGATCACAAAAAGGCTGTTATAGGTTACGGTGACCCTCTTTCTGCTGCTTGTCTCATCCTTCTTCAAAAGTTCCTGCATTTCCGCGGAAGCCTGTGCCTTCATGTCGCTCTCCGAAGGCTTAAGGAACGAGAGCACAAGGCATACAGCAAATACCGCGAGGACCACGCACCATGTGACCTTTGTCTTCTTTTTCCAGTTTTTTATATCGATCAGTTCTTTTAAGAATGTCTTCATATGATCCTTGTCCAATCCGAACCTTTATTCTGCTGCGTTTGCTCCAAACCAGTATTCGTATGTATCCTTGATGAAGCCGTCTTTTTCCATCTCTGCGAGTGCTTTGTTTATGGCGTCTCTGAGTTCGGTGCTGTTTAAGCCCATTGCGATGCCAAAGAATTCAGGCTCGCTCTGATCCTTGAATGCATAAACATACTTGTCGGGATTCTTCCCAAGATATCCGTCGGCTACGGTCGAATCCACACATACCGCGTCAACTTCGCCGTTGTCAAGCTGCGTGAAGCAGCTTAAGACTTTTTCGTTTGCCACGATCTCAATGCTTATGGTGCCTGTGGACTTGTAGTCGCTGAGGAGCTCATCGGAAGTGGTCTCCTTCTGCACCGCAACGGTCATGCCGTCAAGATCCTTGAAAGACGTGATCTGCTTGGTGTTTCCTTTTTTAAGGATAACAGCCTGATAGTTGGAAATGTACGTGTCCGAAAAAAGCATGCTCTCAAGGCGTTCCTGGGTGATGGTGCAGGCTGAGCATACAACATCATAGTTTTCATCGATGCCCGCAAATATGCCGTCCCATGCGGTGTTTATGATATTTACCTTGAGTCCGAGTCTTTTTGCTACTTCGGTGATGATGTCAATGTCATATCCGATGGGCGTCTTGCCATCTTCGGCAAAATCCTCGAACGGGGGATAACCCACTTCACATCCTACGCTAAGCACGCCCGCGTTTTTGAGCTTGAACGAACCGTTATCCGCCTTTTCAGCCTTTTTTCCGCATCCCGCAAAAAGCGAAATGCTAAGCGCAACTGCTCCGAGCAGTGCAACAGTCTTTTTTAACTTTTTCATAAATATTCCTCCGTCTCTTTACCACGCTGTTGTTTTAGCACAGCGCAGTGCGTTTTTATGCAAAAAGCGTGCCGGGTATGCTCCATCGCACGCTTTAATGTCGAATACTATAGCATAATTATGCAGGATTTACAACAAGAAAATTTATTTTTCAAAAGCGTTTTTTTGTACTTTACAAAACCTGCGCAACGTGATAGCATTAAGCACTCTTGAAATTTGCTTTCTTAATATATGGAGACAGACATGGAAATCGACATGACAAAGGGAAAACCCTTTAAACTCATAATGCGCTTCCTGATCCCGGTGGTGATCGGGAACATCATTCAACAGCTCTACAACCTTGCCGACACGATCATCGTCGGAAAATACGTCGGACAGGACGCTCTCGCTGCCGTCGGAGCCACAGGCACCATCATGTTCCTCATCATAGGCTTCATGATAGGCATGACAGGCGGCTTTGCTGTGGTTACCGCGCAAAAGTTCGGAGCCCGCGAAGGAGAGGCCGTAAGGCACTCCGTGGTAAGTTCCATTTTCCTGTCCGCAATAATAACCGTTGTGCTCACCGCAGTGAGCCTTATCGGAATGCGCGGACTTCTCACGCTCATGAACACCCCCGAAGACGTGTTTTCCATGAGCTATACCTATATCTCAATAATATGCGGCGGACTTGTCTTTAACGTGCTCTACAATCTCACTTCCTCGCTCCTCCGCGCAGTGGGTAACAGCAAGATACCGCTCTATTTCCTGCTGTTTTCCGCGATCTTAAACGTGTTCCTCGACCTTCTGTTCGTTATAGTACTTAAAACAGAAGTCGCAGGCGCCGCTTTAGCGACCGTGATCTCACAGGGCGTATCGGGCATCAGCTGCCTCATCTATATCTTTAAAAAAGAAAAGGCCTTAAGCCCTTTAAAGTCCGACTGGAAGCACTATAAAGACCACGCAAAGAAGCAATTGATGATCGGTATCCCCATGGCGCTGCAGTTTTCCGTTACAGCCATCGGAACAGTCATCGTACAGGGCGCTCTGAACACACTCGGATCCGTCGTGATGGCTTCCTACACCGCTTCCCAAAAGATCGAACAGCTTGTCACAATGCCATTCCAGGGAATGGGTGTCGCGATGGCCACCTATTGTGGCCAGAACAGAGGTGTCGACGACTACAAAAGGATACGTCTGGGAGTCAGGGAAAGCGCTATCATCACGGCCGTCTACGCAGTACTTGCGGCAGTTGCCGTAAGCTTCACAGTCGATATGACGATCCCGATCTTTGTAAAAGAGGATCCCGCTCCGATCCTGGAATATGCATATGTCTATTTTGATATCTGTCCCAAGTTCTTTGTCCCTCTGGGCCTGATCTTCGTATTCAGAAACGCGCTGCAGGGTATGGGACACAGCGTGACCACGCTCCTCGGCGCCGCGATCGAGCTTGTCAGCCGTATCGCGCTCGCGGTCGTATCCGTCAAAATGCACAGCTATGCCGGTGTGTGCTACGCAAATGCCACCGCATGGCTTTCCGCCGGAGTCCTCCTTTTCATCTGCTATGAGATCGCGATCACAAAAGCACTCCGTGAAAAGCGGTCCACACAAGGCAATGCCGCATGATCTTTAAAGATTTGTCACTATCATCATTATCCCGGATATTATGAGGAAAACGACGACCAGCGTTTTTACAGTCTTTTCCTTTAAAACGCTGCTGCTCTTCATCCCGAGGAAAAGCCCGAAAAGCATCAAAGGAAGGAGCATCAGCGCATATTTTATTCCGGACAGTGTTATTATCCCAAGCACCGAGTAAAGCACTATCCTGAATGTGTTTTCAAATATGAACACGATGCTCATATTTGCTTTAAATCCGTCGCTGTTATCCGTCACCTTTCCTACATAAGCAGCGAGAAGGGCTCCTATACCAAACATTCCGCATAGAATGCCTGAAATGAGCCCGATGACGAAAAGTACCGCCTTTGATTCTCTGAACTTCAGCACATCACGGTCCCTCAGCAGCATTTCCACACCAAGAAGAATAATGACGGCTCCCAGGACGATCTTTACATATCTCGGATCGACAGTCTTTAGCAGAAACGCTCCCGGGATGCTTCCCAAAAGTACCAGCACGATCAGTGGGATAAATATCTTTTTTTCGAGATTCTTCCTGTTCTTCCATGTAAGGATGATGTTTGAAGGATATCCAATCAGAAGCTCCACCGGGGAGATATTGATATTTGTCGTCCCAAAAGAGAGAATGGACGTGAAAACAAGGGTATTGGCAAATCCGCACAATCCCTTGACAAAATACGCTAAAACGGTTGCGAGTATCCAAAGCCACATGATAACATTCCCGAATGCGGTCTATCCCTTTTTCTTTGAGACTATCCCGGTCACGATCCTGAAAACGCCTCCGATCACGCCAACTATGCTGCCGGTGCGCAGCAAAACGCTTCCTATTCCGCTGTTCACGGCGTATTTTATCTGAAGCTCGGGCGTAGGGTCCTGATAAGGTATTCCCGCTTTGACCACAGCATAGTACACTCCGATCATAAAGATCAACACGCCTGCGATGATGAACCCGTTAAACAGATCTTTTAATATCTTCATAATGTGAAACTCCTTTCGCAAAGATGATATCACACATTGAACAGTTTATACAATTCCTTTTCGATCACAGGAGTCCACCACTCAACATAACCTGCTCTTGTGGGATGCACGGGATCGTGCATGAAGACCTTGTAGTCCTCGTCGGACACTTTTCTCATCTCTTCGTTGTTCCAAAGATCGATGACCGCGATACCGCTTTTTTTCGCGAATTTCAAAAGTCCCTCCACCATTTTCAGGTATTTGGGATTGTCAAAATATGTCCCCGTGTAAAAAGCGACTTTGCAGCCCCAAGTTTTTCTGCAATAATCCGTGATAAAGCCGATGGCTCCGAACACCGTTTTTGTGTCATACCGGTCAGGTTCACTCTTTGCCTCGGGAATACCGAGTTCGATCTCTCCGGCGTTTGCATCATTTGTCGAGAGCTGCACCACCACCAAGTCAAACTTTTGATCTTTGCCGATCTTTAAAAGACGTTCCACATAGGAATTGTCACGCGCGGTCGAAAGCGTTGTCCCGTTCACAGCTTCCTTTGTGACTTCCGCGCAGTCTGTGTCCCTGATGCTGTCCGCCATGGAATATTCTCCGGAGCAGGCTCCGAGAGTGACGGAAGAACCGAGGAACAGTATCCTCTTTCCCTTTAACGGACTGTTTTCTTTTACATTCATCTTGTTTCCTCGTTTTCTTTTCCCGTCTCATTTTACGGCCTTGTCAAAAAGTTATCTTAAACTCCACCTTTACCGGTTCTTTTACAAGGCTCGCAAACACTTTTCCGTCATCCTCGGTTCCCACGATACTGCCATAGTGCACAGGGATCGCGACTTTCGGAGATATGGCGTTTACAAGGTCTGCGGCTTTCTTTGCGTCCATTGTGTACGTTCCGCCGATGGGGACAAGCGCGATGTCGCATTTTACCGCTTTTGCTTCCTTTGTCTCATCGGTATCGCCCGCGATGTAGATCCTTTCGCCGCCTGCGTTCACAATATATCCCACCCATTCCGCGCTCTTCGGATGAAAAGGCTTTAACAGATTGTAGGAAGGCACGGTCTCAAGCTCAAGGCCGTCGATATTCTCGGATATCCCAGGCTTTACGGTCACGGTCTTACTCACAAAAGCCGCTGCCTCAGAGGCCTTCTTTGTCATTTTTTCCGGCACGACAAGTACAGTACCGGGGCATGCCACCTTTTCGATGGACGCGGGCGAAAAATGATCGTAGTGGTCATGTGTTATAAGGATGAATGAAGCATCATGAGGAGCCTCGTCCATCTCAAAAGGGTCTATGTAGATCACTATCCCGTCCGCCTTTATCCTTATGCTGTTCTGCTTAAATACCGAGATATTTTCTGTCATGGCCTCTCCTTTCGCTATGCCCTGCGCGCTTCTCTGAGCGGCAGGTCCCACAATACTTTTCCGCCCGATTCCTTAGTGATACTGTCTATCGTTTCCTTAAAGCCCTCAAGAAACGCTTGCTCCTTTTTCTTTGACCTTCTGCCTTTTCCCTCATAAAGAGTCTTTTCAAAATATGCGTCATAGGAAACGGCAAAATCCTCTTCGTCCCTGTGCGGAAAGAAAGAGACGGCGGCAGTGTATCTGATCTGTCCGGCCTCGGAATCCGAGATCAGCATCACAAGCGCGCCTTTCCGTTCAACATCACCGAATCTGCCTTCCGCTTTAAAATACTGTTCATAGACATTTACCACAGCCATATTTGTACCTCTTCTCTTTCGAAACACATTACACAAGCTTTAATCTGTACACTTCGCAGCCGTCAAAGATCTCATCAAACTCAAAACCGAATTTCTTTGCGATATGCTTTGTCACTTCCTGAGCCGGATCGCACTCGATAGCGGCATTCACCTTCAGTTCCCTTGCCTTGTCTATCATCATCTCTGTGAGCTTTGAAGCATATCCCTTGCCCCATTCCGACCTTTTCAGGATCCATCCGAGTTCGTAGGAATCCTCTTCATACTGATGAAATATCACATATCCTATATAATTTCCGTTATCGTCTTCCGCAGCATGAATGCTCGGCTCGTCAGATGCCATAACATCGTCGAGGAGTTCCTGTGCCTGCTCGTAAGTATAGGGATCCTCAATATAAGTCATCACTTCAGGATCCGACAATGTCTCAAAAAGGCCCTGAATATCACTTGTTTCAAACTCTCTTATCTTCACGTTTACTGTCCTCCGTTTACGTTACGTATATAGTCTTCCGCCGGGATCATGGGGCGCTCCAGTTCCGCTATCGTTTCCTTTGACAAAGTGAGCGTCTTTCCGTATTCCTCACCGGCTTTCTTAAATCTCTCAAGAAGCGGGGCCGCGACGATCGCCGCGGCAGGAACGTTCAAAAGCGGCGTCTCCGGCACGCACACCATGTCCGGATCGCCAAAACACGTTTTGCACTGCATCCTGAGGCTGTCAAAGTTTCCTTCCCAGTTTGGAAAACCGCAGCCGCAGATCACAAGCGTGTGAATCTTTGAAAAATCGGCAAGTGCCTCATGACGCACCGTCCCGTCCGGGAGCTGCACCATCTTCATCTTTACGAGAGGTATCGTGCGGTCGAGCACAGCCTTAAGATGTGACGGCATTCCGTAGCAGTAGAGCGGAAAGCTCCATATTATCACGTCTGACGCTCTGTAGAGATCAAGTATCTCATTCTGGTCGTCATCGATCACACAGTGTCCGTCAAGTTTCTGCCAGCATCCGAAGCACCCTCTGCAGGGCGCTATGTTTTTTTCTATTATGTCAAAAACATGCACTTCATGCTCGTCTGCAGGATTCAGTCCTTTCAGAAATGCTTCCGTGAGCCTTTTGGTATCGCTCTTCTTTTTCGGGCTTCCGTTTAATACAAGTATCCTCATATGCTGTTCCCTCCTGTGTCACGCGCGGTAACATGTGTTATCGTACCATAAAAGGCACGCGCTTTCAATGCAAATCCATGTTATATGCTCTGTCCCGGTCAAAAAAACGGCCGTCAACGACGACCGCCTGTAACACTTTTTAAAAGCCTTTTTAGAATTCACATGACTTGGGTGTTCTGGGATAAGGGATGACGTCTCTGATGTTCTCAACGCCTGTAAGATACATGATGAGACGCTCAAAGCCCATTCCGAAGCCTGAGTGAACGCATCCGCCGTATCTTCTCGTGTCAAGATACCAGTCGATACCTTCCTTGTCCACGCCCATCTCGTCCATTCTCTTTAAAAGGACGTCAAGATCCTCTTCTCTCTGGCTTCCGCCCATGAGCTCGCCCGCCTGGGGAACAAGGAGGTCAACAGCCGCAACGGTCTTGTTGTCGGGGTTCACCTTCATGTAGTAAGCCTTGATATCCTTCGGCCAGTCTGTTACAAAAACAGGTCCGTGGAAATATTCGACGATATATTTCTCATGCTCTTTTGCGATATCCTCACCGTAGTCGGGCTTGAACTCCCACTTCACATCGGCATTCTTTAAGATGTCGATCACGTCGTGGTGGGAAATGCGCGTGAACTTCGCGCTTATTATGCCGTTCAGCTTGTCCTTTAACCCGTTTGAAACAAACTTGTCGCAGAAATCTATCTCTTCCGGGCACTTCTCCATCACATACTTAACAACGAACTTCAGCATCTCTTCCTCAATGTCCATAAGGCCCTGAAGGTCGCAGAATGCCATTTCCGGCTCGATCATCCAGAATTCGTTCGCATGTGTCTGGGTGTTGGAATTCTCCGTTCTGAACGTAGGACCGAAAGTGTAGATATCACCGAAAGCCATGGCAAATGTCTCGCCCTGAAGCTGTCCGGAACCCGTAATGAATGACTGCTTTCCGAAAAGGTCCTTTGAAAAATCAACTTTGCCGTCCTGTGTCAGAGGAAGGTCGTTCATGTTCAGCGTGGTAATCTTGAACATCTGGTCCGAACCTTCGCAATCAGCGCCTGTGATCAGAGGAGTATGCACATAAACATATCCTCTGTCCTGGAAATATGTGTGGATAGCCATTGCAGCCACCGAGCGGATCCTGAATACTGCGGAAAAAAGATTCGTCCTGGGGCGGAGATGCGCAACAGTGCGGAGATATTCTCTTGTATGGCGCTTGGGCTGTATAGGATAGTTCTCGGGGCAGTCCCCAAGGAGCTCGACCTTTGATGCTTTAAGCTCAAATGCCTGCTTATTCTGAGGTGTGAGCACAACCGTACCTGTTACGGCAACGCTTGCCCCCACTCTGATCTTTGAGACATCGTCAAAATTTGCAAGTTCTTTCTCATAGACCACCTGCAGATTATCAAAAAACGATCCGTCATTCACATTAAGAAATCCAAACTGTGCCTGCGCGCGGTTTGTACGTACCCAGGCGCATACCGTCACTTCTTTTGAAGCATATTCGTCTGTGTTTCTGAACAGATCTTTGATCTTTGTCCTTCTCATAATGGTCCTCCGTAAATAAAAAGCATTTCCACTATAATAGCAAGTTTTCGGCCAAAGTCAAAGCATTTTTTTCTTTTCTTTGAAAGCCGTGCCCGTTCATCTTATCTCGTCTGCCCGTCCGCCCTTTAAGATCACCTTGTCCTCGTACATATTGTGATCTGCACGGTCAAAGACTTCCGAAACAAAATTGTCGTTCTGAGGATCGTATTCCGACATTCCCGCTGCCAGCACAGGTCCTTCTCCCTTGCTCTGGTTTTCTCGTACTGCGCTCTTGAGCTTCCCAAGAAGTCCTTCGCGGTTGGTATGATCGTCTCCCCTGAGGATCACGGCAAACTCGTCGCCGCCTATCCTGAATACGGGACTGTGGCTGAAAATGTCACAGAGGAGCTTCGCGCAGGCTTTGATATATTCGTCACCTGCCGCATGTCCCAGCGTATCGTTTATCTTTTTCAGATTGTTTGTATCGCACACAACAAGCGCAAACGGGAGCGAATCCGGTCCCTTGTCCATGTTTTCCTGCAGAGACTGCTCAAACTCCATGAAAGCGTTTTTGTTCTTGATGCCTGTGAGTTCATCGCGCCTTGCGAGTTCCTTCTCATTGTTCAGGGCTTTGAGACGCTGTTTCTCTTTTCTCACCTCGGCGTCCACATTTTCCACGCCTATGATGATATGCACATCGTCACTTGTTTTTCTCGCTGTCATCCTGACATACTGCGATCTTCCGTTTACGATTAGGCGATATTCAAGGTTCAGATACTTCTTTTCGCGAAGCGCGCCTGTAAGGTGGTCTTTTTTCAGGAAATCGCTCACAATGTCTCTGTCGTTCTTATGGACGATCTGCCCGATATCATTTGCAGCCTCCGTAAAGAAATCATCGCCCGATTTGTGCATTTCCAGCTGCCCGTACAAATTGTCAAATTCATAGCAGACATACTCAAGAGTCTGTGTATCAATATAGTAGATCATGTCGTAGTTGGAGGCAAGACTCTCCGCTATCTGTGTAAAAGTGACATGTTTCTTGTGCTTTTCGAGCTGCACCGTTTCGGCAGTTATCTCGTCAGTCACATCTTTTTCGTAAAGGATGAGGTGTTTTCCGTCATCGGCTTTCATTACCGTAAAACGGAAAAACTTCGTCTCCCCTCCGATCATTATCCTGTATTTATACGAGTAAGAGTCCTTTTCCTCCAGGTTTTTGAGCATTGTTTCTTTGTGATAAAGACTCTCCGCAAAATCCCTGTCGTCCGGATGGGCATATTTACGTGCATTGACCTGTGTTTCCGAGTAGAAATCCTTTCCAAGCGCCTCCACTCCCATCGAATCATATTCGCTGCTCGTGGAAAATTCGCGGTACTCACCGCTGGCTATGTCTATGTAGTACATGGCTTCATAGTGCCGCGCAAGGCTCCTTGCGATCTGGTCATACTCTTCTTTTTTGCGTTCTTCTCCCGCGATAACAAAGGATTGAACGAGGCATGTGCCAATGATAAGACCCATGGAGAAAAAAGGAAACGATTCGTCAAAGATCTGAAGCAGCTGGAACAGTTCAAAAACCAGACCGGTCAGCCCTACGGAAATAAAACTCGTTCTTTCCTGACCCGAAGCTTTCCGCGCCTGATAGAGCATATAGGCGGAAGAAACGGTATACAGCGCTATCTGGAGAGTAAAAGCAGTGTATCTGCCATGCTCCGGAACATACTCATGCAACTCGTTAAATGAAAAAATGAACGGAACAAAGCGGTTTATCATCAGGAAAACGAGGCCCAGCGTAAACAGCGCCCAGACCACGTAAAGCAGAAGTTTGGCGGGGAGCCGCCTTTTTACAAGAAAAGAGACTAAGAAACGTATCCACGTAAGCATGGTAAGAAGCATAGATACAAAGTAAAAGATCGTGCATGAATATACAAACGGAAAGATTCCCGGAACATCATGATGCTCGTACAGTATCCCCCATGCTATGTCAAAGACGTAAAATGAAGTCATGGCCATGAGGAAATATCTGTAGCGCTGAGCCACTTTACGTTCCGGATCCGTCATCTCTGTCCCTGACGCTATCTTTCCAAGCTGCTGCCTGTTGATTATAAGATGAAGTATGATGGCCAATATGCCAATGCTCGCATAACGCATTTTATCAACCTCCGAGTGTTACCCTTCCCTCCTCAAGAAGCTTCAGGAAAAGGTCCGCTATCTTTGGATCGAACTGCTTTCCTCTGTTCTTTTCGATCTCCTCCCTGATCATCTCGGGAGACAGCTTTTTCCTGTAAACTCTGTTGGAATTCATTGCATCGAAAGAATCGGCCACGCAGATCATCCTCGCTATGAGCGGGATATCTTCACCGGCCCTTCCTTCGGGATAGCCTGTTCCGTCATATCTCTCGTGATGATAGAGCGCACCCTCGCCGGCGTTCTCAAGGCTCCTGAAGCTGCTCAGGATCTCGCCTCCGCACACGGTGTGCGATTTTATCACCTCAAATTCTTCATCGTTAAGTTTATCGGGTTTCTTGAGTATGCTGTCGGGAACGCCCATCTTTCCGCAGTCATGTAGGAGCGCTATATAGTATATCCTGTCAAGTTCCTCCCCGGAATAGCCCATTTCCCGGGCTATGGCTTTTGTATACGCCGCTACTCTGCCGGAATGACCTTTTGTATAGGGGTCCTTTGCATCTATGAAGCCCGTAAAGGTCTCAATGGATTCTCTGATCATCTCATTATCGTGTTCGTGACGAAGCTTATATTTTTTTATCTGAACGGAAGTGATCAGATTGATCGCGATCAAGCCCAGTAAACCTGTCAAGGACACCCAGAAAAACAGGTCCTTTGTGACCTTCTTGTTATAGCGATATTGCAGATCCACAGTCCACCCATCGATCTCCTCTCCGATAGGCGCGTAAAGGATCATGCCCGGAACAGTCACCTCAAAAGGTTCGAGCGGGACTTCCATGGCATTTTCACCGGAAGACGGGATGTATTCCAGATAATCCCCCGGATTCATACGTATAAGAGTTACTCCGTCAAACGTTACAGTGTCAAATGAATAATCCTGTGCTCTGAACTCACGAAGATCGGGCACCACAGCCACATACTCGTTTTCTTTTACATTCTGATGTATCTTAAGTGCCCCGTTCCATGCGGAAAGCAAAAATATTTCCTTGTCAAAATACAGAACAAACTCAAAATCTGCTATCTCATTGGATGAATTGTTTTTTATGCGGAAATCGTAGGTGTAGGCCTGATAATTGTGCTCTGTTATACCTTCGTCATAAAGATCAAATGCCTTACTCCAAGTGCTGCTTCTGGGAGCGGCTCTGAGCGACAGCCCTTTTCCCGTTCCCGCATCTGCAGAAAACAACATCTCTCCGGAAATAGTCTCACGGTGAACGGTGCTGTTAAAACTGTTGGTCTGTATGAGCCCGATGATGAAGACAATGAAAAAAATCAAAAGCGGGACGATGAATCTTATCAGGTCGTGGTGGTCTTTTCTGTTTTTCATATGAGATCTCTTTCTTTGAAGCCGGGGCGGCTGAGACAGGTCACACAATGGTCATGCAATGATTCTACCATTTCTGCTTGACGGAATCAATTATATTCTCTATAGTTGATATTCATGGGAGGGTTAATTTATGGGAGACTACAAGGAAAGCAAGGACAATCCCCTGCACAAGGAATACGGGATATGGAGCAACACCTGCTATATCATCCGCAAAATGGCCCAATATCAGCCGTCGGTGCTGTTCCTCATGGTGCTCGGCTTTGTGTGCGGTTCGATAATGAACTATTTCTGGGGGATATTCGGGAAATATGTGATCGATATAATACAGGTGGATAACGGTGCCGAAGGAGAACGCCGGCTGATGATGGTCATTGCGGCCGCAGGCGGGATTGCAGCGCTTCTCGTCTTTGGTTCAACGCTTTCGGAAAGCAAGACCTGGTACCGTTTCATCAATGTGCGCATGCATATGATCACGGAGCGCATCTCCAAAGTGCTCGGGCTCAGGTACGAACTTCTTGAAAAGCCGGATGTTCTTGACGTTGCGGAGCGCGCAGGTCAGGCTACGGGAGGCAACAATAACGGTGTCGAAGGCATGATGCGGCTGATGTCAAAGCTGGGAGGGAACGCGCTTACATTGATCGTGACTTTTGTCGCGGTGACAGTGCTCGACCCGAGGCTCATCATAGCCATGATCATACTCACCGTGGTACAGTTCCTGTATTACAGGCACATCATAAAGGTCGACAAAGCCGAGGTCTGGGACAGACTCTCAAGTTCCTGGAGAAGCCGCAATTACATGGAGCGGATCACCCAGGATTTCGACTATGCAAAAGATATAAGGCTTTTTGACCTTGTCGATTTCCTGACCGGAAAATACAACAAGATCAATGAATTTTTCATAGACAGGAACGACCACCATCACAGACTGTGGCTCCGCTACAACTTTGTGACGGGTTTTGCGGGGACGGCGATAAAAGTGCTGATCTATGCGGTACTCTATATAGCGGTACTCCGTAAAGACATGTCTGTCGGGAATTTCACCATGTTCCTTTCATTCTCACTGGCCTTTGCGCGCGCTCTTATCAATTTTCTGCAGCGTTTCGGCGATTACAAAAAAGCAAGCCTTGAGACCGACGACTTCCGCTCCTTCATCGACCTCGAAACGGATGATGACGAAAAGGACTGCATCCCGTTACCTGAGTGCGATCACTATGAGATAAAATTTGAAAACGTAAGCTACAGATACGCAAAGTCTTCAAAAGAAGCCCTGTCGCATCTTTCTCTCACGCTCCGCCCGGGTGAAAAGCTTGCGGTCGTCGGCCTTAACGGAGCCGGAAAGACCACCATGATAAAGCTTCTCTTAAGGCTCTACGATCCCACTGAAGGCCGTATCACACTTAACGGCACGGATATAAAGAGATTTAAAAGATCCGACTATTACAGGCTGTTTGCTCCCGTTTTCCAGAATGTCGAGATATTTGCGTTCCTGATGTCGGAAAACATCGCAATGCTGAGAGACTCCGAACTTGACAGAGAAAAGGCGACAAAAGCGGCTTACGAAGCAGGGCTTGAAGAAAGGATGCTTTCGCTTGTAAAAGGCATAGACACCCCTCTCACAAAGATCGTTCAGGATGACGGAACAGATCTCTCGGGAGGCGAAAAGCAAAAGCTTGCTCTCGCAAAAGCGCTCTACAAGGGCGCAAAGATAGTCGTGCTCGACGAGCCCACTTCCGCGCTCGACGCAATAGCGGAGCAGGCTCTGTATGAGCGTTTTGACGAGATGATCGGCAAAAGATCCGCCGTATACATCTCTCACAGACTGGCTTCCACCAGATTTTGCGACAGTATCGCGATGTTTGAAGAAGGAGATCTTATCGAATACGGAAGTCACGAAGAGCTCATGGCAAAGAACGGTAAATATGCGGAAATGTTCAACGTGCAGGCGCAGTATTACCGTGAGTCCGCCGAGAATGCAGAAAGCGGGGTGATCGCCAATGCATAAGATCATTCCTGTCATCAGAGTGCTTTTTAAGACCACCTGGAAAAAGTACCCAATATTCTTTGTACTTAAGATCTTCAGGATGCTCATCACCACAGCAATGCCATTTATAGGTCTTTTCATCTCGCCGCTCATCGTCGACGAGATCGTTGGAAACAGGGACGTAAAAAGGCTTGTCACGCTTGCCGCGATGCTGATCGGAGGTGAGATCCTCTGCCAGCTTTTGAACGACATCTGCACCAATTTCATAAACCGGTACACCAACCGCATCGAATATTATTTCAATCTGCTCATCGGGCGGCATGTCATGGAGCTTGACTTCCAGCTCACCGAAGACAAAGCCGCGCTCGAACAGATAGAAAAGGCCCGCACCGGCATGGAATGGTATTCCGGAGGCGTCCACGGCATTTCCGATCAGTTTTTCAATCTTCTGGGAAACCTGATAAAAGCCGCCGGCTTCATCACCGTGCTGTCGCTCCACGCACCGATCCTTTTGCTCGTTATGGTGATCTATTCCCTGTTAAACTCTGTGTTTGTGACAAAAAAGAACAAGATCAGCATAGAAGCCTTTGCAAAACTTTCAAAGGTCAACAGGCTGTTCGGGTATTTCGGATGGAATATCGTGGATCCCCGTTACGGCAAAGACATACGTTTGTACGATGCCCAAAAGATGATGGTGGGCTCCTGGGAAGAAAACACCGCCAAAAGCAATTCCCATTGGAAATGGCAGGGCGACAAAAACTTCCCGTACGATCTTTTAATGAGCTTTCTAAGCCTCGCAAGGAGCATATTTGCGTACTTCTATGTGGCGCTCCTTGCCATCCGCAAAGTGATCGGAGTTGGTACGTTTACACAGCTGATAACTGCCGAGAGCGGACTCGACTCCTCCATCGGAGGAATGGTCACAAGTGTCACCGAACTCATAAAGCGCTGCAATTACGCCTACGAATATGTGATATTCATGGACTATCCGGAAGCACTCACAAAGGGCACGCGGCCCATAGAAAAAAAGCCTCATGAGATAGAATTCAGGCATGTCTCTTTCGCTTATCCACGTACTGACAGGAAAGTCCTTGACGACGTAAACATAAAGATCGCGCCCGGCGAACACCTTTCGATCGTGGGTCTGAACGGCGCAGGAAAGACCACCTTTATAAAACTCCTCTGCAGGCTTTACGACCCCACTGAGGGTGAGATCCTCATGGACGGCGTGGACATCAGGGAATATGATTACAAGCAGTATATGCAGCAGTTTGCTCCCGTATTCCAGGACTTTAAGCTCTTTGCATTCTCTGTCGCGGAAAACATCTCATTCGCCGAAAAAGACACCGATGTCTCGGCGCTCACCGACCGTGTGGGATTGCATGACTTTGTGGCAGGGCTTGAAAAAGGCACCGGAACAAACATTTTCAAATTCTTTGACGAGCAGGGTGTCGAGCCCTCCGGCGGAGAACAGCAAAAGATAGCGATCGCAAGAGCCCTGTACAAAGACGCTCCGGTGGTCATCCTCGACGAGCCTACCGCTGCGCTCGATCCTATTGCTGAATATGAGATATACAGGCAGTTCAACACGCTTGTCGGCGGAAAATCCGCTTTCTATATCTCCCATCGCCTTTCAAGCTGCCAGTTCTGCGATAAGATCGCAGTATTCTCGGAAGGCCGCATCGCGGAATACGGAACACATGCAGAGCTTGAAAACATCCCGGGCGGCAT
>JAEEGF010947253.1_pt1 | contig 23332 bp, 18 predicted proteins | sample 9134171 | NCBI WGS metagenome assembly JAEEGF01 (sample SAMN16246542, study PRJNA631951) | gut metagenome | biome: gut microbiome; feature: rumen; material: AP-attached | host: Bos | place: Iran: Karaj | collected 2018-10
GATGCTACTGGTATTAACGGCCTTAATGACGTTAACGACCTTAATGACGCTGCTATCTACAATGTTGCCGGTCAGCGCGTAAGCAAGCTGCAGAAGGGCATCAACATTGTGAACGGAAAGAAGATATTGAAATAGGATCCACCCCAGCCCTCCCATGTAGGGGAAGGTGTGGGCTAAATCTTAATTCTTAACTCATAATTCTTAATTATAATGAAATATATTAAACCCGCCTTGCGCGTTGAATCGGCTCAGGTTGTCAACATGTTGGCAGAGAGCCTGGTGATAAATGGTGATACCACAGTAGATGGTGGTGATGCACTGACCAAAGAAAACAATTGGGATATTTGGTCTGACGAAGAATAAAAGTGAAGGGAGGCAGTTCTTGTTGAGCTGCCTCCCTTGTTCTTATAGCAAAACGGCCTTTCTCTGATAGTAACACGCCGTTTCTCTAACCCTAAACAATTCTCTTGCTCCTTGCCCTTTGCTCCTTATTTGCACTAACCATATTTCTCCTCCTCATCAAAAAAATAAAGCGTGAAAAACATTGTAATTCATTTATATTTGTTATCTTTGCGCCACACTATGCAGAATATAGGTATAATTGAGGCAATAATTTGGACCAAAACAAGGTAAATACACAAATATGAAGATTATGAAAAACTTGACAGCAGCGGCACTTCTCTTTGCTGTCACCTCTTTCGTAGGACACGCCGCACAAACCAAGGAAATAGTTTCCCCCAACGGAACATTACGTGTACAACTGCAGCAGAGTCCTTTAGGTTGGACAGTTACCAAGGATGGTACTGCCTTGTACACCATGAAAAACGTGAATATGCAGATTGGTGGCAAGAACCTTGCCGGCAACACTCCTTTCAAAGGTGTTAAGATAAGCGCAGGTAAGGAAACCATCAAACCTGTTGTCCCCATTAAATTCAGCACAGTAGAGAATGTGTATACGCAGGCTACTCTCTCATACGGAAACTACAATGTGGAGATGCGTGTGATGGATAATGCCGTTGCCTATCGTTTTGTTACGAAAATTAAGGGTAGCGTAGAGGTTCAGGAAGATAACTTCACTTTGGTTCCCGCAGAAGGCTATGTAGCTCATCGCCAGACAACAGGCAACTTCAACACTTCATACGAGGAGGCTTACAGGCACGAGACCTTGGAGCAGTGGAATCAGAGCGACCGTAAGCTCTCTACCATCCCCTGCCTGCTTTCTGGTCCCAACGACAGCCAGTTGCTGATGGGCGAAGCTGATGTAGATGACTATCCCCGTCTGTTCTTGCAGCCTACTGCTGAGGGTATAGAGGCTACTTATCCCAAGGCTCCTGTTAAGTGGGAACCCAGAGGCGACCGTAGCGAGAAGATCACAGAGGAAGGCAACTTCATTGCCAAGACCGCTGGTACCCGCACTTTCCCCTGGCGCTATATTGCCTGTACAGATAGCAAGGGTATTGTTGAGCAGACTATCACATTGCAGCTCTCTCGCAAGCCCGTACTTACAGATACCAGTTGGATCAAGCCTGGTCAGGTAAGCTGGGAATGGTGGAATGGTGCCGCTCCCTTCGGTCCCGATGTTGACTTCGTTTCTGGCTGCAACTATGAGACATACGCTTACTTTGCAGACTTCGCTGCCAAGTATGGCGTTGAATATATCCTGTTAGACGAGGGTTGGGCTAAGGACACTCGTGACCCCTATACTGCTAACGATGACATGCGTCTGAAGGACCTGATTCAGTATTGCAAGAGCAAGGGCGTAGGTGTTATCCTGTGGTTGCCCTGGTTGACAGTTGAGCAGAACTGGGACCTCTTCAAGAAGTACGCTGAGTGGGGCGTGGCTGGTGTGAAGATCGACTTCATGGACCATGCCGACCAGTGGATGGTGAACTTCTACAAGCGTGTTGTTTCTGAGGCTGCCAAGTACAAGCTGTTGGTCGACCTGCACGGATCATTCACCCCTGCCGGTCTGGAATATGAGTATCCCAACTTCCTCTCTTACGAGGGTATCCGTGGTTTGGAGCAGATGGGAAGCTGCCGTCCCGAGAACACCACCTACCTGCCTTTCATCCGTAATGCCGTTGGTCCTGCTGACTTCACTCCCGGTGGTATGAACAATATGCAGCCCGACCGCTATCATGCCAGTCGTCCCAACAGTGGTGCCATGGGTACACGTTGCTTCCAGATGGCCCTCTATGTGGTACTGGAGAGTGGTATTCAGATGCTGGCCGACAATCCAACCCGTTACTATCAGAATGATGACTGTACCCGCTACATCGCATCAGTTCCTACCACTTGGGATGAGACACGTTGTCTGGCTGCAGAGGCTGGTAAGTATGTCATCACCGCTAAGCGTAAGGGTAACAAGTGGTTCATTGGCGGTATCTGCAATGGTGATGAGGACTCTCGTACCTTCAGCCTGAAGTTGGATTTCCTGGGTGCCGGCAACCATACTCTTACAGCATACAAGGATGGTGTGAACGCCAACTGGCAGGCTATGCACTACAACAAGGAGCAGCGTCAGGTTAGTGCCGCTACAACCCTTGACATTAAGATGATGAAGAATGGCGGTTACGCTGCTGTAATAGAATAAAGAACAAATCCATAATAACAAATTAACCATAAAAGATGAAAAGTAATTATGTATTAACCACCATCCTCTTGATGGTGAGTGTAATGAGCTATGCTCAGCGTCTGGACATTACACTTGATGACAACTCTATTGTCTCGTATGATGTGAGCAAGATTAAGAGTATGGAATTCATGCCTGAATCAGAACCTGGCCAGGTCAGCGGATACTGGTATCTGGGATGGCGTGTAATGACTGGTTCGAGTAAGCATTATGAGGGAGACGAAAAATGGGTATTCAACGGCCCAGTTATGAAGCAGGTAACGAGTACTGGTGCAGAAACTATTTATGACCTCGAGTATGCGGATGACAAGAAGAGTTTCAGGGCTGTACCCCGTGAAGGCGGAAGTGCCACTACCTATACTATTGTTAGTCGTGATGAAGAGTTTCTGGCGTTAAAGTCAGGCTCTACTATCCGTCAGTTCTATAAGACAGTAGCAGGAGCACATGATGCTACAGCAGCAGTTTCATTCCCCTCTCGTACCGTTATCTATACGGATACAACCAAGGTATGGGGATTAAAAGGAGGCTCGTCGCATTCTAGTACTTCTCCCATGGGTAACCATTATGCTAAATATGCAGCAGCTACCCAGGAACAGATTGAATGGCTGGCAGATGTCAAGAATCAGCCCGATCCAACATACATCAATGTCGGCGGATATGACCGCTTTACTGCTAAGACCATCAATTTGTATCCTCTAAACAATGGGAATCCCACACCAGCCGACGTAAATCAGCACGCCATCGGTGACTGCTGTATGTGTGCTGTATTTGCATCGTTGGCTTACATCTATCCCGACTTTATCAAGAGCATCATCACCAGAGTCAGTTCAACTTCCTATATTGTGAAGATGTACGATCCCATGGGTAACCCCGTGGATGTGGCTGTCGACAACAAGCTGCTTTGCAACAGCAGTGGCGGCTGTGCCCAGGTAAGCGGCAAGAATGGTGTCTTTAACTGGGCAACCATCATGGAGAAAGCACTGATGAAATGGCTCTGCTGCTTTAAGACCGGTGGTCTTGGAGGTATAGGTACTGAGCATGCCGCTCCCCCATTCACCGGAGAAGGCGACAGCTGGTCATTCTCACCAGGTACACTGTACAATAGCGAGCTGACAATGGTTGTGGACTATGCGCTGAAGAATGGTATGATTAGTGTAGGTGGCTTTAATAAGGGCGGCATTATATGCGGTACACTGGAGACTGTTACCGGACATGCCTTTACGGTTATGTACACTCGTTACCCCGACAAATATGAATTCTCAATGCGTAACCCATGGGGAGTCTCCGAAGTGGATGGTGTACTGGAGATTGCCAATACGCGCTCTACAATGAATACTATTGACTTCCGTCTGGTGATGCCGGGCGCAGCAGCTCCCTATAAGCGTCAGGATCTGGGTGGCTATGTTCCTGTTAAGTTCCAGATGGGACAGCAGGATAGATTCCTCAGTCCCGAGATGCTGAAGATGTATAACCTGAAGTCTTACGGACCTGCTCCGGTTGACGAAGAAGAGGATAATACAAAAGAAGAATGACAATATTGGTAACAGGAGCCAGTGGCTTCATAGGCAGTTATATTGTTCAGGAGGGACTGGACAAAGGGTTCGAGGTTTGGGCCGGTGTACGCGGCACCAGTAGCAGAGGCTATCTGCAGGACGAGCGCATCAGGTTTGCCCAGCTCGACCTCTCCAACCCTACCCTCTTGCGCCAGCAGCTTTGCCAATACAAAGAGCAGTTGGGCGGCAAGGGATGGGACTATGTGGTACATGCTGCCGGAGCCACCAAATGCCTGGACGAACAGGACTTCTACCGAACCAATACAGATGGTACCCGACACCTTATTGATGCTTTACAAGCAGAAGGGATGGTACCTAAGCGGTTTGTCTTTGTGAGCAGCCTGAGTATCTTCGGTGCCATCAGGGAGAAAGCCGTAAGAAAGCCATCGGCTGATAATCCATGGATTTACAGCCCTATCCTGTTGACGGATATGCCACAGCCTAATACAGCCTACGGACGTAGCAAGCTGCAGGCAGAAGAATATCTGCAACAGCAGAAGGATTTCCCCTTTACCATCCTTAGACCTACAGGGGTTTACGGACCGCGTGAGAAGGACTACTTTATGATGGCAAAAAGTATCAAGCAACACATAGACTTTGCCGTTGGCTTCCAGCCACAGGAGATAACCTTTGTCTATATGATGGATGTGGTACAAGCTGTATATAAATGTATGGATGCACCTGCTGCTGTTGGCAAGGGCTACTTCCTAAGCGATGGCGAGGTTTATAACAGCCGGCGGTTTAGCGATCTGTTGCAGCAGTACCTTGGCAATCCATGGGTGCTGCATGTGAAGGCTCCTCTGTGGTTGCTGCGTATTATCTGCTGGGTCAGCACACGCGTGAGTCACATTACCGGTAAGATGAATGCACTGAACAACGACAAGTATCATATACTTAGTCAGCGTAACTGGCAATGCGACATAGAACCTGCCATACAGGATTTCGGCTACCGGCCACAGTGGAAACTGGAACAAGGTGTCCCTGCTACCATAAAATGGTACCAAGATAACGGTTGGATATAGCCGCGATATGCTAAAAGACATGCTAAATACGGCAAAAATCATTATTCCATCAAAAAAAAGTAAAATAATCTTTGGCGGTTGAAAAAAAATGTGTAAGTTTGCAACGTATAAATGTGTTTAGACCTAAAAAGCTAACTGTAAAGTAAAACTTAAACAAACAAAAATAACAATTTATTCACTTAAAAATTTATCTTATGAAAAGAAGATTTTTATTTATGCTGTTGGCTGCTCTCACCTGTGTAGGTGCTAATGCTGCTATTCTCAAGGCAAACAACTACCTTAAACCCAGCGAAGCTACAGGTACTGCAGGTAAGACTGTTGAGGTTAACATCCTCATGTGGAACAACGTTGACATCATCAACTGGAAGACTGATTTGGTTCTTCCTAACGGTGTTACTTTGGTAAAGGCTGAGGCTGCTGAGAAGTGGACAGAAGAAGTTAAGTCAGAAGGTAACCAGGTGTTCTCTGAGACAGAAACTGCTGTTGGCTCTAACACAGGTGCTGTTGTAGCTAAGCTGACTCTTCAGATTGATGCTACTGTACCTGCTGGTGAGTATGAAGTTGCTTTCTCTGGTACTGTTATGACTTCTAACGATGGTAAAACTATCACCCAGGACGACAACAAGACAGCTAAGTTGACCGTTGAAGAGGGTGGTCAGGATATAGAAGGTGACCTTAATGGTGATAAGTATGTTACTGCTGCTGACTTCCAAATGATGTTGGACCTTATTGCTGCAGATCAGTATTTGAAAGCTGCCGACTTAAATAACGACGGTTACGTTACTGCTGCTGACTTCCAGAAGCTGTTGGATATCATTGCTGCTCAGTAATTTTTCATCTAAATTAATTTAATAAAAAACATCTAATAACAACTAAAATAAAAAAAGTATGAAAAAGATTTTTACTTTGATGGCTGTCTTCACTTTGGCTTTGACAGCAATGGCCCAAAAGGGTGAACTTAAAGTTGACGGCAAGGGAACTGACCAATTGGTTATCAGCATTGAGAACGATTTCAACCTTGGCGCATTCGGATTTAAGTTGTATCTTCCCGATGGTACAGACCTCCTTTATTCAGAGGATGATGAGGACTATGTTTATGAGAAGAATTCTGCTCGTCTTGTAAAGAAGGTTGGCGTTAACATCACAAAAACTCCTGATGGTAAAGGATACTCTTTCTTGGTAGGTGCAGCAGGTACTCAGGTTAAAAACAATTCAGGTGAAGTTCTCACCCTTACATTAAAGAATCCCATTGATGGCACAGCCACAATAAAGGGTATCAGTTTCACCAATTTGGGAGAGAATCTTGATAAGGCTGAAAATGTATTCATGGATAATAACGAGAATACAACCATCAATATTGAATTGAAGGCTACTGCTATCAACGGTATCTCTGCTGACGCTACTAAGAGCGGTGCTATCTTCAACATGGCTGGCCAGCGCGTAAGCAAGGCTACAAAGGGTATCTATGTAGTTGATGGCAAGAAGGTTGCTGTTAAGTAATCTGGACTTACATCTTTAAAAAAATAACCACTAAGGGCTCGACATTATGTCGGGCCTTTTTTCTTATATCGGATTCTCCTCTATTGTCCCCTGACCTCCCTTTCTACGCTTACCCTCGGCCTATGCTATAGAAGTCTAGTATATACAATTATTTATAATGTACGCACACGCGAATACTGTCTCCCATTTGCTTTAATATTTATTAACAAAAAAAAAGCCCTTAAGCCCCGATATGTAAAAAGAAAAGCGTAACTTTGGCATTAAATGTATAAACTGACAAATCCCATAATATGGTTTCGACGCATCAGGCACCGATGCGGATATGGTGTACACTCGCCCTTTGCCTTTCACCTCATCACGGACGTGCTTTACATGAAGCTACCCTATTATGCCTATGAAGAGTTGGATAAAGGGTTAGCCTTTAAGGATACGTTCAGGGTCAGGAAAATTCTTCATATGCTGCTACGTGTAAGCAACTGGAGACAGCCGGAAACGATTGTATGCTTGTCAGCACCGGATTACGTGCCACAATACCTACAGGCAGGATGTAAGAAAGCCGTAATGACAGATTATATATCAGAGGGTCAGATTGATATGTGCTGGCTGTCTGAACCCAACAAGGAGATTATTACACATCTGCATGAATATTCCGTGCTGATACTGGACCACTTAGACAAACACAGGGAATGGTTCAGGAATCTACCCTCCGTAGTAAGTTTCGACCTTTATGATACAGGCATAGCCTTTTTCAATACCAAGTATAACAAACAACACTATATTGTAAATTTCTGATGAAAAAATGTAACGTTTATACCCGCACAGGAGACCATGGAGAAACCAGCCTTGTTGGCGGAAAACGCGTACCTAAAGCCTGCTTACGCTTAGAAAGCTACGGTACTATAGATGAACTGAACAGCCAGCTAGGTCTTTTGCTAACATACCTGAACGAACCTGCTGACTGCGAGTGCCTGATAGAGATACAACATCGATTATTCTCTATAGGTACTATCTTAGCAACAGACCCTGAAAGCAATCAGCCCTGCAAATGCCAGATAACAGAAGAGGATATTATGGAACTGGAACATTGTATAGATCAGGCTAATGACGGAATGCCCGGATGGCGTGGCTTTACGCTGCCCGGAGGATGTAGGGCTGCCGCCGTAGCGCATGTCTGCAGAACCGTTTGCCGACGGGCAGAACGAAAGATCTACGCACTGGATGCCAAGGAACCTGTTGATAAAAATGTGACGGCTTATATAAACCGATTAAGTGATTATCTGTATGTTCTGGCCTGCCGATTGAACTTTTTGGGCGGTACAGATGAAATTTTATGGTGTAAAAGATGATTATTTCAGAAATAATTGTATCTTTGCGCCTCCAAAGAGGGAACTCTTATATAAGAGTTGAGAGTTGAAAAAACGGCCCTAAAAAAGAACCGTTATAACGTAGTAACGATATAACGTTATATCGAAATAACGAAAAGGCCGCTCATCGAAATAAGGAAATAAAAAAAAGAATAGAATATGTACTGGACATTGGAATTAGCCTCAAAACTGGAGGATGCTCCCTGGCCTGCAACCAAAGAGGAGCTCATTGACTATGCAACACGTAGTGGCGCTCCTCTTGAAGTGATAGAGAATCTATCCGAGATTGAAGATGAGGGCGATGTGTATGAAAACATCGAGGATATCTGGCCCGATTATCCTACAAAAGAAGACTTCCTATTCAACGAGGACGAGTATTAGGGCAGTCGAAAAACAAAGGACTTAACAAAGTATATACAATATGGCACAACAGGAAGACGTTTTCAAGAAGATAGTTTCACACTGCAAAGAGTATGGTTTTGTATTCCCCAGCAGCGACATCTATGACGGATTAGGCGCTGTTTATGACTACGGACAGAACGGTGTGGAACTGAAGAACAACATAAAGCAATACTGGTGGCAAAGCATGGTGCTGCTGCACGAGAATATCGTGGGTATAGATGCAGCTATCTTTATGCATCCCACCACATGGAAAGCATCAGGTCACGTAGATGCTTTCAACGATCCCCTCATTGACAACCGTGACTCTAAGAAGCGCTATCGTGCAGATGTGCTCATTGAGGAGCAGATGGCCAAGTATGAGGATAAGATCCAGAAGGAGATTGAGAAGGCAAAGAAGAAGTTCGGCGATGCTTTCGACGAGGTTCAGTTCCGTGCCACCAATCCCCGTGTTCTTGAGAATCAGGAGAAATACGATGCACTGCACAAGCGTTTTCAGGAGGTAATGAATGCCGAGGGCGGTATCGATCTGGAGGGCATGAAACAGATTATCCTGGACGAGGGTATTGTATGTCCTATCAGCGGCACACGTAACTGGACAGATGTTCGTCAGTTCAACCTGATGTTCAAGACAGAGATGGGTAGTACTGCTGACGGTGCCAGCACCATTTACCTGCGTCCCGAGACAGCTCAGGGTATCTTTGTCAACTACCTGAACGTACAGAAGACAGGTCGTATGAAGCTGCCCTTCGGTATTGCTCAGATCGGTAAGGCCTTCCGTAACGAGATTGTTGCCCGTCAGTTCATCTTCCGTATGCGTGAGTTTGAACAAATGGAGATGCAGTTCTTTATCAAGCCCGGTACAGAACTTGACTGGTTCGCTAAGTGGAAGGAGACACGTATGAAGTGGCATCAGAACCTAGGCTTCGGTGCTGAGAACTACCGTTTCCATGATCACGATAAGCTGGCTCACTATGCCAATGCCGCTACAGATATTGAGTTCCACATGCCTTTCGGCTTCAAGGAGGTAGAGGGCATTCACTCTCGTACCAACTTCGACCTGTCTCAGCATGCTAAGTTCAGCGGCAAGAAGATTGAGTACTTTGATCCCGAAGCAAACGAGAGCTATACTCCCTACGTAATAGAGACTTCAATCGGCGTTGACCGTATGTTCCTCTCTATCATGTGCCACAGCTACGAGGAGCAGCAATTGCCTGACGGCCAGACACGTACCGTTCTGCACCTACCCGCAGCATTGGCTCCTGTCAAGTTGGCCGTATTCCCCTTGACCAAGAAGGACGGTATGCCCGAGAAGGCACAGGAGATTATCAACGACCTCCGCTTCCACTTCAACTGCAAGTACGAGGAGAAGGATCAGATTGGTAAGCGGTACCGCCGTATGGATGCCATTGGCTGTCCCTACTGCGTAACTGTTGACCAACAGACACTGGAGGACAATACCGTTACCCTGCGTGACCGCGACACAATGGAGCAGCACCGTGTTGCCATTAGCGATCTGCGTAGCATCATCGAGGATAAGGTCAGCATCACAAGCCTGTTGAAGAAATTGCTGTAAGACCCACATCTCCTTTGGAAGGAGAGAAGGGAGATAAAAATTAAAAGAGAAAAGAGAAAGGTGAAGAATATTTTTGTTTCTCCAGTTAGTCTAGTAGGGCTAGTAAGGCTAGTCGGACTAGTATGGCTAGTTAGCCTTGGCTTCACCTCTTGCTCAGAGAAGAGCAGTGAGTGGGACCCCTATTACAGTTGGGAAAGCAGAAACGCCCTATGGTTTAAAGAGGTTGTAGATTCAGCCCGTACTGCCATAGCTGAGGCAAAAGCCCTGTATGGCAACGAGTGGGAGGAGCATTGCCAATGGCGAGTGATTCAGGATTGGCGGAAAAATTCTGGCGTTCAAGGCTCTCTTACCGATAGTATTGTCTGCAAGATAGTATCATCCAATCCCACCCAGCCAGCCACCGCAAAGGATAGTGTCAACTACACGGATTACGTGCAACTGCACTATAGAGCTTGGCTTATGCCGTCTGAGTATATCTCAGAAGACAACGTCACCAAGGAAGAGAAGATGGTTGTCTTCAGCCAAAGCTACTACGGCGACTTTAATCCTGCTACCGCTGTACCCGTAACAATGTCAGTAGAGGGTCTGATTCCGGGATTCCAAACAGCTCTGCAAAATATGGCAAAAGGCGACAAGTGGTACGTTTATATGCCCCAACAACTGGCATACGGTGAAGAGGCATCAAGTGCCGTACCTGCTTATAGTACGTTGTTATACCTGATAGATTTAGTGGGCATCTACAACACTGAAGATGATGTCCCCGACTGGAAATAATAATCAATGTATATCAGAAAACTGCTTCTGATTCTCCTATTAGCACTGGCTAACACATCGGAAGCACAAAACACTTTTTCAAATCCCGTTATCTACGCCGACGTACCCGATATGGATATCGTCCGCGTAGATAATGATTTTTGGATGGTATCCACCACCATGCACTTTGCTCCTGGAGCGCCCATTATGCACTCCACCGACCTGGTCCATTGGGAGACAGTCAACTACCTCTTTCAAACACTGAATGAGAGTCCATGCAATAGCTTGGATGGTGGTAATGTCTATGGCAGGGGACAATGGGCAGCCTCACTGAAGTATCACAAGGGGAAGTTCTATTGTTTCTTCGGTACAGGTGGGAAGTCGTACCTTTACTGCACCTCCGACCCTCGTCAGCCATGGGAGATTATCTGGCAGAGCAACATCTACTTCCATGACGCCGCCTTCTTCATTGATGATGACGACCGTCCCTTCCTTTTCTTTAATGGCTCACATATTCAGTTGCGCGAATTCTATCCCGACTTCCGTCCTGGCTTCAAGGAGGACGGTGTGAAATGCGAAGTCATACACGGTCAGCCAGAAGGTCTGCTGGAAGGCTCACATCTCTATAAACACGATGGCAAATATTACCTCACCTGCATCTGGTGGCCACGAGGTAGCATCCGCACACAGGTATGCTTCCGTGCAGATAAGATTGACGGCAACTATGCCGACAACATGAAGGTTATTCTTTCTGACGATATGGGCTACCGCGGACATGGCGTAGCCCAGGGATGCTTCATTGATACCCCCAACGGAGAGTGGTGGGCGATGATGATGCAAGACCATGAAGCTGTTGGTCGTGTCCCCGTTCTGATGCCTTTGCACTGGAAAGACGGATGGCCTATGCTAGGGGATGAGAAGGGAAAGATCGGGATAGAACAGGAGATGCCAGTTATCCGCAGAAAAACAAAGGACCGTATCACGGCAAGTGATGAGTTCAATAAATCCAGATTGGACCTTGTATGGCAGTGGAACCATAACCCAGATAACTCCCTCTGGTCACTCACTGAGCGCAAAGGCTTCCTCCGCCTGAAAACAGACAAGGTGGTACCGAGCCTCCTAGAAGCCCGCAACACCTTGACACAAAGAAGCTTCGGACCGAAATCCGAAGCCTCTATACGTATTGATATCAGTCACATGAAAGAGGGTGACCACGCAGGCCTTTCCATGTTCTGCTCTCAGCCGGGAACCATTGAAGCCGTTATAGAGAACGGACAACGTTACCTGCTAATGACCGACCGTCAGGTCGAGACGTCCCGTGTCTCCTACCCTGCTGGTATTGTTCATCTGCGTGTCGTAACAGACTTTACCACAGATACTGCCACCTTCTTTTATTCCCAAGATGGGAAGGAGTGGAGACCCTTGGGCGAAAACTTCCGGATGGTCTTTAATCTGGATCACTTCATGGGTAACCGCTTCGCCATCTTTAACTATGCCACCAGGGAAAGTGGCGGTTGGGTAGATGTCGACTGGTTCCGCTTCCGCAAGTATTAACGGCGGATAACAATCTCTGACAGTTCCTTGCGCTTCTTCTCCGTCGGCTCCATCCCTGCTGCAGGCTTTCCTATAGGAATGAGCACCACAGGCTCTTCCGTCTCAGGCAGATTCAGCAGTTGATGGCAGAGCTGTGCATCGAAGTTACATACCCAACAGGACCCCAACCCTTGTTCGGCAGCAGCCAAACAGATGTGCTCTGCTGCAATGGCGATGTCTATATCACCATGACGCTTTCCATCCCTTCTCACCCACTCCACATCATGCTGAACGGTCAGCAGAATGTACAAGGGCGCCTGACTCAGCCAGTCGCGTTTGTAGCATTGCTGCAATAGTTCCCTGTCCTGCTGCGAGGTCATTACATAGAACTTCCAAGGCTGCAGGTTCACTGCCGAGGGAGCTAGTCGGGCACACTCTAATATATACTGTAACTGTTCCTCCGTCACAGGCTCTCCTGAATAGGAACGAACGGAATAACGTTTTGTGGATAAATCTTTGAAATTCATAATTAATCGGTTAGCGAAATTCTCAATTTTCAATTCTCAATTTAAGAAGTGCCTACGCAAGGCACTTCTTAATGAAGTCATTCATTTCGGCCTCGTGTGCCTCTATGCTGAGCAACAAATGCAGCTGGTTGTTGGAGCGGACGAAGTTATGCTCAGGATACTGGCACTTCCAGTACTTGTCGCCGCTCAGATAATCCCACAGGAAGCGTACGCACTGCATGTAAGGGAACAACTTCACAGCATATGGCAGGTTCTCAATCTCCACACGAGTCAGGAACGAGGAGGCGCTGCTCAGATAGCCTTCTGTAAAGGCCTTGAAAATCTCTATATTAAACTGTACCTTATCCATATCGGGGCAATCCTCTGCTACCACATTGGCACCGGTACGCAGGAAGTCGCCGTAATCCGAGAAGATGAAGTTAGGCATTACAGTATCCAGGTCGATAACGCAGAGCACATTGTCGTTCTTGTCGAACATCATATTGTTGACCTTGGTATCACAATGGCACACGCGCTTGGGCAGTATACCCTCACGCCCCATACGCTCGGCCTTGCACATTTCCTCGGCACGAGCATCAATCTGACGCAACACCTCCTGCACCTGAGGTTCGCTGACACGACCTACAGGGTCAGCCTTCACCACCTCACGCAGCTGCTGCAGGCGGAACTCCATGTTATGGAAATCCTTGATTGTCTCGCCTAACTGAACAGGGATGTCAGCCAGCATAGCCTGGAAATTACCGAAGGCTTTACCTGCGGCACGACTGCTATCGGGGTTCACGGCCTGCTTGGTAATAGCATCTGGGATGAAGACCATGATACGCCAGTACTTACCGTCAACCAGTGCATACAACTTCTTACTGTCGTCCTTCAACGGTATGAAGGTCAGCACCTTGCGGTCGATGTCTTTCTCGCCCTTCTCCTCCAGTTTCTTACGGATATGACTGGTTACGGCATCTATATTGCGCATCACCATGTCCACATCAGGGAATACCACATGGTTTACACGCTGCAGCACATAATCAGGCTGATCAGCTTCTGCTGTCAGTACCTTGTAGGTGTCATTGATTAAACCTTCGCCTAAAGGCTTTATCTCACTCACGGTGCCACAGATGGCAAACTTCTCAATAATGTTTCTCAATTCATTCATAATATTACGGTTTAGGGGATTTATCTGTCTTCTGGCATACTCTTGCCAGTAAATAGAGTTCCGTCGGTGCCCATACCCTCGGCGCTTATTGCTATCTGGGTTTGTTTGCAATTGTTATAGAACTGTATCTTTGCCGTTCCGGATGCATCCAGCTTCAGGTTGGGATTCCAATACAATGTTCTTCTGTAGTCCTTGGTATCGGGTAATGGCTTATTGCTATAATCGGGCTGATAGAAAGCATCAGGCGCAGAGAAGCCGGGAAGGATGAAAAGGCGGTCGCGTCTTACCGTACGCTTAGCTCCACCCGGATAGGTACGCAAGTCAATGGTAACCTCCGGCTGGTTACTGCTTTCGAAGTGTTTGTCTCCCTCGCGACGGGGACTGTAATCGGTATAGATATAAACCTTATCCAGATTGGTGAATTTGTTAAATTTCTCCCGCTCTGCAGGGGTGATCTTGAAACTCTCGTCATAGGGAGTAGAACCACCTTCAATCTTGGTATCTCTCTTCCTCATTTCCATCTCAGATATCTCTTGTGTTAATTCTGTATTCAACCTAACCCTTAGATCATACTGGCGGTCCATGTTCATATCGCCGATGTAGGCTCGTGCCACATCAGCCGAGAAACGCTGCTGACCAATATAATAGCCTGTACAGAGACCTGCATCAATGGCCTCATTAAGGGCGGTATAGGCATCTACCACAAAGGCAGGCTTGGAGGGATCAAACTTTCTCAGCATATTACGTTTGGCTCCTACTGTAACCTCGTGCAGGGTACGTGCATCCTCCGCCCATTCCTCATCCAGGGCACTTCCCTTGGGAGCCTCTGCCAAATGCTGCTGGTACCATCCATAGGGTTTTACAAACCTGGGATATATGGGGCGCAGACGTACATAGAACTCAGGATAGTTGATGTCGTCATATTTGGTTGTTCCTGCTTCAAACCATACATGTTTGCCGTCTTTCCACTTGGTTGTGTCCGAGGCAGCCAGTTCCATAACGCAGCCCTCGTAGAAACGTGGGGTCTGAATGGTAAACTGTCCTTTCTGTGTCTCAACCTCTCCCACTACGCCGTCAGCTCCTTGCTTCTTGAAAGAGGCATGTACCAGCACCTCTCTCTTTAGGTTTCCTTGGTTTTTGTTGAAGCGTCCGAGAGCATCATGCAGGTTCTTAATCTCTTTGTTTTCCTTGTCATCTACTGTCTCGTTGGTTACAATCTCCCCTTCCTGAAGCAGTTTCCCCTCTTCCTGATTACCCTGTTTCTCGGCTGCTTCAGTATAAAGATCTTCGCCCTTTACTGACTCGTACTTGTTCACATCACCCATCAACATGGGGGTCTGTTCAGGCATGTGGTTCAGGACAAAGGCGTTAGGGGTTGCCATTGTATGCCAGTCGTATCTGCGCCAGCCCTGAATCATCAGCAGCAGATCCAGCGCACGCCGATGCTCCGCATCGTCTTTCTCGAAGAAGTATTCGGGTTGCTCCACAAATCCGCGAATCTGACTGCTCAGCAGCATCTCCGTAAGGATGTTACCCGAGTCATAGACATACTCTGTATGTGCCGCATCGCGTACGGCTATGCTGACATGCCCGTCGGGCATATTGGTGTTCACCTGCAGGTTGATGGGAGCAAAGGGATCATTGGGTGTATCCTTGAACCCGCTGAAGGTTATATTCTGAGGTTGGAAGTCGTCTTTGCGGTAGAAGAAAAGACGGTCGGCATAAATCCTGCCCTCTACATTGAAGACCGTCACCTGGCAAACGCCTGTCTGCAGTTTATCTGCTGTAAGCATAGCAGAGAGCTGCTTTCCCGTTCCCAGTTCCTTGAAGTCGAGCATCTGTCCCTGGTTCATAATCGTCATACCCAAGGGCTCATTGGCTGCCGTCCCGCTGAGGGCCAGGTCAACCTTCACCTCGCCTTTCTCCTGCGTTACCTTAATGGCGCAGCCGTCGTCCTCCACCTTGGGCAAGTCCTCTTTGCCCATCTTGTAGTTCCAAGTGAATTCCGACTTGTATTTCTTACCGCTTTCGGGGATAAACTCTATGCTGCCCCTTCCGCGCTTTTCGGCTTTGGCTTCTGCTACTATGTTACCGTCTGAATCCTTAACGGTAAGCTTACCCTCTATGTGCATGCCGTCATCATCATTTGCCTCGAAGGCAACACGGTTCCTGACTCCAGCCACCAGGTGTCCGCCTTCAGGATAGAAATGTACAACAGCCTTCGGCAATTCCCCATCGGCCTTGTATATACGACGCAGAGGACGTAGTGTCATGAAATGTTCATAGCTGCCCGGAGCCTTGGGCTTGTCATATACGGGGAATACCTTGCTATACAGTTTCTCGTAATCCCTGTAGTAGTCCTTGGCCATTTTCTTATTATAGAACCACTTTTCGGCATAGTCGGTATGCGGATGTTCCGTTATACCCCAGTTCAACTGCCAGCGTGTATAGGCACGCAGCTCGTAGTATCCTCCGTACAGGGTATCCTCCAGGGCAAAGTCGCCATGTGCCTCACCCTTTTCCAGTTCCAGCTGCTGACGCTGTACCAGATAGCCGTCCTGATTCAGCAGTTCCACATAGAGCACCTTGCTCACCCTGCTGGGCAGTCCGTCGCTCCTGCGCACGTACGCCTTATAATATATAGTGTCACCCAGGAAGTAGCATGTATTGTCGGTATGAATGAAAATCTGTTCCTGCGGAATGCTCTTGCCGAACTTCTGCAGACGGTCGGCCCACCCGTCCAATGTAGTAGGTAGATTTGACTGAGCCAACAGATTCAAGGCTGTTAGTGTGCAAATAACAAACGAAAGAATTTTGTTCATGTTTTTTTAGTTTTATGATTAATTAGCTCAGCAAAGATAAGACTTTTTCTTTACATTCCCTTGTATAAGCCAGTTTTTTCCGTTATTTTTGCGAAATAAATGGGGCAAGGAGCAAGGGGCAGGGGGCAAGAGGAGGCCCCTACCCCCCCTTAACGGGGAAATAAAGTTAAAATGTTTAAGGAAACACGTGTAGAACTATCCTCTTGCCCCTAACCACTTGCCCCTTGCCCCTAAAAAATGAATTATGAACTATGAACTGAGTCAGACAGCGGCAGAGTTTTATGCCGACATCCTTGACGTCCTGTCCAAGCGGACAAAGGATGCCGACCGCTATGTGCGTCTGAACCGCCTGTTCCTGCATCTGCTGGAGGAGCACACCGCCCAGTTGCCTGTGCATCTGGTGGGTCCCTTTGCCAAGACCGACTACCTACTGAAGGAACGTGGTGCCTCCAAGAAGTTGTCCCGTATGGTCAACGACCTGCGTGTCAGACTTATCCGACTGAAGAACGGAGAACTTACCCCAGAGGAACAGCAACGCATGCTCCTTGATGATGCCCAGGCACTCAGCCTCTTTGTAAAGCAGCTGTACGGCATCCCCGTCCCCGAATCCCTTTCCGTCCTCTTCCCTGCCAGAAGGCAGAGACGCTCTGGCAATATACTGATGGGCGAATGCATCAGGATGATTGTTGAGAGGTGGGATGAGGTTTACCTGACAGGGCGCCTGGAAACCGATGGCGTAGAAGAGGTACGTGTCTGCTACTCAGAGGGAAATGAACACTACCCCTTCGATTGGTCGTACCTGATGCCTTTGCTGAAAGCGGGCATGCAGCTGCATCTGATAAGGCCCCGTGCCGATGAAGAGGGTACCCTCTACCCTGAGCTCATCATCCTGGAACCTGACTATCTGGTGGATATCTCGCAGATTGCCAGGTGTATGGACAGCTATTCTGATTCGCCCCTTGTCTATCTGTTGCACATGATAGAACCCCCTGCCCAGTCAGAGGCCATCATGCTAGGTAACCTGGCAGGGCAGCTACTCGACGAGACCCTTCACACTCAGGAGCATTCCTATGCCACCTCTGCCCGTGAATTCTTTCAGCAAAACGCCCTGAGCCTGTTGGCAACCCCGCCCAGCGCTCAGTTCCATGCCAATGCACAAGTGCAGCTACAGCACATTCGTAAGGCCATCTGCCATGATCTGCCCACCCAGGTAGGCAGTTTCCAGACAGATAAGGTGATGGTAGAGCCTTCCTTCTTCTCTTCTATGTTGGGGCTGCAGGGACGTATGGATATGCTGCAGCTCGACCTGCGCGTGCTGATAGAGCAGAAAGCAGGCAGTGGCGCCTTTGTTCCCGGCGATGCCGACCCCTCTACGCCCAAGGCACAGCGGGCACACTATGTGCAGCTACTCCTCTATATGGCGCTGTTGCGCTATAACTACAGAAAACAGTACGAGCAGAACAACCGCGAACTGCATGCCTTCCTGCTATACTCCAAATACCCGCAGTCGCTCCTGGGCCTTGGCTTTGCCCCTGAGCTGCTCTTTCATGCCTTCCGTCTGCGTAACCAGTTGGTATGGCACCAGTTCCGTCTGGCAGAGGGTGGCTTCAACGTGCTGGAAACCCTTACCCCCGACCAGCTGAACCGCAACGGAGTGCAGAACCGTCTGTGGAAGGAGTTCCAACGGCCCAAGATAGAACAGATGCTGGCACCTATCCATCAGGCCAACCCTACGGAGAAAGCTTACTACTATCGTATGCTCACCTTCATAGCACGCGAGCATCAGCTTAGCAAGTTGGGCAATCAGCAGAAAGAGAACTCGGGGTTCTCCAGCATCTGGATTGATAGCCTCGATGATAAGCTTTCTGCCGGTAACATCTACCACCAGTTGCGCCTTGTCTCTCCTGCCGAGGGTACGGAGGGGCGTGTAGATCAGGTGGTGCTGCGGTTCCATGGGCAGGCCATAAATGACATGAGCAACTTCCGTTCGGGCGATATCGTTATCCTGTATTCTTATGAGAAGGATAGCATTCCCGATGCCTGCAACACCATGGTTTTCCGTTGCAGCATCGTCAGTATAACCCCCGAGAAGATAACACTGAACCTGCGCAAGTCGCAGGTGGATGCCTTTGTCTTCCTACGTCACAAAGACCGCTACTGGGCCGTAGAACACGACTTCTTTGAATCCTCCTATACAGCTCTCTACAGAGGCATGCACGCCTTCCTTTCAGCTCCGCGCGAGAGGCGGGATCTGCTGATGGCTGCCCGTCACCCCGAGGTGGACGAGAGCCTTTCCCTGAAGGGCGACTACGACATGTTCAATGACCTGTCCCTGCGTGTCCGTCAGGCACGTGAGCTGTTCCTGATTATAGGTCCTCCAGGCAGCGGAAAGACATCCTACGGTATGCTCAACACCCTCAAGGAGGAGTTGCTGCACCCTAATACCAATGTCCTGCTGCTGTCATATACCAACAGGGCGGTGGACGAGATCTGCAGCAAGCTGCACGGACAGATTCCTTTCCTGCGCATTGGCAACGCTCTGGCTTGCCAGCCTCAGTATCAGGAGCATCTGTTCGACAATCAGGTCAAGGCCTGTGCCGACCTCACCCAACTGCAGGACCTGATTCTTCAGACACGTGTCTTTGTAGGTACCGTTACGGCTATGAATAGCGCTCAGGTGCTCTTCCAATACAAGCAGTTCTCACTGGCCATCATAGACGAGGCATCTCAGATTCTGGAGCCGCACATCATAGGGCTGCTCAGCGCCACGCACGAGGGGCAACCTGCCATCCAGCGCTTTGTGATGATTGGCGACCACAAGCAGCTTCCCGCTGTTGTGCAGCAGACAGAACAGGAGTCGTTTGTTGACAATCCCCTACTCCACCAGATAGGCCTGCGCAACTGCAGGTTCTCGCTCTTTGAACGACTCCTACACCTGTATGGCAACGACCCCTCCGTCACCTACATGCTCACCCGCCAGGGACGTATGCATAGGGAGATTATGGAACTTCCCAACCAACTGTTCTATAAGGGGAAGTTAGAGGTGGTGCCCCTGCCGCATCAGGTGGCAGAATTGCCCAAGGAAGGCGGCACGGATGATGAGTTGACCAACCTGCTCCTTACCCGTCGCATACTGTTCCTACCCAGCAAAACGCCCAGGCAGTCACCCTCCGACAAGGTCAACCAACCCGAGGCAGACATCATTGCATCCCTGGTGGAGCGCATCTATAAGATAGAAAAGGAAAGGTTCAGTACCCAGGATACCATTGGCATCATTGTGCCCTACCGCAACCAGATTGCCACCGTGCGCAATACCATTGCTCGTCTGGGTATCCCTGAGCTGATGGACATCACCATAGATACGGTCGAACGTTACCAAGGCAGTCAGCGTCGTTACATCATCTACGGCTTCACCGTTCAGAAGCATTACCAGCTACGTTTCCTGACCAACAATACGTTCATCGAGGACGACAAGCTTATCGACCGCAAACTGAACGTAGCCATGACAAGAGCGCAGGAACACCTGATTATGATAGGAAATCCTATGATTTTGAAGAGCAATCCCCTGTTCAACTTTATTGTTGAGCTATTAGCGAAAAACTAAGGTCTAATCCCTAATCTCGCAGATTCCTCTGATTTTCAACAAAAACCGTGAAAACCCTTTTTGCAAGCTTTGGCACTTTGTGCCTTTGTTCTGCTATTGTCAAGAATCTGGCTGTAAGCAAGCTTCCGCCATCTTCCTGCCAATACCATAACATATCTTTCAGATATCAAAGCTTTCAAAAAGAAAAACCCCGCCCTTCGGGCTGAAAAACAAGACCCACCCCTTACCTGCCCTCCGTCGCTTCGTTCCCCAATCGCTACGATTCCGCGATTGCCCGTAATGGAGGGGAGATCTACGACCTTGCAGGTCGGAAGGTGCAAGGAGCAAGGAGCAAGAGGATTCTTCACTCTTCACAAAAAGATGGTTTTCGAGCGAAGCGGGGTTTTTCTTTTGGTCTGGCTGAAATCTCTTAGAGATTGATGATGTGGCTGTGAGCTTTTATCTGGACGACTGGGGTTTTTAAAGTAGCCACTGAATGTGGCTGCGGCCCCACAAAGGGGAGCAAATCCCCATTTGCGACGGAAGGGGTGGAACCCTGTCTTACAAGGAAAAGAACACAGGCACGGCATCAGAGGCATAGCCTCAGCCAGAACAAAAGGGTTTTCACGGTTTTTGTTTTAAAACCCGAAGCATTGTTTTCTGGGTTTTTGTAAAAAACATCAGACCTTAGCGGTTAGCGTAATTTTTGAATTCTGAATTTATAATTTTGAATTCTGAATTACAAGTGTAGAACTATCCTCTTGCCCCTAACCACTTGCCCCCTGCCCCTAAAGAAGAGTAACCACATTCTGTGGTTTCCCCCTAAGGAATGCCTTTATATTCTCTAAGGCGATGTCCAGCAGGCGGGCTCTGGCAGCTTGCGTTGCCCATGCTATGTGCGGAGTGATGTAGCAGTTGCGGGCACCTATGAGGGGGCTTCCCTTACGTGGAGGCTCCTCCTGCAGCACATCCACACCTGCCGCCATGATGCGCCCCTCATTCAGGGCAGCGGCCAAGGCTACTTCATCCACCAAGGGGCCTCTGCCCGTATTAATCAGGATAGCCGTCGGCTTCATCAGCTGCAAACGCTCGGCATTCACCAGATGCTTGGTTTCTTCTGTAAGCGGACAGTGCAGGCTCAGTACATCAGCCTCACGGAATAGCTGCTCGTAACTCTCAGCTTTATCGATGCCCATTTGCTGTAATGCCTCGGCACTCTTGCTGCTGTATGCCAGGATGCGCATACCCAGGCTTTGTGCTATGCGGGCGGTAGCTGTTCCTGTGTTCCCTAAGCCCACAATGCCTAAAGTCTTGCCGTCCAGTTCAATGAGGGGAGTCAGTGAGAAGCTGAAATCCTTGTTCCGCTGCCACTCGCCTTGCTTGACGGCTTCGCTGTGCAAAGCCACTTGGTTGGTGATGTTCAGCAGATGAGCCATTACCATCTGAGCCACCGACATGGTGCTGTACGCGGGTATATTGGTCACTATGATGCCATGCCTGCGTGCAGCAGGGATATCCACCACATTATAGCCGGTGGCCAGCACACCTATGTATTGTAGGTCAGGCAGCTGCTCCATCAGCTCCTCCGTTATCACCACCTTGTTAGTCAGTATCACCTGTGCCCCCTTGGCACGTTCCAACACATCCTCGGGCTCTGTACGGTCATACACCGTCAGTTCCCCCAGCTCCCTAAAACCATCCCAGGACAAATCCCCCGGGTTAGCTGCATATCCGTCAAGTTCTACTATCTTCATTATAATTGAAAATTGAGGGCGCTATGCGCCAATTGAGAATTGAGAATTATTCACCGCGGCAGCAAATTCTTCACTCTTCATTCTTCACTCTTCACTTTCTTGAGTTCCCAAAATGCGATGCTGGCAGCCGCGGCTACGTTCAGCGAGTCAACCTTGTGATACATGGGTATGCGTACTACATAATCGGCAGCATCTATGGTGCTCTGGGGCAAGCCCTCGCCTTCTGTTCCCATGATGATGGCCAGTCGGTCTATTGACTTCAACTCAGGCGCATCAATATCAATGTTATCATCCCTAAGTGCCATGGCGGCGGTTTTGAAGCCTAAGTCGTTCAGCTGTTGCAAGCCCTCTACGCCTGTTGGAATCCACGTCCAGGGCACTAGGAACACACTACCCATAGACACCCTTACGGCACGGCGGTTCAGCGGGTCACAGGCATCCTCGGTCATCAGCACAGCATCCATGCCCAGGGCAGCCGCCGAACGGAAGATAGCTCCTATGTTGGTGGTGTCACACACGCTGTGTACCACTACCACCCTGCGTGCATCCTTCAGGACTTCCGCAAGCGGACGGGGGGCGGGTCGGTGCATAGCGCAGAGCACGCCACGTGTCAGGGTATAGCCGGTCAGCTGTGCCAGCAACTCCCTTGAACCCGTATAGACGGGGACCTCCTCGCCTGCCATAGCCAGGATCTCCTTGGCATCACCCTCTATATGTTTCTCCTCGCACAGGAACGACTGCGGCTGGTACCCAGCCTCCAGTGCCACCTTTATCACCTTAGGGCTCTCGGCTATGAATATACCCTTCTCCGGCTCAAGCCTATTTCGCAGCTGAGCCTCCGTCAGCGTGGCGTATGGTGCCACTGCCGGATCATCTATACTGTTTATAATTTTCATCAGCCTCTCCCCCGCCCCTTGCCCTCCGTCGCATAGCTCCCCAATCGCTACAATTCCGCGATTGCCCAAGAGGGAGGGGGCTTAATTGGTTAGCGCAATTTTGAATTTTGTTTTTTTTAATTAATTGAAGTTTCGCATGTTTTCTTTGTAGTTAAGAAGTTAAGTAGTCATCGCTTCGCTCATCCTTCGGATAGTAGTTAAGCCAATACTTTGTCATTGAGATTACAGTTGAGCATAGTAACGGCTTAACTACTTAACTACTGCCTAC
>JAEEGF011414844.1_pt1 | contig 23317 bp, 19 predicted proteins | sample 9134171 | NCBI WGS metagenome assembly JAEEGF01 (sample SAMN16246542, study PRJNA631951) | gut metagenome | biome: gut microbiome; feature: rumen; material: AP-attached | host: Bos | place: Iran: Karaj | collected 2018-10
TTGCCATGCTTTTAATAGTTTTATTAAATTCATGAGCGTGATAGATGGAGATTTTCATTCTGCCCGGGGTCCACATGTCTGAGCGAAGCGAGTTTGGACCCCAGAATGGAAAGCTCCAGATATCATGCCATGAATTATAAAACTATTAACAGCATGGCAATGATATATATACTGCCTGCCCCTGCAAAGACTTTGGGGATGCCGGACCGTCCAAGTGAGAAGTTTCAATACTTTTAATTATATATCTTCATTACGCTCCGCTCGGATAACGCTGAAAATTTTTAACAAGTAACAGGTGTGTAGAGGCCTAATTTCTCACAGGCATTATAGATTCCATTTTTATCTACATCATCTGTTACATAGTCAGCCAGTTCTTTTAATTCAGGTATTGCATTGCCCATTGCTACTTTGGTCCAATCATCTTTAAACATTGAAATATCATTTCCTGAATCGCCAAATACTACTGCATCTTTGTAATCTGCACCAAAATAATCCATTACCTTTTTTATTCCAACAGATTTATATGAAGGTTCAACAAACAAGTAATTTTCATGAAATCTATACCAAGGAAGATTTTTCAAAGATTTAAGTGTTTTCTCTTCTTCTATACTGCATGCCACATAGGCCTTATAAATATTCTCATAATCCTCGGGATCAAGCCCTTCTACAATTCTTTGTTTCATGTAAATATCATGTGCGACTTTCTGAAAGCGGTCATCCGGAACAGTTCTTGTAGCAGAATTATCTATCTGTATTCCCCAAGGAAATCCCTTTTCCTGGCATTCTCTAATTAGTGCAACTATCTCCTTTTTAGGAAGAGGTTTAATACCGATCAGTGAATTGTTGATTGTTACACCATAACCGCCATCACTGACCATATTTTCAAAGCCAAGGTCTTTCATTGTATCTATCGCAAGAGCTTGTGATCTTCCCGTAGCAATACATAGAAAATGCCCTGCCTTTTTTAGCTTATCTATCGCCAATTTTGCTGAATCCGGTATATAGAAATTTTCATAGCCGCCTGCAGCAAGAGTTCCGTCGATATCAAAAAACAAGTATTTTTTCTTACTCATAAAATATTCCTTTCAATAATCAATTGAAGTATATAGATAATACCACTCAAATAAACACAGTTTAATGTTCTTTGATGTTTATTTCGGGCGTTTATATGGTATATTATTGTTAGAATAAACATTTATCAGAAATGTGGGTTAAGTTTGAAAATGTTTTATTTTCAAAACCAAATTGAAAACGAAAGTTTCATAAATTTGAACCATTAGTCACTCGTTTTTCTCACGACATGAGGTTATCTATGAATAACAAAAATGAACTTACAGGCATAGCACGAAGAGCACAGATCTATGAATTACTAAAAGAAACACTAACTGTGAATGTCAAGGAACTGGCGGCCAAATATGGCGTGTCAGATATGACTATAAGAAGAGACCTTCATATCATGGAAGACCAGGGAATACTGATCTCTCATTACGGGGGAGCTACACTCCGCCACCCTTCTTCCTCGGTATATGATTTCGATATTCGAAAAGAAAAGTTCTACTCTGCCAAGGTTGCTATTGCTCGCCGTGCTTGTGAACATATAAAAGAAAATGATGTGATCTACCTGGATCAAAGTACAACAGTTCTACTCATGACTCGTTTTCTTCCGGCATTACATCATACAGTAGTGACAAGTTCTCTATCTGTAATGCATGAATGCGCCCACAATCCATATGTGAATCTGTACATTGCTCCAGGTAAATATAATGAAACCACCGGCGGTGCTATGGATATTGATACCATGACATACTTATCAACATTTCATTTTAATACAGCATTTTTGGGAACAGGATTCATAGATACCAAATATGGAGTTACAAGTACAGAAATGGACAGCTCTATCAAGCAGCTCATTATGAAGAATTCTGAGAATAACATCCTTTTAGTCGACCATTCCAAATTTGGAAAACATGTTATGAAAAAATTTGGGAATATCAGAGATTTTAATACTATTATTACTGATTCGGGCATTTCTGCAAACGATGAGAAAAAAATTTTAAGTGAAAATGTCACACTTAATATATGTGATATAAAAAGTGGAAGTTAACTTCCACTTTTACATCTCTATCACACTTTACATAAAAAATCATCCTGTCATGATCAATTGTAGAAAAAAAAGGAAATATTATCCTTGTCAGATACAAACATACGGACATAAATCATCTTGCACATAGAGTCTTTTCTTTGTCCATATCATGGTAAATATATACATTATCTTGTGAGACATCCACCACGCAGATAATATCTCTATACTCACAGTATTCAGAATCGCTCTGTTCAAAAATATTCTTGTACGCACGCAATAGATCCGGATTAAAAATCACTGTCTTTTCATTTTCAAAAATAGCATTATATAAGATACCTGCCTCAACAAGATCCTGGAAAAAGTGGCTTCCGTACGACAATTCCGGGTTATACCCTGCTTTTGAATCTGCAATCTCGCAGATTGCATCAAATTCACTTATATCTGAGAAGGTTGTTGGAACCCCAAGCTCCGGCGAGGTTGTACCTACTCTTCCGGGAACCATTAGAAGCATATGCTTTCCTTTACCTCGCATTTCCCAATTAATGTTTCCAATAGCTTTAGCTATTTTATATTTATCCTGATATGGCATTTTGTAATAATTCACTGGATCTACAAATACTATAATATCAAGCTTTTCTTTTCTTGAAAGTCCCATCGCTGATTTTTTACATTCAAATAGTATATTTTTAGCGTCAATATCCTTGGGAATCTCCATTGACTCTGTATCTTTGAAGACTTGCAAAGGTCTACACTGGAGTATATTTATTACATAGTCACCATCCTCTGAAAAATTCATGGTAAACTCTATATCTACAGGATACTGATATTCATTTTGTATAACAGACAGAATCTCCTTCATCTGGCTCATCAGTTTATCTTTCCTGACTATACCCTGACAAGAAATAAATTCAATATCTCTGTCCTGCCCTCTGTCTCTGAACATCCTCTCAGTATCAGTGTCGTGCTCGAGAAGAAGTCTTTTTAAGGGGAAAGTCAGGAATTTCTCAATATCCTCAAGAGATATCCTCTCAAGTTTTCTGGTAAGCCTGTTCATGACTTCAATCTTTCTTTGCGAGTACTGATGCTTCTCGATAGAATTTCTTGCATTGGTTGCAAGGGGCTTATCCAGGCTTACAAGTCTTGGATATGATCCTTCTGTCCTGTCTACAGCTGACGTTCCAAGCCCCATTACAAGCCGCACCATTCCTGCAGCCTGATCAAGGGATTCCATAAACTTGTACGGGCTATATGAATACCCCACGCCGGCTGCACATGGCATATAATATTCGCCGTAATATGAACCTGAAACTCTCTGAACCAATAGTGCCATTTGCTCATCCCTTGCCTGAAGCCCTCTTCTGCTACGGTAATCAAGTGCAGACCTGCTCATGGTACTTGCATATACACATCTGACAGCATTTTCAAGTTCTTCAAGTCGCTGCTCCATACTCCCTGAATTAGAACAAAAAACCGACTCATATTTTCCTGCAAATGCATTCCCAAATCCGTCCTCCAATATGGAGCTTGACCTGACGATTATAGGATCTTGTCCGTAATATTCCAAAAGCTTTACAAACTGCTCTTCCATATCTCTTGAGAAATATCCGGACAAAATCTTTTTTGCAAACTCCTCTGCAAGAGAAAAAAACTCTTCTTTGGTCCTCTGCCTTATCCTAAGGTCCCAAAACCTGTTTTCTACAATAAAGGAATAAAAGACATCTGATCCGATATAAAATGAATCATGAGGCTCAAGGAACTCAAAAATATCCGGTGCTCTATGTTCTATTATCTTCCTTGCAAGAAGCATTCCACAGGCTTTTCCACCTATCATTCCCGTCCCTATCATTCTATCTTTGACAGAAAAATAATCCTCCGGAGTAAACAGCTCTTTTACCATGATTCGGAGTCTCTCATCACGAGTCATCATGATATTACACATTCGGCTGCAATTGTCATTTACATCTGCCCCGGACTTATGAAGTAGCCTGGTAGTATTAAAGAACCTATCCCAGCTGTCCATGTTTTCTGTATCAGACAGAGCACTATTTTTGCCAAGTACCTGATAAAAATGACTCGCCATGACTCCGTCCAGTATAGGCTTAAACTCTCCGGTATCAGGATTGTAGATCTGTGGCAGGAACATGACTTCTGAATACCTATTCCATACTTTGTCAGGCCTTACGTATATATTCTTATTGTCGGAATATACATCCAAAAAAAGCTGTGTTGTGTCTCTTATCTTGGCAATTGCCTTAAATGAATGCTTGCCTCTTATAAGAGGAAAAAATGCAACTGTATCAAGAGTGAACAGATATGGACATGTTACCTGGAAAAAGTTACCCATCATAAGATCTGTAGCCCAGGCTGTCTGCAAGTCTGACAGACAATCAAAAACATAAAAAGCATCCCTGCCTTCTTTTCTGATTATTTCATGAATCTCTACTGTGAAGTTTTCAAATCTGTGGTTTAATTCCACCTGTATTATCTTAAGCCCTTCCTGCTCTTCAAGGAGTGCTTGATGAGAAGCAAACCTGATGTAGATCAGATTTCTTCTGTCAGCAATTGCCTGCTTTACATAAGGCTCAACAAAAAGTCTAAACTCATCAAGATCGTCCACTCGCCATACAACATTATCGCCAAGTCGAATATTATCAAAAACTTCATCCATCTGAGGAATTCCCGAGCATACTCTGTCAAATGCTGCCATACTACTCCTTTCTTTAGTCGTTTACTATGAGCCACCATGGCACGATCAATACTTGATATCATTTTGAAAACGAGACAAGTGTTCGAAAGGAAGAATAAGCCGCCCTCTATAAAGGCCGCAGCCATCGTTGATAAGACTATTATTCACTGCGCTGAACATATTTACATCTACCTTTGACAGATCCAACTGCTGCAAAAGCATCCCTCTTTCATATGCCTCATCAAAATATATATTTTCTCCAAGCGGTATTGCATTCCTGCGGCTTCGCTCTTTTTCCTGCCGCTTCTCATATCCAAGATGGTTTGCAGGGCCTATCTCTGCATTATCATCCATCTTTTTTGTTCTTAACTGCACCTCCACGAAGCTTCTTGATTCATTATCATATAAGGTAATATGAAGCGACTGATATCCATAGGCCCCGGGATTTTCAATATAATCCTTAAAGTATGGTCTTACTGATTCACTAAGTCTTCCTGATTCAAGCTTTGCTCCCCCCGTTGAGATCTCAACGCTAAATCCCCGCCTTTCAAGAAAATCCGGAAGCATATCAGATATCTCATAAAGATACTTTATCTCTGCTTCTTCTCTTTCATTTTTATCTGCAACATGACATCTTGGCATAGACACGACAATTCTATACGCTATCAGATCCCTGAAATGATCTATACTGTTTTTTATCTCAGATGGACCTGGGTAACTTTTACTGTCTTTGTATTTTTCATAAACTATTTTCAAAATATAAGCATTAAACTTTTCTTCTGCACGAATAAGTGACTTGATCCTTCCCTTAAAAGTAAATGCCAGAAACGGATATTCATCTGTCATGTACTTATACAATTCCCTGATACGCTGCGACTGTGATGTAAGAAAGTCATTATGTATGAGGAGTTCTTCCATTCTCAGAAGAAAGTTACTATGAAAAAGATCTACCGTATTCCCTGTTTCGATAGATGATTCTTTTAGTGCTTCCGAGTACTTTTGTATTATTCTAAGAACTGTATCCCCACTATAAAGATAATCATTCAAAGTTACCATATCCACCTCCGCATAAAAAAACAGGCAAAGACGCTCAACAAAAGCGCCTTTGCCTTCATAGATAATAATAACATATTTATTATTATCTATGTTAATCTGCGGATAAGATTTTCTATATAGTCAAGGTATTATTTTAATAACCGCTGTCTCTGCATAAGTAATTGGATCTGAATGCATAAAAAACAATGTCCCTTTAACCGGAGCATACAACGTCTCCATAACGCTGCCGTCGTATGCGTTAATTATCTCTGCAAGGGGAGTTCCCTCATCAAGTCTGTCTCCGACTTTTACAAGAGGTTCGAATATACCGGATTTGGCTGTACGGACACTAACAAGTTCCTTATCGCTTATTATCTTGGAAATATGCTCACCAGATTCATGATATTTTACGAAACCAAGGTTATTACAGAATCTAAGTATTGATAATACTGCCTGACCGGCACTTTTTTTGTCAATTCTGCTGGTTGTTGATGTATAAAGGCTATAGGCCTTTGTATTCCATACCTGCCAGTTATAATTAAGAGTTGCTGTATCATAGGGCCTTACTGATCTTTTTACCACATATGGAAGTCCAAACTTTGTCGCTGTTGTAACGTCCGAATATCCCTCATCCATAAGCCTTACATGCGGCATGAACTCACCAGGCATATAAAACGAAGTAAACTGAATCCCATAATTGTAATCTTTGATCTTTGAAAAGATGCCATCAGCAATCCTTTGGGTAGTCTCGCCTAGTGAATACCCCGGAAACATCCTGTTTATATCAGTATTATCTATAGTCCAGAAACGTTTTTGAGTATTCATGGAATAGGGATTACAACAAGGAATAATAAGAATCTTGACTCCCGTAGCAATTCTCCCCTCTTCCTCTAGCTGTTTGAACTTTTTTACAAGCTGCGAACAGCAATACAGCTGCTGAACTTCATTACCCCTCATACTTCCGACAATACAAAGTGACTTCTTTCCTTTTCCAAATTCAAAGCCGGTTATTCTTAAGCTGTCCCTATATAATCCTTTTATCTCATAGATTATCTTCTTTTTCATAAAGCTATGGCTTCCTTTATGGTTTCTGTCTTAATTTTCTTTAAGTAATCTCCCTATAAGTGATCCTTCATCCACAATGGGATATTCCCTTATAGTAAAAAGTATCCCCTCCACCGGGCTTACAATATCTTGTAAAACTTTTCCTGAAAGAGGATCGATTATACGCCCTATCATGTCGCCTTTGCTAAGCTTTTCCCAAAGCTTGACTTCAGGAATAAAAAGCCCCCCTACAGCTGCGTTTATAAAGCTGACATCTTCTACATTTTCAGAAATAATAGGTTTTCTTACTTTATTAACTTCTCCTGTCCACATTAAAAGGGAATTCATAAGATTAAAGATCCCGTCTACAAGCTGGTCACCATATTCCTTAGTTATCCTCATTCCAACTCCCATCTCTACTACAAGGCATGGCGTTTTGACTAAGTTAAGGCTATATGCAAAAGTAGACTCAAGCACTGTACTTGCTTCATGTACCCAAATAAAATCAACATTACAGTTTTGGGCAAGTGGTATCAGCTTTTTTTTATGGAGTTTATTGATCCTGATCTGAGGAATCTCTGTAAGATAGATATTACTTGCATGTATGTCCAAAACAACGTCAGATCCTTCTACATCTTTCAAGATATTAGCAGCAAGAAGCTCTGTCATATTACCCTCTGCATTGCCCGGAAATATTCTGTTCATATCAAGATCAAATGCTGGGATCCCACGGGTGATAGAGTCTATTCCAAGGGGATTCATAGCAGGATAGATATCTACTATACCATTAAGATGATTTTTATACTTCTCTATCCTTCTGGCTAGTTCAAAACATACATACTGCCCTTCAAGTTCATCCCCATGAATTCCTGTTACTATACTGATACGCTTTGGTTTTTCTACATGATGATCAGGCTGTATTCTTCTTTTCTTTATCCGTAATATCTCGTCAATAGGTAGTGCTACCTGTGCTACTGTTTGAATCATCAGAACAATGCTCCCCTTTTCATAATGCTCTGTCCAGGACCAATCTCACGTACTTTCACATATATATCCTGTGTCTGCATTCCTCCGCCATGCATGATACCTCTGTTTATCTGGCATTCAGTGGCATCTCTTCCACATCCGATCTTTATATGTGAGTCTTGAACCATAATATTATTAGTGGGATCAAGGCCATACCATTTCCCTCCATCTGCCACTTCCACCCATGCATGAGATTCTCCCTCACCTATGATGAGCCCTGTTACATATCTGGCTGCACATCCTGACAGAATCAGTAGTGAGATCATAATATGTGAATAATCCTGGCACACTCCTTTTTTGTTTGTAAATGCTTCTTCAGCTCCTGTGCCTATTCCGGTACTACCTTTTTCATAAATGAGATAACCGTTTAGTTTCTCCATTATAAGTCTAGCTTTATCCAATGGCCTCATTTCGTCAAAAGAAGGGTATTCTTTTCTTATAAAGCCATGATACTCTCGTAGCTTATCTCCTGCAGCAGTAAGTCCATGGCTATGCCTGTAGATCATTTCTTCTGTTTTAGATACAACGGATTCATAGTCTGCACACCCGCACTCAGCATCACCCTTTATATGATATTTAAAATATGAATGAGGTATTTCATTACTGCCGTATACATATCTGTTACCATGAGAATCTGTGGCCCACTCCTTTTTGGTTTCCGGTATCATATCAATCCATGTATTAGAAATTTTCTGTCTGTCATTATCCTTGGGAATACACTTTATTGTGTAGCAGCACCAGGAAACATCTGCAGAGTAGCGGATTTCCATACAATAATCAAAATGAAGTCTCTTCACAACATCACATCCTTATAACTTAAGCAATAAGCTCTTCTAATATCTTTATCACTTCGTAATAATCTATATCCGGCTCTTCTACCGCCATTCGGATAGCTTCGAGCTTTTCTTTATGCACGTACATTCTGCTCTTTTCTATCCTTGGTATCATCCTCCCTGCCTCTCTTCTAAGTACATCTCTTCCAAGGCCAAGTCTTGCATACAAGTCAAAGCGCTCTATTCTTTTACCAGACTTGATTATATTCCTTATATGGTCATCATCCAGCTTGTCATCAACCATTCCCCAGAATGCCAGAAGATTATCTATTACAAGCTGAAGCTCAATAAGTGGAGCATCGCTAAGCTTGGCCTTATTCATCTCATATATTGCAAGTTGTATATAGGAGAGAGATTCAGATCCTATACTTTCTCTTAATACAATTGCATTATCATATGCTCTTATAAGGTTACTGATTATAGAGTCAGGATTATTCTCATCAAAGGGATAAGACATCATGAAATCCTGCTTGTCCTTATAAATATCAGGTATATCTATCATCTGGCAAAAATCGTGATAACTGTCGCATATCTCATCTATCATGGTGTCATAGCTCTTGAAATAACATCTTACTAATGTGTATACTCTCTCAGCATATCTGCCAAGCCAGTACAGTCTGTTGGTCTGTTCTACTGATATAATACCCATGTGTCCTTAAATCCTCCTCCCTGTGAAGAATTAACAATAAATGAATCGGGGTTCCTTGAAAAACGCGTAAGTCCACTTTTCCAGACAAGTGGCTCATCTGCCAGTAAGACAAAAGCCCTTAGATCTGCCTTTCTTGGAACCATCTCCCCGTCTTCAAGAATGTCAAGATCCTGGAAGTCAATAACTTCCTGTGCTATAAATCTTCTAGGCTCTGCCTTTAAAAGCCTTATAAAATTTTCTTTCTGGTCTTTTGTCATGGAATTTCCAAATACTACTCCGTATCCACCAGCTTCCGCAACATCTTTGAGGACAAGATCATCGAAGTTATCAAGGACATACTTCAAATCGTTGTCATAAAAAGGAAGATAGGTAGGGGCATTATTTAAAATAGGCTCCTCTCCCAGATAATAGCGGATCATCTTGGGAACAAAATAATATATTCCCTTATCATCAGCTATGCCGTTACCAGGCGCATTAATAAGTGCAACATTGCCTTTTCTAAACACATCATAGATATGAGGAATACCTATAACAGATTCCGGATTGAAAGTCATGGGATCCAGATACTCATCAGAAATCCTCCTGTAAAGAGCACCAACTCTTTCATGCTTTCCATCAGAAGTTATAAAATACAGCTTGTCATTTTCTACTATAAGCTCTGACCCATTGGCAAGATGCGCTCCGGTCTGTTCTGCAAGATAGGAATGTTCAAAATATGCAGCATTATACCTTCCGGGTGTCAGGATGACAGTGTGTCCCCCTACATTTACATTATCCATAGTCCTTCTAAGAAGCTTGGCATAATTTCTATTATCCTCAAGCCTTACGTCGTTGAATGTACTAGGTGAACTTCTCCTGCAAAATTCTCTTGCTATCATGGGATATGAGGCTCCTGAGGGAACCCGGAGATTATCCTCAAGAATATACCACAGCCCATCTTTTCCTTTTACCAGATCTATTCCCGATATGTGAGCATATATGCCCTTTACAGGCCGAACTCCCTCACATTCCACCATATATCCGCTTGAAGCGAAGATAAAATCTTCAGGTACAACCCCGTCACTGACTATCTTTTTATCACTGTATATATCATTTAGAAAAAGATTCAGTGCAGTAACTCTTTGCTTTAGCCCCTTTTCAAGATATTCAAATTCATCATGCTCTATAATCCTTGGAACTGCGTCAAAAGGAAATAGCTGCTCTTTAAACTCGTTATTCTTGTAAATACCGAATTTAACTCCATACCTTGCAAGCAGAGCATTGACATCATCTGTATGTTTTATTAGTTTATCATTGTTCATAGGCGGGTCCTCTTTTCTTAAAATAAAACAGATGGTGTAGTTTTCTCACTATCTGATCGGACTGCGTGAAGCAGTAGTTTGCTTTGCCTTTGTGATCATCACTAAAGGTTACTGTTTCCTCTGCTTCGTTCATATTACTCAGATAGTCTGTCATGTTCTGCACAGAGGCATTCTTGTTATAGATCTTGATATATGAATATCCTTTGTAATCATCAGACGGATACACAAGGATCTTCAGTTCATGATAGATATCGCTTTTTTCTATTTCCAATAAAAGCTGCTCTATCTTCTCGGTCTTGTCAATGCACATCATATATACAACGGGATGGTTCTTTGGCCTTTTTTTGTTAAGATAATTGCGATATGGAGATCTGTGCATTTTGCCATAGATGTCTTTTTCAGCTACATTCTTAAGTTCGTCATAATAGATGATAAGCACATCTTCAAGTATTATCGTTGTAAAGATGTTAAATCCCTTGTTTCTTATAAAGTGCTCAATGTTGCAGGCATGTTCTGCGGATATAACGTAAACTTTTGGGTATCTGTTTTCCTTTATGTCATATAGGATCGCCCCATCCATTGCTATAATAGGGATCTTTGGTTTTATATCAGGCATTCCCTCCAAAAATCCTGCCGGTGTACGCTTTGTCATGAAGGTGAGCTTCATGTCTTTTTCCAGCATATTCTGGATCATAACCTTGCTATAGGGTGTAATTCCTGACGAGAATCCGTCCATAGACCTGTCCAGATCTGCTATAAAAAGTGTCTCTGTATCATACTCACCATGGATGCTCACTGAATTTAGAACCAGTCCTACAAATATACCGATAAGGGTATCCAGCGTTCTGTTAGCAACAAATATATATGGGGTACTATCCATAAGGTGATTGACTACTATACTTAGAAATACAACACATGAAAAATATGATGCTTTCTTTTGTTTAAGAACAACTGTCGTATAGATTATAGGAATCAGGGTCAGAGAAATGATGCAGTAATGAAGAAAACTGTCACCAAGAAGAGGGAACCTTCTTTTTACAAGAATATATGTAAGTCCATATAGCGCTCCTATACCTGTTCCTACTGTTCGCTGAAGTGCATTTCCCACAGTATTTTTGGTCTGGTTCTGTATGCACCATAAAACTGCCAGCGCCGAGTAGAAAGGCGTACCCTGTTTTCCTCTGATAAAATAAATCGCAAAACAGATAAGTACTCCGAAAGCTGATTTAATTATCCGCATCCCTATGTGCGGAATATGTGTCATAGTCTTTCCCATAAGTATCCATTAACGCTCCTCATAATCCGCAAAGGATATCGGCGTTAGATTCCCCTTCTCTATAAATATTCAATTCGTATATCGGGATAAAAAAGGCGCTTCGGTATATTACCGAAACGCCATTGTTTCACAGCACTTTCATAATGGTATATCTAAAGTTGTTTACTATAGAAAAAGAAAAGGCGCTTTGAAACACGTAGTGAATCAAAACGCCTTTGTTTGTATACAAGTATACTAAAATATAAAAGATTTTGACAATTGCTATTTTGTACAAAAATATTTTGACTTTTATCTTATACCATAAGTATTATTGCTAAATTTGTTCAAGCCATGTATTTACGCATGCGTCAGACGGCATTCTTAAATCGCCTCTTGGAGATACTGCAACAGATCCAACTTTCGGGCCATCCGGAAGACAGCTACGCTTGAACTGCTGCGAGAAGAATCTCTTATAAAAAGTCTTCTCCCATTTAAGGATAACATCTTCTGTGTACACATCAGCAAAAGCCAGTTTTGCAAGCCTGTATATCTTGGAAGGACTTTGTGAAAGTCTGAGCATATGATAAAGGAAAAAGTCATGAAGCTCATATGGGCCTACCAGATCCTCAGTTTTCTGCATGATCTTGTCACCATCCGGAGGCAACAATTCAGGTGATACAGGTGTGTCCAAAATATCATACAGCGTCTTTTTAAGATCAGAGTTATCTGACGTATCAGCATAGTACTTCACAAGATAGCGCACCAAAGTCTTGGGAATAGAAGAATTTACCGCATACATCGACATGTGATCGCCGTTATAAGTTGCCCATCCAAGTGCTAGTTCTGACAGATCTCCGGTTCCTATGACTATTCCATTTTCCTTATTAGCAATATCCATAAGTATCTGGGTTCTCTCTCTTGCCTGACTGTTCTCATATGTAACATCATGAACATTTTCATCCTGACCTATATCATCAAAATGCTGCCTTACCGCCTTAGAGATATTCACTTCTTTAAATGAAGCTCCAATCTGCCTGATGAGCATTACCGCATTATCATATGTTCTGTCTGTAGTTCCAAAACCAGGCATAGTCACAGCAATTATACCGATGCGTTCAAGATCAAGATAATCAAAAGCCTTTGCTGTTACTAAAAGAGCCAGTGTAGAATCAAGACCGCCTGATATACCGATAACTACCTTCTTACAGCCTATATGCTCTATCCTTTTCCTAAGTCCCATCGCCTGTATAGTAAGGATCTCGTTACATCTGTATTCCCGTTCCTGTTCTATAGAAGGCACAAATGGGTTTGGATCTATATATCTTGATAGCCTGGTCTCTTCAATATTTAGCGTGAATTCGATCTTGGTATATTGACTGCTGCAATCAGGTTCAAATGTTGTCATTCGCCTTCTTTCAGCCTCGATATACTCAAGGTCAATATCAGATATGGTCATGTTCTTTGTAAAACGCTCTGATTCGGCTAAAATAGTCCCGTTTTCTGCTATTAGATTATGCCCAGAAAATACGACATCCTGCGTTGATTCTCCCGGGCCTGCAGATGCATACAGATAAGCGCATACAAGCCTTGCAGACTGAGCACTTACAAGGCTCCTTCTATATCTTCCCTTACCTATTATCTCATTGGAAGCTGACAGGTTGACTATTACTGTAGCACCGGCTTTACAGTGCTTTATACTCGGGCTTTCCGGAACCCACAGATCTTCACAAAGCTCGGATGAGACCCTAAGAGATGGCATCTGCCTGCACTCAAATATAATATCTGTGCATGCTCTTACTTCCATCTCACCTATCCTTATCATGGTATTTAAGTCTCTTCCTGAGTGAAAGTGCCTTGTCTCATAGAACTCGTTATAACCCGGCAGATAGGTCTTTGGTACAATTCCAAGGATCTGTCCATTACATATAGCTGCAGCTACGTTGTATAGCTTTCCTTCTATAGCAAGCGGTAATCCTACAAAGATAAGAGCGTCAGCGCCCTGACTGTGCTTTACTATTTTTTGAAGTCCTTCCAATGCTCTTTGCAATAACTGATTTTGGAAAAAAAGATCCTGGCAGCTGTATCCTGTTATGCAAAGCTCCGGGAATACCAGTAGCTTAACCTTTTTTGCCAGAGCTTCATCTATGCAATTACATATTTCTTTAGCATTAAACTCCACATCTGCAACTCTTACCATAGGAGTAATAGTAGCAACTTTCAAATAACCGTCCTGCATTATTTGTTCCTCATTTCTTTTTCTTTTCAAAATACAAAAAAAGCAAAGTGCGCAAACTATCTGTAAGCGCCTTTGCTTTAGCTATATGATATCACACTTTTATGAATATTGTTTGTAAATGTAATGGGAGTATAAAGTCCCGATTCCTCACAGGCATAAGTTTGAAAGTGTTCCACTTTCAAACCCAAATTGGTGTCGCGAGCACCACCAATTTGAACCATTAGCCGCTCGCTTTGCTCGCGACATGAGGTTAAAAATGGAACCACCTTACTGTTTGACTGCTCCGTCGGACACTCCGGCCACCAGGAATCTTGATAGTGCAAAGTACAGGATCACGATAGGTACTGCGATGAAGATGGCACCTGCAGCAAATCTTGAAAACTCCGTTTCGCCAAGATGTGTAAGTCCTACAGCTACAGTCCACAAGTCCCTGTTCTTAAGGAGCATGTTAGGAAGTATGAAATCGCTCCAAGGCCATGCAAAAGAAGTAAGCGCTGTATATACAAGAATTGGTTTGGACAAAGGCAGCGTTACCTTAAAGAATATAGTCGGATTGGAAGCTCCATCTATTGTTGCAGCTTCATATATTGATGTACTGATCGTATCAAAATATCCTTTTTGGACCAGATATCCCATAGGTGCACCTGCTGAGTAGATCAGTATAAGGCTCCACAGATTATTGATCATATTGAAATTGATCATGATAAGGTATACTGCTGTCATCCCCATAAAGCTTGGGAACATGCTAAGTACCAGAGTTGTCTTCATAAGAGGCTTTCTCATTTTGAATTTGAACCTGCTCATGGTATAAGCAGTGAGTATCACAAGCACTGTAGAAAGTATGCATGAGCAGGCAGAAACAAAAAGAGTATTCCTAAGCCATGCCGGATAATCATACATTGCAGTATCATTAAAAAGCTTATAATAGGTTCCTGTACTAAAGTTCTTTGGAAAAAATCCATCATAATCGTAAATCGAGCCTGTTGCAGAAAAGGATGCCATTACAAGCCATAGTACAGGGAAAAAGAATATGAAGGAAACAAGTATGAGAATGGCATAGGTGATCACCACTTCAGAGATTCTTTCTTTTCTCATCTGAATGTATCCTCCTTCTTAAATGCTGATGAATTAACATAAGTTGACAGCGATATCACTGATGTGATCACGAATATGATAAGGCTGACTGCTGCTCCTATTCCATAGTAATTATTATCAATTGAAAGATTATACAGCCAGTTGATAAGAAGATCTGTATCGCTGGCAAGGAAATAATCATCAAGATAAAGGCCACCTCTAAGGAAATAGAACACACCGAAGTTATTAAAGTTGCCTACAAATCCTGTTATAAGCGTAGGAGTTGTTGAGAAGACAACAAATGGAAGTGTCAGTTTTGTGAACTGTTTCCATCTTCCTGCTCCGTCAAGGCTTGCTGCTTCATACAGTTCATTGTTCATATTAGAAAGGATTCCTGTTGCAAGCAGCATCGATGTGGGTACAGATATCCATGCATTTACAAGAAGGCCTATAAGCCTTGCCTTATTGCCGGCATCGATATCAAGAAAGCCAATACTGCTCCCGCCAAGAGCCTTAATGTAATAGTTGATAGGGCCGCCATAAGAGAACATGAATTTAAAACCAAGAAGGGTTATAAATCCGGGAACTGCATAAGCGATAATTGGGAATGCCCGCCAGAAGGTCTTTCCTTTGACGCATCTCTTATTAAGAAGCAGCGCAAGAAACAAACCGCAAAAATAATTGATAACTGTAGCACAGACTGCCCAGACTATATTCCAGCTAAGAATCCTAAAAAATGTCTCTTTGATGCCGGACATAGCGAAAATCTGCTTGAAATTATCAAATCCTACCCAGTCGATAAGCTTTGGCGGTACAATATTGCCGCCGTAGTTGGTAAAGGCTATGAGGATCATAAAGACAATTGGAAGAACATTGAATATAAGCACACCGACTACAGGAGCAAAAAGAGCTACAACATAGAATTTTTTGTCCACAAACGATTCCACCGACTTAAGAAAACCAGGCGCTCTCCTGCCGCTTTCTGCTAGCTTTTTAATATTTTTTATATCTCTGATATTGCATAGATAAAAAATGATAACTGCTCCAAGTATCATGAATGAAAGGATACCCTTCAACATCATGATAATTGAATCATCGCCCTTGGTCCCAAGCCAGGGATCACCCTCGATAGTTCCGAGGGTGAAAAGTCCTGTCATGTCAGAGATTCCCTGAGTAAAAAGATATATAAGATATATTGCCAGAATGCCCATATACAGTATTCCTTTGATCCTCTGACCATATAGAAACTGGCCAAGTCCCATCACTACATAAGAGCATTTGGTTTTTAGATTACTGTGTTTCATGCCGGCACCTCTTAATTAGCAAGAGTATAGATTGCGTCATAGATGCTTTGGTCAGCTTTGTCAAGGGCATCCTGTATTGCCGATGTATCTTCGTATTTGACAGTTTCTCCTTTGGACTGTCTGAAAGCATCCTTGGCAACATCGCTAAGAAGAGTCTGCATCGGGTCCCAGATCTGATCGACTGCTTTGACAGAAGGCATGAGATATATATGTCCTTCATTTAGGCTCTCAAATATCATACCTGTCACACCGCCTATTTCATCTGCTACGTCTCCCCTTGTAGGAGCTATTCCAAGGATCTGTGCTCTCTTTGTGATCATCTCATAGCTAGTAGCGAAGTTAACGAATTCTATGCAGGCATCGCGATGCTCTGTATAAGCACTGATGCCGTATCCATTCACGCCGCCCATTACGATCGTGTCTGTATCTGCTGTACCAGATTCAAGATCACCGTCAGATGGCATCTTGCCGGGAAGTTCGACCATACCAAGGTTCTCGGTGGCCTTCTTGTCAGCCTCTTCTTCGCTCAAGCCTTCGCCTGTATATACTTCTTGTAACCTGTCATGGAAAAGGACGTAGGTGTCAGGAGTTGAGATTGAGCAAAAATATGATCCGTCAGCAACCTTAGAATATCTGCTCTGCTTGATGGAATCGTCAAGGCACTCTTCGCTCATGATCCCAGCAAACTGTCTCATAGCCGCTATACCATTGGCTGTATCCCCGGCTGCAAAGCCGATATCTTCTGAGTTAAAGCTTCCATCTTCGTTTTGACCAAATACATATCCGCCATATGAGAATATGAACTCAGCCATCATATAAAGGTCATTGCAAGGCGCAACAAGACCGAATTTCTCGCCATTAGATGACTCATAAAGCTCTTTGGAATATGAATATAAGGAACTCCAGTTTTCGAAGAAATCAGGAGTACCGCTTCCATCACTATCCCATGTACTCTCCCAATCTTCCGGCAGGAGATCTTTCCTGTAAAAAAGCATCGGCTCCTGAACATTTACTGGTACTCCGCAGGTGTACTTCTGACCGTCAACAGTTACGGCAAATGCATCCCAGGCTTCCTGCGGGATCTGGTCTGCGCATTCAAAATCCTCTTTGTTGATCGCCATGAGATGTTTGTCTTCTGCATAGGCCATAAGCTTATCATTGGCCTGGTACAAAACATCAGGGCCATAGCCATAAGGGCCGTTTTCTGCAAGATTACTGTATTCTTCCATATTGGCATCAACTGCCTGAATGCCCTTGTCTTTATAGGCTTCATTAAAGGCATTTAAAAGTTCATCAAGATAGCCTTCTGATTTGGCCGTATCATTTTCGAGGATTCTGAGAGTGATAGTCTCCACGCCTTCACCTGTCCCGGTCTGTGTCTCTTGACTTTTGCCACAGGCGCAGGTTCCAAGAGCCATAACTGTTGTCAATACAGTAGCAGTAACTTTCTGATATTTCATAATATTTCTCCTCCATCTGCAAATAGCCTGAAACTCCCGGGGGCTATCTGTAATTCGTTATAAGTACCTACCTCATCTGTCTGATTTATATAAAGCTCGGCATCTGCTCTTTGACCATGTCTTTTCAAAATCAGTATCCTTCCATCTTGTGAAGCATTTACCAATGTACCTTCAAAAGAGAATTCACATTTTTTTCTAATTAGGGATAACTTACTAAGCAATAATACTGCCTTATTGTCCTTATTAAGAGCTGTCTCCCAGTCCATACATCTGCGGCAATCCGGATCATATCCTCCCATGGTGTAGCACTCCGTACCGTAGAATATGGATGGAGCTCCGGGGAAAAGATATAAAAGGCAGAGTGCAGCATAGAGTTTGTCCTTATCTCCCTTGACCTCATTTAAAAATCTGTCGGTATCGTGACTGTCCAAAAGGTTCAGCATCATGTCATTAACTGTATCAGTATTTCGCATAAGTATGTCATTAAGCTTCTGTGCCGTCTTCGTGGCATCCAGTTTATTATATGCGAAATAGTCAAGGCATGCCTTGGTAAAAGCGTAATTCATGATGCTGTCATACTGATCGCCTCTAAGGTAAACCGATGCGTCGTGCCAGTTCTCCCCGATTATGGCTGCATCTTTTTTGACAGATTTAATCGCTTTTCGGAATTTCCTCCAAAAATCGTGGCTGATCTCATCAGATACGTCAAGCCTCCAGCCGTCAATATCGTACTCCTGTATGTAGTATAGGGCTATTGCTATAAGATAGTCCTGCACTGCCGGGTTGGAGGTATTCCATTTGGGCATATAATCGCAACCAGCAAAAACTTCATAATTTAGAGGATTCTTACAGGGTCTGTCACCGCGGATCACAAAGTAATCAAAATATTCAGAGTCTTTGCCTTTCTTGATGACATCCTGAAACAACTCGTTTTTTTCACTTACATGATTAAAAACTGCATCCAGAACTATTCGCATGTTACGCTTATGAAGCTGTTCCACAAGGTTCTTAAAATCTTCCTTGCAACCAAAGTGCTCATCTATATCATAGTAATCAACTATGTCGTATTTGTGATTGGAGGGCGATCTGAATATGGGCGTAAGATAAAGGGCATCGCAGCCTATACTTTTGATATAGTCAAGTTTTGAAATGATCCCTTTAATATCTCCTCCTGCAAAACTCTTTGGAGTTGGCTTATCTCCCCACTTAAGGTTGATATAGCTCTTATCTTTGTTATCATCTCCTATACAGAATCTGTCTATGAATATCTGATAGAAGCAGCTATTACATAGCCATTCAACCTTATGATGGATGTCAGCTTCGTTTATATACGGATACTGGAAGAAGTTGTAATATCCCTTACTAAAATCATAATCAAGTGAAGCGCCGTCTTCTGAAAAGTAGTAATAATTCTCTCCGTCATTTAGATAAAAAACATATGCAAGCCTTGTATCATCAAGCTTTAAGCGAATAGAATAGTAATCATATATCCTGCCGGTACCTATTTTGGTCATTGGCTTTTTGTGCCGGCTTTCTGCAATCTTGTACTTGCTCTCGTATATTATATAAGCTTCCTTGATATCATCAGCTGCTGTTCTGAGCCTTATAACAATTTCATTGTCTGATACAGGAAAACAATATGCAGAATCTGTAATGTGCTGTAATGCTAATTGATTCATACCTAACCTCATGTTGCGCGCAAAGTAAGCCACTAATAGTTCAAATTGATGGGCTCGCAATATCAATTTGGGTTTGAAAATGAAACATTTTCAAAGTTGTTTTCCTGATCATTTTGCCTCTACCGGGTCTGAATTTCTTACAATAGTAAGCGTGTCCTGAGCCTGATTGTCAGGATTGGTTGTAAGAGTGATGGTGTAGTTGCCGTCTTCTATAACCTGTACATTGGCTTTGTCAACTGAGTCTGCAAGGCCGCCTGCATTCTCCATCTGAGTATCATCAATCTGTGTGAACTTGCCGTAGCCTTTTTGACCATCCCATGACCAGTCAGGAATGATCTGGAACTGATCGCCTTCATAAAGATCTATTGTAAGTGAGAATTCATTAACTGCATTACCTGTAGGAACAAGCTCAAACTGGGCCTTGTCTTCATCACTTAGGTCTGCAGCCCAGTTGTTAAGTGCAAGTGATCCTGTCTTGGAAGTTCCTGCAATGTACCAGTGACGTGTATCTTCAGATACTTCTGCAGCTCTGAAATCTCCATAAAGAGTTGTATCCTTGGTAAAAGAATCTGTTTTAAGATCCTTCTTGCTGGATTCAAGATATGAAGGTGTCTCATACCATCCGTTAAATTCACCTGACTCTGCTGTCTCAAATGCTTCATATGAAGACTTATCAAGAACTTCTCCGACGTTAGCTGTTGCTGTTCCGATAGTCTCGTCCTGATTCATAAATGTTACTGTTATCGTCTCTGCAGTACTTGCAGCGCTACCGGCCTGACTGGAAGTATCTCCGCATCCTGTCAGCAATCCTGCTGTAAGAACTACTCCTGTTAAAAGAGCTGCGACTTTAGATAATACGTTATTCTTTTTCATATTTGCCTCCCTTGTTTGCATCATGTGATTTTTGCGCCGATCGTGACTTAAGTTGATCGATGTCTTAGTTGATCGGTGCTTAAGTTGATCGATGTTTAAGTTGATCGTTGTTTAAGTTGATCTTTGTTTAAGTTGATCGGTGCTTAAATTGATCAGTGCTTAAATTGATCAGCGCGTTTTGTTAACCTTGTTAACTTAACTGTTAAATTATAAATATCACTTTTGTCCAAACTTGTCAATATGGCATATTTTTGGTATTATTGGGTTAACTTGTTAACTTAACTAATACTATCTAAAGGAAGAGCACAAGTTTGAAAATGTTCCACTTTTAAACCCAAATTGATGACGCGAGCTCCATCAATTTGAATCATTAATCACTCGTTTCACTCGCGACATGAGGTTAAAAATGGCCAAAGAGAAAAAAGCCACTGTAAGAGACATAGCTAAAAAAGCAGGTGTATCCGTGGCTACTGTTTCATATGTTTTAAATGATAAAGAGGGGACCAAGATAAGTGACGCCACCAGAAAAAAAGTCCTTCAGGTGGCTAATATCCTAAACTACCAGATTCCGGAAAAATATAAAAATAATGACACTACAAAAAGCAGCTATACAATTGGTATCATCTACAGCATCTTGACGGGAATAGAAGTACATCCCTGTACTTCCGGGAATTCCCTTTCACATCCTGTAATGGCGGGAACCCCTTCGCGAAATGCCCAGATCATGCAGCTTATAAATCTTCTTGCAGAACGCTTTGAACGCATGAAGTTTAACTGTATGCTGCTTCCGCTAGAGCCTGATATCGACAGATACGAACCTGTTCAAGGGCTTGACGGGATCATTGCCATAGATCTTCACGAAAGAGATTTTAAGATCATGTCAGGCAGTTATTTTATCCCTATTATGTGCCTTGACATGATGATCAATGATTTTCTTTTCTACCAGATACATACTGATTTTGAGCAGATTGCCGATAAAGCCGCAGAAATGTTCAAAGAAGACTACTACCTTCTTACAGACAGCTGTTTCAATGAAGGATACAGCACATATATCTCGTCTGTTTTTGGCAAAGACCGAGTTCTGTTTTTTGATAAATTAACAAAAAAAGAGCTCTCTTCACTAAAAAACAAAAAGCTCCTTGTATATGGAGATTATCTTGGGATGATCATCTCCCGCTTTACAACTGACAAAAACGTAGTGATCATCTCCGGTACGGATGGCAACATGCCTGGTATGGAAGGACTTAGGATCATCCACAATGATCTTGAAAAAAAGGCAAATCTTGCCATGAATATTATGATGAATGCTCTTGAAAAGAAATTCGATGTCAAGCATGAGTATAAAGTGCTTTGACGCCCCCAGTGACGAAGTCGATGAACCATTTGATATCAAAATACAGATATTATCACGCTTTTATGAGTTTGATTTTTTATTTTCAAAAAAACGTTGACAGTACAATTTAATTGTGCTAAATTGATTTTATCGAAATAAAGTTAACTCAAGGAGAAAGTTGATGGCTGAAACAAAAAAGGAAAATTTAATATCAAATGAGCCCTGCTCACCACTTCTTCTTGACAATCAGCTGTGTTTTCCGCTTTATGTATGTGCCAAGGAGATCATATCAAGCTATACACCTTTTCTTTCTAAGATAGATCTTACATACACGCAGTATCTGACTATGATGGTCTTATGGGAAGAAAAAGAGGTTGTTACAAGGCACCTTAAAGAGCGATTGTTCCTGGACAGCGGAACACTAACACCTGTTCTGAAAAAGCTTGAAGAAAAAGGCTTTATAACAAAAGAAAGATCCAAGGAAGATGCCAGAGATCTTATCGTTACTATAACTAAAAAGGGCGAAGCTTTAAAAAACGAAGCGATGTCTGTTCCATCAAGCATTGGAACCTGCATTTCAGATTTCAAGCACCAAAAAGAACTTAAGGTGATCCTGGATGAAATGATGCAGATGTTTGAATCAAGAAGAAACAATAAGACCAAATAAGTTTTAGGAAAATCAATTTATTTTTCGAGAATAGGATATTCTCAGTTTAAAGGAGGTACACCACTATGGCAAATGAAAACATTATCAAAGGACTTCAGGCTATCGTTACAGATCTTGCACAGCAGGCTGATGGTCATGCTATCCAGTCCAAGATCTTTGGTTCACTTGGCTTTTCAAAGCTTGCAGACAAATATGACGAGCACGCTACAGAAGAGCGCGGATATGTAGATAAGTGCATAGATCGTATTCTTGATCTTGGTGGTGAAGTTAAGAACGAAGACAAGAAGGCTACTCCTACATATACAGATCCTGTAGAATGGATCAAATATGATCTTAAAGTTTCTGTGGATGGTCTTGCATCTCTTAAAGAACTGGTAGAGTGTTCCAGAAGCGACTACAATACTTATGATATACTTAGTGACTATTATAAGGACGAAGAAGAGGATATGTACTGGGGCCAGCAACAGCTTGATCTTATTGCTAAGATCGGCGTTCAGAACTGGCTTACCAAGCAGCTTTGATCCTAAGATCAAAACCGATATCTTAATCCACCCTGTAAAAAAAGGTATGACCTACTATTGGGCATACCTTTTTAGTTGTGTAGATTGATAAAACTTCGCACTTGCCAAACATACGCCACCCTTTGAGGCAACGCCGATGCGGATAGTTTATAATGCATTTTCATATCTTGAAGGTGTTATAATTCAGGGCATGATATCTGGATTTTTATATTCTAGGGTCTGAAACTCGCTTCGCTCAGACATGCAGACCCTAAGAAG
>JAEEGF012345400.1_pt1 | contig 23317 bp, 19 predicted proteins | sample 9134171 | NCBI WGS metagenome assembly JAEEGF01 (sample SAMN16246542, study PRJNA631951) | gut metagenome | biome: gut microbiome; feature: rumen; material: AP-attached | host: Bos | place: Iran: Karaj | collected 2018-10
GTGACTTGCTCGAGGGTGGTGACCTGGTCGTTGAAGTACTCGGGATAGGTGCCGAAAAGCAGGGTGGAGTTGACGTATTCAGCTACAGTAAACGGGGTGTCGAGTGTCTTAGCTAAGTCGCTCATAATGTGCTGCTTTACAATGTTTAGTTCAACATCTGGTATAAGTTCGGTGTGCAACCTTAGCATCTCCTTTTTTACCTCGTCGATGATGGGCCAAGTGTATTGTGTGGCGCACTCGGTGTTGATGCCAATGAAGGCGTCGGCCTTGCGTCCTGCCAGATAGGCGCTGATGCCGTAGGTGTAGCCTTTTTGTTCGCGAATGTTCTGGTTGAGCCGGCTGCCAAAGTAGCCGCCAAGCGCCATGATGAGGATGCGCAGGCGGTTGTAGTCGGGGTGACGGCGTGGTACGGCCCGCAGGGTGATGTAGATGGCCGACTGCACGGCCTGAGGCTTGTCGATGACTTTCAGCATCTGGTCCTGTGGCTCGATGGGTGGTTCTACTTCGTCGTCGATGGCTCCTGGGCAGTTCCAGGCGCCCACGGTGCGCTCCACGATGTCGAGTTCGCGGTCGGTGACTTTGCCCGACACAATCACACGGCAGTTGCTGGAATTGTAGTGCGCGGCATGAAACTGCTTCACATCGTCGAGGGTGATGCTCTCGATGCCCTCGGGCGTGGTGATGCGGGCCAGGGGGTGGTGGGGACCGTAGTAGAGCTGACGCATGGCATCGCTGGCAAGGGTCTTCACCTGCTGGCGATTGGTGGCGCAGTTGCTGGCGAGTCGCTGCTTGGTGACGGCGAGTTCGTCGGCGGGGAAGGAAGGTTGCGTCACGCAGTTCATGAACAGGGTGGCCATCTTCTCGAGGTGTTCGTTGAGCGAAGAGATGGAGAGGATGGAGCAGAAGTCATGGGCCTGCGACGACTTCCACGCTCCATGGTAGTCGAGTGCCTCGGCTATCTCGGCAGGCGTCTGGTGGCGGTTGCCCTGCAACACATTGGCGGCAGTGAGATAGGCAATCATCGATTTGCGTTCGTGCATGGCACCCCCACCCATGATGAGTGTAAGGCGGCACACCTAGTCTTCACCGTTGCCAATCACCCACATGGGCATGCCGTTGGGCAGCCGTACGGGGGTGGGGCAGGTGAGCCTGAGGTCGGTGAAGTTGTGAATGGCGGGACGCATGTTGGTTGATAACTGAAAACTGTCTATCGGTGGCTTTGCAGATATTGCTCGGCACGCTCCAGGTCGGCTGGGGTGTCGATGCCTATGGTCTCGATGTTGCTGATGCCCACCTTAATAATATAGCCGTTCTGGAGCCAGCGCAGCTGTTCGAGTTTCTCGGCGAGTTCGAGCGGCGACTGGGGCAGGGCGGTGATGGCGCGCAGCACATGGGCGCGATAGGCATACATGCCCAGATGGGTGTAGAACTGATGGCGGCCGGGCCATTCTTGCTCGGGCACGCCGCGTAGGAAGGGCACCACCGAGCGTGAGAAGTAGAGCGCGTTCCAGTCGCTGTCGACCACCACCTTGGCAGCATTGGGATTCTGCAACTCGGCAATGGGCCGGCTGGGGTCGAAGGGTTTGATGAGGGTGGCAATGTCGGTGCAGTCGTCGCTGAAGCAGGCCATGATGGCACGCAGCTGGTCGGGGTGGACAAAGGGTTCGTCGCCCTGTATGTTAATGACCACATCTTCGCCGCCGCCGTTTTTCTCATAGGCCTCCATGCAGCGGTCGGTACCGCTCTGGTGATCGGAGCGCGTCATGATGCAACGCCCACCAAATGCTTCTACGGCCTGGGCTATGCGCTCGTCGTCGGTGGCAACCACCACATTGGGGAGCACTTGGCTCGCTTGTTCGTAAACCCGCTGAATGACAGGCTTGCCGCCCAGCATGGCAAGCGGTTTGCCCGGGAAGCGAGTCGATGCATAGCGCGCTGGAATGATTCCTATAAATGATAAATGATTCATCGTCTTGAAAAATGTTTGTCTTTTGCAATAGTGATGCAAATTTACTGCTACTTCGAGAAAAAAGCAAATAAATGTTTAGGGTTGAGGGTTTAGGGTTTAGAGTTGAGGGTGGGGTGGAAAAAGAAAAGAGGGAGCCAGATGCTTGACTTCCCTCTTTCAGGTAGCGGGATCGAGAATTGAACTCGAGACCTCCGGGTTATGAATCCGACGCTCTAACCAACTGAGCTATCCCGCCATCATGTTTTGAACAAAGCATTTCGTGAAATGCGACTGCAAAGTTACGGCATTTTGATGAAATGAGCAAAATTTTACGGAATTATTTTTTAAGGTTTTTTGCAATATGCTGTGATTCAGTGGCTTTTTTTAGAGGTGGGCGAAATTTTTGCCAATTTTCATTGTCATGTGTGAAAAAAATGGTAAATTTGCACGTTAATACGCGCGTTACGCGAGGCGACCGGTATTGACTTGCGCCCCCTTCGAAAAGCAGTTTTTCGGACTCTTTGTGCGCAACTTTTTGTGTTGCAGATTGTTATCTTAATCTGTAAACTCCAAGAAATATGCCTTTTCGCTCAAAAGCGAGGGAAAAATGCAATAAAACCACTCATCAAAGCATTGTGATGCACGACTTGTGTGAAACAAAAAAAATAGCAGTAGCCGGAACGGGATATGTCGGGCTGAGCATCGCTACGCTGCTTGCCCAGCACAACGAGGTGGTGGCTGTGGATGTTGTGCCCGAAAAGGTGGACAAAATCAACCACCGCATCTCGCCCATACAAGACGAGTACATCGAACGATATCTGGCCGAGAAACCGCTGCGACTGACCGCCACGCTCGATGCCGAAAAGGCATACGGCGAGGCGGATTTTGTTGTGATAGCCACGCCCACGAACTACGACCCGGTGAACAACTACTTCGACACGCGGCATGTGGAGGAGGTGATTGAACTGGTGATGAAGGTGAACCCCGATGCAATCATGGTGATCAAGAGCACCATACCCGTGGGCTATACAGCCGGGGTGCGGGAGAAGTACCGCTGCGGACGGATCCTGTTCAGCCCGGAGTTTTTGCGGGAGAGCCGCGCGCTGTATGACAATCTCCACCCCAGCCGCATCATCGTGGGGACCGATCTGGAAGACGAGAGCCTCACTGCCCAGGCGCGGCGCTTTGCGGAGCTGCTCCAGGAGGGCGCGGAGGAGGAGAACGTGCCGACGCTGCTCATGGGCTTTACCGAGGCGGAGGCCGTGAAGCTCTTTGCCAACACCTATCTGGCTCTGCGTGTCAGCTATTTCAATGAGCTGGATACATACGCTGAGATTAAAGGCCTTAATACACAGCATATTATAGAGGGTGTTTGCTTGGATCCGCGTATTGGCAGCCATTACAATAATCCTTCATTCGGATATGGCGGCTATTGCTTGCCCAAAGATACCAAACAGTTGCTGGCAAACTATGATGATGTCCCGGAAGAGCTTATTAGGGCTATCGTGGAGTCTAACCGCACCCGTAAGGACTTTATTGCTGACCAGGTGCTGAAGAAAGCCGGCTATTACGATTACTACAATCGTGGAGATTATAACGCTCAAAGTGAGAAAAAATGTGTGATCGGTGTGTATCGTCTGACCATGAAGAGCAATAGCGACAATTTCCGCCAGAGCAGCATCCAGGGGGTGATGAAACGTGTGAAGGCCAAAGGTGCTGAGGTGATCATTTTTGAGCCGTCTTTGGAAGATGGTTCCACTTTCTTCGGTAGTCGTGTGGTCAATAATCTGGAAGAGTTCAAGAAACTCAGCCAGGCTATTATCGCCAATCGTTATGACAATTGTTTGGAAGATGTGATGGACAAGGTCTATACCCGTGATATTTTCAAAAGGGACTAATGGGAAACCAAAGTAAGATTCTTGAATAACCAAACGGATTTTTAGAGGTACGTACTCGTGCTTTTGGGGAAAAATAAAGGAAACACAACCGCAATGTGGGACACACTTCAACTGAAATATCCGAAAGTCTTTGCCTTGGCTGACAGCTTAAGCTACGTGCTGTTGTTGCTGCTTTCATTCTTGGTGACCTTGCCATATTATCCTTATATGGCTGGCTCTGAGGTGGCTGGAGTTTTGTATGGTACCATAGCAGGGGTGTTTCTGCTATTGTTTATATTCAGTCAGCTGGGTCAGCAGGTGTTTTCGTCCCGCGTGACAAATGTTTGTTGGATATTGCTTGGTGTGGTAGTCTTAAGCGGATTGATAGTATATGCTATTTTTGGAAATGCTGAAATGAAAGCTGAAGTCAGGAGCGTCCTTATTCCTTTGTGCGCATTGATGGTGGGCTGGCAGTTGAAGATGGATGAAAACAGACTGACAGGCTTGATTTTGGTGTTCACCATGGGAATTGTTGTGGTGGGTGTATCGCTCATTTTCTTGCAAGGTAGTGGCTTCAGCATCTCGGAGACCTATTTTTCAGATCAGAAAAACGCTGTGGGACCGTTGATGGCGACAGCAGCTGTCTTAAATGCTGGCATGGCTCTTGGCGCTTCGGGAAAAAGAAAAGTTTTTCTGATGATTTTAGGCTTGTCATTAGCTCTCTTCTGCGTGCTGATGATTCTCACTATCAGGGCCAGAGCGGCATTGCTGGCGGCAACACTGGTTATAGCGTTGATGCTCTTCCAGCGATATAAAAACAAGTATTTGCTCTTGTCCTTCTGGGGAGCGATACTTCTTGTGGTGGCAGTGTTTCTGCTGTTGCCGCATTCCATCAAACAGTATGTCTATCAGAGTCTGTTTGCAGGTTTCTCCGGTGATATCACTTCCGGCAGAATGGCACGTAATCAGCAGGCCTTGCAGGTGCTGGCGGAGAATCCTCTGTTTGGACAGCTGCTCAATGCACGTGGAGTGGGCATAGTACATAATTACCCGCTGTTTCAAGTGCTGAATTTCGGCTTGTTGATGGCTGCTCCGCTGTTGGCATTATACTTTTATCTGCTTTTTGTGGATATAAAGGCTATTGCCACCAAAGGTATCAGTGCCATGCGGTATGTGGGTCTTTATGCACTGCTGGCAGTTTTTGTGGTATCCATGTTTGAATACTCTTTTCCATACGGACCGGGCACGACAACAGTAATGAATTTCATCTTCTTCGGCATCGCCTTGCAAAATAAAAAACTATAATGACAAACTTGAAATTAAAACTTAAACAACAAACACAAGCAGTGGTAAAGCTTCTCTTTGGCGTGAAAACCAAAGAGAAAATCACGTATTTTCATCATACCAAACAATGGCCGAATCTCAATGAACCAAAGACTTGGGGAGAAAAGTTGCTATGGCTGAACCATCATTGGCAGCCGGAAGTGAAAAGTATATGCGCCGATAAGTATGGTGTGCGTGAGTATATCGAACAAAAAGGTTTGGGAAATATCCTAATCCAACTTCTGGGCGTCTGGGATGATGCTCGTGATATTGATTTTGATACACTTCCGGATAAGTTTGTGCTGAAATGCAATCATGGTTGCGCCATGAATATTATGGTGACAGACAAAGCAAAACTGGATAAACAAGAGGCTGTGAATCAGTTGAATGAATGGCTGAAAGTGGATTTGGGCAAGGCTTCCGGGGAATATCATTATTCGAAAATACGACCCCGTGTTATCGCGGAGGCTTTCCTGCCTGTGGAAAAGGAAACCGATGTGGTGGATTTCAAAATCCATTGCTTCAATGGTCAGCCTAAGTTTATCGGGGTGTGTTATGATCGTGACCCGATAACACATGCTTCAAAAGGACTGATATATTCTCCTCAGTGGGAAAGGATGATGATTTTGCAAGGGGATGACCCCGCATGTTCATATCCGAAGCCCGAACGCTTGGAGGATATGTTGGAAATGGCCAAGAAGTTATCTGCGGATTTTCCTTACGTCAGAGTGGATTTATACGCTATCCAGGACCAGGTTTTCTTTGGAGAACTTACCTTTAGCCCTGATGGCAATATCCCTGAACGGGAATATACAAAAGAAGCTTGCGCACTCATCGGCAATTGGCTTGATTTATCAGAAATAAAATTGTAAATTGCAATAAATTAGTTGTTTATGAAAAAACAGTTGGTGGTTTGTGGAGGTGGTAGCAGTGCACATACCTTGATACCTATGTTGGCGGATTCATCGTTTGATGTGTCTATATACACCTCAAGACCAGACAAATGGAGAGAAAATATTGAATTGGAATACCATGACCCTTCAGGCAAGGTGTTAGGAAGGTTTTCCGGGCCCTTGAAAAAAGCGTCGGATAATCCGGAAGAGCTTATTCCACGGGCGGATTATATCGTTTTCTGTATGCCGGTGCATCAGTACAGGGCATGTCTGCATCAAATTGCTCCGTTTATTGACAAGGAAAAGAAAGTGTTTGTGGGCACGATGTATGGACAGGCAGGATTCAACTGGATGGTGGAAGAGGTGAAAAATATGTTCGGATTGAAAAAAATGGTCAGTTTTGCTTTTGGTTTGCTGCCTTGGATTTGCCGTATTATTGAATATGGGCATATAGGTGTCACCTACGGTCCCAAAGCATGCAATTATGCGGCCTGCTATCCGAAATCTGAATTCCAACAGCTTGATGAGGAGTTTTTTAATCAGATTTGTTATCGCTGGTTTGGCAAGGGCAAAACCGAACAGAGTGACAATTTCTTGTCCCTGACCTTGTCTGTGGATAACCAGATAATCCATACATCAAGATGTTTCGGCTTGAATCAGGTTTATGGCCAAACATGGCAGCGGAAAGAGGATGTGCCCATGTTCTATAGGGATTACGACGATGTCTCTGCCAAATTGCTGGCCGACCTTGATGCGGATTACTCTAAAATCAGAGAGAAAATCAAAGCAATGTATCCGACAGAGAATTTCAAACACATGTTGGATTATCTGGCCTTGGAGCGTTTCTCTTACCAGTCGCATAATACGGATGTGAAGGAGTCGTTTGTGACTTCGCAAACGCTGGTGTCCATTGCCACCCCTGTGGTTCAGAATGCGCAAGGTTTGTGGGAAATAGACAGGAACCACCGTTTCTTCCTGGACGACATATATTACGGCAATTGTATCGCCAAATGGATGGCGGAGCAGTTGTCGATAGAGGTGCCTACCATTGATGCGATTCTGCACTGGGCTCAGCAAGTGCGTCAAGAGGAAATTATAGATGAAAATAACAGACTGAAATTGGAAAGTCCTGACCTGTCGGCTCCGCTGAAGTCAGGCATCCCCTGTTATTATGGTTATAAATCCATCGATGAAATTGTGGATTGATTCAGTCCTGTCGTATTTCAAAAAAAGATGTTAATTAGTTGGTGTAGAGAAGTTTAACGGAATAACTTTACGTATAAATAAGCAGTTGTTATGCAAGCGGCTAACAGGGTTGTAGTCAATACCGTCATTCAATATACTCGCTTGGTGGTGAGTGCGCTCATCGGTCTGGTCTCGGTCAGACTGATATTAGGCGCGTTGGGTGAGGACGATTATGGCTTGTATGATGTGGTTGCCGGTGTGATTGGCCTCTTGGGTTTTGTCAGCTCTTCGTTGGGCATGACCTCCACCCGCTTTTTGTCCATCAGTTTGGGCAAAAATGACGATGAGGGTACCCGGAAGGCATTCAACTCCTGTTTCTGGACACACGTTCTCATGGCGGCGGGTTTGGTGCTGGTTCTTGAAATAGTGTCATTGTTTGTTTTTGACGGTTATCTGAAGATTGCACCCGATAGAATCCCAACGGCCAAATGGATTTACCAGTGCATGTTGGTGTCTCTGTTTCTGAGTATTACGGTCACACCCTTTGTGTCAATGCAGATCTCACACGAGAATTTTATCTATGTGTCGCTGGTGTATATTCTGGATGCATTGTGTAAATTGGGAATAGCCATCATTATTACCCAGTATAATCAGGATAAGCTTTTGTTATATGGAATCCTGATGATGTTAATCACCTTGCTGAATGTGTTGTGTTTTGTGGTTTATTCCCTTATATGTTACCGTAAACAAATAAGTATCAAGATTATACCGATGAAGGAATTGAAGAGTGTGTCGGGTTTTGCCGGTTGGACCATGCTGGATTCGTTGGGTGCCACCCTGTCGAGACAGGGCTATTCGGTACTCTTGAACCGTTTTTTCGGCACAAGCGTGAATGCGGTGTTTGCGCTGGCCCGACAAGTTGAAACCCCTGTGTATGTCATTTCTTCATCGATTATCGAAAGCATGAAACCGCAGATCATGAAGAGTTATGGCATGGGAGACGCGAAGAAGATGATGCGCCTGTCGCTGACGGCCGGCAAGTTCGGCTTCGCCATGATGTCGCTGCTGACAGTGCCGCTGCTGATTATGATGCCGGAGGTGTTGGATCTGTGGCTGGTAGAGTACCCAGAGGGAACGGTTTTGTTCTCCCGCTTGCTGTTGATTGCCTGTATGGCTAACCAATTGACTATGGGCTTGTTCTATGCCAATCAGGCTATTGGCGACATCAAATGGTTCTCGATTGTTGTCTCCACACTACGTATGTTGTCTTTGCCGATATCTTGGATTTTCCTGAAGTTAGGCTATCCGGCTTACGTGGCTATCGTGGTCTTTGTGGTGTGCGAGTCGTTGGGCGCTTTCAGCCGGGTGATTATTCTGTCGAGGCTGAGTGATGAGCTGAATGTGATGGATTTCCTGAAGTCCATCCTTTTGCGGGTTTTGCCCCCGTTTTTGTTGGGCTTGGGCATTTGCTGGGTTCTATATCGTTATGTCAATTCGTTGTGTGGACTGCTGTTAGTGGCGACTGTCACCGTGACAGTATATGCTTTGGCGATGTTTTTCTTCGGTTTGGATAAGGACGAAAGAAAAGCCCTTAAAAACGTTGCCACTTCTTTCCTCCAGAAATTTAAGAGAAGGTCATAAACAGAGTTATCGCCGTCTATGAAAAATATCCTGTTGCTTACGAATATTTATCCGATGAATGATCCATCGTATGATGGCACACCGGTATGTCATTTTTTTACCCGCGAATGGGTGAAGAGTGGCTATAATGTGAGGGTCGTGCATTTTATGTCTCTCTTTCCACGGCCATATTACTGGGCAGGCAGGACGTTTGGAGATGTGATAGCGGCAAAAACGGGCTGTGTCACTTATTCCCACCCTTCACGACGTCCCCAAAACTATGAAGTGGATGGGGTTCCGGTGCTTTATGTGCCGATTGTAAAGTATATTCCGCATCGCAATTTTGCCCCTCACCGAATTCAGGCTGCCTTTGACTATGTGTGTCAAGAGCTTGAGAAAGAAGGTTTTGTTCCGGATGTGGTGACGGCACATTTCCCCATGCCACAGCTGGAAATGTTATACTTGTTTAAACAGAAATTTCCGTCTGTGAAAACTTGTCTAGTGCTGCACGGCGATGGCTCGCAGATTCCGACTATCTATCAGGATAAATATCAGCAGTATATGGATGCTGTAGAAACCTGGGGCTTCCGCTCCTTGGCTTTCAAACAGCAGTTTGAGGCGCTTTTTGGGGCTAAACCGAAGGAGTTTGTATGCTATTCAGGTATTCCTGAACGGTTTTTAAGCCATGGCAACAAGGATTTTTCGCAGGGTGTCCGTAAATTCGTTTTTGTGGGCAGTCTGTTCAAACTGAAAAACGTAGATGTCACGCTAAAAGCCTTGCATCAGGCTTTCCCTGAGGGCGATTTTGAGTTCCATGTGGTCGGGAGTGGGGCAGAGGAAGCCTCCCTGCGCTCCTTGACGGAAGAGTTGGGCATACAGTCGCAGGTGGTTTTCCATGGTCAGTTGAAGCGTGATGAGGCTCAGCAAATCATGCAAGCGGCCGATTGCTTTGTCATGGTCAGCTCGCGCGAGGCTTTTGGACTCGTTTATGTGGAGGCAATGGCAAAGGGCTGCATTACCGTAGCAACGAAAGGGCAGGGGATTGATGGCGTGATTGTGGACGGAGAGAATGGCTTCCTCTGCGAATCGAATAAAGTGGAGGCCTTGGCAGCCACGTTAAAACATATACGCTACTTGTCAGCGGAACAATTGTGCGCAATTTCATTAAAAGCCGTGAAAAAAGCCTGCGAATTGACCGATGCCAAGGTGGCCGATCATTATTTGAATTCTATTAAATAAGCATAATGACTACAATCAATGATGTTAAAATAATCGATCTCCCCAAGATTTTGGACGAGAGGGGCAACCTGTCTTTCGCCGAGCAGTCCAAGCATGTGCCATTTGAAATCAAAAGGACATATTGGCTATACGATGTGCCTGGCGGAGAATGCCGTGGAGGACATGCCTACCGCGAAAACCAGGAGTTTATCATTGCCCTGTCAGGCAGTTTCGATGTGGTGATTGACGATGGACGTGAAAAGCGTTCATTCACTTTGAACCGTTCCTATTATGGTTTGTATGTGCCCCAGGGCTTGTGGCGCGAAATGGAGAATTTCTCGACCAACTCTTTGGCTTTGGAATTTGCTTCCATTCATTTTGATGACAATGATTATATCTTTGATTATGAGGAATTTATAAAACTGAAAAAAGATGGCAGATTATAGCGTTTATGATTGTTCTATCATAGAACTTGACAAGCATCACAGCGAACGGAAGGGCAATTTGTCGGTGGTTGAAAATGGTATTACCTTGCCGTTTGATGTGAAGCGGGTGTATTACGTGTATGACGTTCCAGGTGGTGAGTCTCGCGGCTCCCATGCGCATAAAACGCTGAGTCAGCTGATAGTGGCTGCTTCGGGCTCGTTCAGCGTGACGCTGGATGACGGTAAGGTTAGACGTACTTTCTTCCTGAACCGTCCTTATCAGGGTTTGCTCGTGCACCCTGGCCTGTGGCGTGATTTGGAGGATTTCTCTTCCGGAGCAGTCTGCATGGTGCTGGCTTCCGAGGTGTATCAGGAAGAGGATTATATCAGAGAGTATGATGATTTTCTGAAATTCAGAGGTGTAGAAAAAAACAGCAATGAATAAAATTGATAAAACAGCCATTATTGGTGACAAAGTACAAATGGGGGATAATAATATTATCCTTCCCTATACTATTATTTACGATGGAGTAAGTATAGGCGATAATAATGTGATAGGTTCCCATTCGGTGATTGGTTGTCCGGCTACAGACACCAAGAAAATCACTCCACATGTGGAGGATGTCTGTGTCTTTATCGGCAACAACAATGTGATTCGCGAGTTCTGTATTGTGGAACGTCCCTGCTATGAGCAAAAGTCTGTGATTCAGAATGATGTGTTCCTGATGCAAGGTGCGCATCTGTCGCACGACAACATTTTGCAAGACCATGTGGTCATCACCAACCAATGCGTGGTGGGCGGTATCGCCAAGATTCTGGAAGGTGCGGACTTGGGTATGGGTTGCACCATCAACCAATATACGGTGGTGGGACAGTATTCCATTGTGGCCACAGGTGCGCCTTGTATGAAGAATGTCAAACCTTTCAGCCGTTATATTCCGAATAAACCCTTGTCAGTCAACCGATACGCCTTGGAAAAATACGGCTTTATGAATGAACTTGAGGAAATCACTGCATACGTGATGGACGATGTGATGCCTGAGACTGAAAAAATCAAGAATATGGTGTTGGAATTTGACCAGTGGGTTGAAAAATATGGACATGAAACATACAAATAGAAGTCACACAAAATTCTCGTAAAAAAACAGAAGTATTAGTAAGGATGCGATTCGTCGCGTCAAAAAAAATAAAAAAATGATACCTTTTCTTTCATTAAAAGATGTGACTGCCTTGCATGGAGCCGAAATCCAAGAGGCTGTCCGTCGTGTGACAGAGAGTGGCTGGTATTTGCAAGGCACTGAGAACAAGAATTTTGAACAGCATTATGCCCAATATATCGGCACGGATTATTGTGTAGGTTGTGCCAACGGCCTCGATGCGTTGATATGGATTTTCAGAGCTTACATAGAGCTGGGCGTGATGCAGCCTGGAGACGAGGTGATTGTGCCTGCCAATACCTATATTGCTACTATTCTGGCCATTACAGAAAATGGTTTGACTCCGGTGCTGGTGGAACCCAAGCTGAATACGCTTGAAATGGATGACAGTCAGATAGAAGCAAGAATCACGGAGAAAACCAAGGCTATTTGTATTGTACATTTATATGGACGTTTGGCCTATACTGAAAGAGTTGAGGCTCTCTGTAAGAAATATCAGTTGAAGTTGATAGAGGATAATGCCCAGGCACATGGGTGCCTTGCCGCTGATGGTCGCAAAACCGGCTCTTTGGGAGATGCTGCTGGACATAGCTTTTATCCGGGCAAAAACCTTGGTGCCCTGGGGGATGGCGGTGCCGTAACAACCAATGACCAGCAATTGGCAGAAACGATACGCTCGCTGGCCAACTACGGTTCTTCGGTCAAATATGTGTTCCAATATTGTGGTCGCAACAGCCGCCTCGATGAGATTCAAGCTGCGGTGTTGGATGTGAAACTGAAATACTTGGACGAGGATAACTCGCATCGGAAACGGATAGCTCAGTATTATATTGAAAATATTGATAACCATTATATTACATTGCCTGATACCCTGCCTGTGGGAAGCAATGTCTTTCATCTTTTCCCCATTTTATGCAGTCATCGGGATGTTTTGCGCGATTATCTGGAACAACATGGGGTAGGCACGCAGATACATTATCCGATTCCGCCTCACAAACAGGAGTGCTACAAACAATGGAATGCCATGAATTTGCCTGTTACAGAACAAATTGCAAGTCAAGAGCTGAGTCTGCCTATGAGTCCGGCGATGACTTTGGAACAGGCAAAGGTGGTGGTGGATTTGTTGAATGCTTTTGCTTTGTAATGGCCTTTTTTTCTGATTGAAAATATCTGAAAAAGAATTTTTTATGAAAAAAATCTGGATTGTCAATTACTATACCGGAACGCCTCAAACGGCCGCCAATCCACGTTATCTGCATTTTGCCAAACGTTTTATGGATGCCGGCTATGAGGTGACTACGTTTAATGCGTCGAATCGTGTGGGACTTACGGCGGAGGATTTCAAGGGACAGCCATTCCTGAAAAAGCAATACGGTATATACAAGTTTGTACATGTTGCTGTTCCAGAATACCAAGGTAATGGTGTGAAAAGGATGTATTCCATCTGGTCATTTGCACACAGTATCTTCAAATTGCGTGATCAGTTTGAAAAACCGGATGTCATTCTGCATAATATACATCCTCCTTTTGACTATCCCATAGTGAGAATGGCTAAAAAACTGAAAGCCAAATACATCACTGAAGCTTGGGATTTGTGGCCTAACGATTTTGTGACTTATGGCTTGGTTAAGGAAAATAATCCGGCTATGAAGATCGCCTATCAGATTGAAAAACAGTATTATTATCATGCCGATGAGATTGTCTTTACTTTCGAGGGAGCTTTGGATTATTTGAGAAAGAAAGGCTGGACTAAGGAAAAGGGCGGCCAAATAGACATGAAGCATGTGCATTATGTCAATAATGGCATAGATTTGAAGCAGTTTGACGCAGACAAGGAACGTTATCCCCGTGAGGATGCGGATATCAATAATCAGGATTTGTATAAGATAGTGTACTTGGGTGCCATAAACCGTGCCAATAATGTGAAAACACTTATTCAGGCGGCAGCTTTGCTCAAAGATAATCCTAATTATCGATTTTTCTTATATGGCGATGGTGCTTATCGGGAAGAATTGGAGGCTTACGCACAACAAAAAGGCTTGAGCAATATAGTTTTCAAAGAAAAAAAAGTATCCTTTGCCGAATGTGCTTGGATAGTATCGCAGGCCACAGTGAATGTGATGAATTACGAGCGAGATTTTGGCAAGTATGGCGTGAGTTCGGGAAAACTTTTCCTCTATCTTGCCGCAGGAAAGCCGATAGTGTGCAACATCAATATCGCATACGATGATGTGATAAGTGAACATAATCTGGGGTTTGCGCATGATATGGAGTCTCCGGAAGAAATGGCTCAGGCTATTTGCCAGCTGGCGGAACAGCCAGAAGGAGAGTATAAGGCGATGTGCAAGCGAGTGCGCCAGGTGGCGGAAAAATTTGATTATGAGTATCTTTCCACTGAGGAATTAAAGATTGTAGAGTAGTATGTACAGGCGTTTTTTAAAACGATTTTTGGATATTCTATTGTCGGGTCTGGCATTGCTGTGTATCGGCTGGTTGCTATTGTTGATAGCCCTGTGGTTACATTTTGCCAACAAAGGGGCAGGTGCCTTCTTCTGGCAGGTTCGTGTGGGAAAAGATGAGAAATGGTTCAACGTGTTTAAGTTCAAGTCCATGACCGACAAGCGCGATGCCAGTGGGAAATTGCTGCCCGATGCACAGCGACTGACTACGGCGGGACGTTTTGTACGGGCAACATCCATCGATGAGTTGCCACAGTTGCTGAATGTGCTGAAGGGTGATATGTCGTTTATCGGTCCCCGTCCATGGCCGCCAGTGTATCTGCCGTATTACAACGAACGGGAACATCATCGCCATGATGTTCGACCGGGTATCTCAGGCTGGGCACAGGTGAATGGCCGTACATCAGTAAGCTGGAAGGACCGCATATCCTATGATTTGGAGTATGTGGAACAGCTGTCTTTTGCCTTTGACATGAAGATTTTATGGAGAACCATCACCAAGGTGTTCAAGCGCGAAAGTGTTGGTATCGAAAAAAGTGGGATATATAGTTTTTACGATTACCGTCGGGCTGAATGGGTTGAACAGGGCCGACAGGATTTGATAGAGAAGGCCCAAGCAAAAGAGAACGCTATTAGAAACAAATTGAAAGAAACCCATCGAAACTAATAGGGACGTGGCATGCCGCGTCTCTCACGAGAACGGACCATTGCGTCCGCGAAAATGTAGGGCTGTCATATCATGGCAGCCGCCAAGATACAAACAATGAAAGAAATAGGCAGCGAATTCTGGATTTCTGACACTCGGATTGTTCCTGTAAAAGAACGGGAAGGTCTCTTCGTGTTGTCGGGCAGAACCGCCATCGATCTGATTCTTCAGGATGTACAAAAGCGTATGAACGTGCGCAACGTCTATATGCCAGCCTATTGCTGCGATTCGATGATTGCACCTTTCCTGCAACGGAATATCAGGGTCGATTTCTATGATATGTTTTTCGAAGGAAGATTGAATTATGAAATTGATACTGATAAAGATGTTGATATCCTGTATGTTAGCAATTATTTTGGCTATGAGAACACCTTGCCGGATGAACTGATTAAACATTTCAAATCCAAGGGTTCTGTCATCTTGTATGACCGGACCCATTCCTATCTAATGGAAAATCAGCATGAAAGACATACTGACTATGCTTTTGTAAGTTTGCGGAAATGGATGGGAGTGGTGACAGGCGCACAGGTGGAAGGACTTGATCAGGTGGATTTATCCGAGTGCCCATACGCCGATGCAAAGGCTCAGGCTATGAGGGCAAAATACCAATACCTGAACGGAAATTTGTCTGTTGAGAAGACCTCTTTTTTGGAAGCGTTTGCCAATTTTGGAAAGCAACTGGAGATGGATTACCGCGACTATGGTATGGATGACCTTTCCTACGCTTTGTTCAAATCGCAGGTTTGGGAGCGGATGCGGACACGGAGAAGGGCTAATGCGGCCTATTTGCATGAGCATTTGCAACTTGACTTCTTAGGAGAATTAAGCGATGAGGCCTGCCCTTTGTTTGTCCCCGTAATCTTTGCGTCTCATGCGGCACGAGAGAGGGTTAGACAGGCCTTGATAAAGACGCGGATTTATTGCCCTGTGCATTGGCCGAAAAATAGAATGATAACTCCTGAAATGAAGGTAAACCAGTTGTTCGACCATGAGCTGTCGCTGATATGTGACCAGCGATATGGTCTGGAAGAGATGGCTTTTATCGTGAAAAAAATTCAAGAATCGATATAAAAGAAAAAAATGAAGACAATACTATTGACTGGCATTGGAGGTTTGACTCCGCGCTCTATCGCAAAAGTAATCCGGAAAAATCATCCTGATTATCGCTTGATAGGCGTGGATGCCAACAAAAAGGCTATGGGCTTTTTCATGCCGGGTTTATTGGATGATTATGCAGTATGCCCGCGCTGTACAGAGGAAAGCTATTTTCCTTTCATTGAGCAACTTGTTAAGGATTACCAGATAGATTATGCTTTTGTGCAGCCAGAGGCGGAAATTGTGGAGTGGGGTGCTTATTACGAGAAAAATGGTCGTTATCCCGTGGATGTGTTCATGGGTTGTAAATCCCTGTCCGAATCCTTGCGCGACAAGGCCATTATGGCAGAACTGCTGAAAGGCACTCATTTTATCCCCAAAACCATCAAGGTGACGCAGCAAAATCCTCGTTTTGAGGAAGTGGAGCAACAGATAGGCTTCCCTTGCTGGATTCGTGCCACCGAGGGTACTGGTGGTCTCGGTTCCTTGCGTTTGGATAATCTCGATAGTTATAAATCGTGGCTTTTTATCAATAGCTTTATTTCGGAATTTACTGTGAGTGAGTTTCTTACAGGTCGCCATCTGGCTAATCAGATGCTGTATTACAACAATGAGTATGTGAAAGGTGCTGCGTTGGAATGTGCGGAATATGTGATGGCCAGCACGGCTCCCTCGCATGTGACGGGTAATACGCATTTCGCCCGCTTCCTGAATGAGGACCGCATCAATCGCTTTTGTGATGAATGCATCAAGTATTTATGCGAAAAGCTGAAGGTTCCGGCTCATGGCATTTTGAGCTTCGACCTGAAAGAGGATAAAAATGGAGATTTGAAGGTTACAGAGGTGAATATCAGACACATGGCCTATACTGGTGTGATGGCTCAAGTGGGCTTCGACTTGATAGAGGACACTATCCGTATCATGGAAGATGGTAATGCCGGTCGCGTTGTGCGCGACCCGTATCATCATTACGATAAACCCTATATTTTCTTGCGGGATGTTGATGTGGAGCCAATTGTGCTGGAGAGTGAACAGATTTTTGAAAAAATCAATAAATAGCTGAAAAATGGAAAAGAAAAATGTAGTGGTTTTTGGAGCCACTGGTCATCTTGGAGCACCCATTGCCCTGCATCTAAAAGCCTTGGGTTATCATGTTTATGCTGTAGGTCATAGAAAAAATGATAATGGTTTCTTTGCTGACAATGATATACCATATTTTTCTGTCGATATTAGCAGTAAGGACGATTTTGAGCAGTTGCCGCAGTCGAATATCTATGCTGTGGTGCATTTTGCCGGCGTGTTGCCGTCTTATATGAAGAGTTTTGATGATGCGAGTCTGTTCGTTAACTCTGTGATTATGGGAACGTTGAATGTGCTGGAGTATGCCCGTAAAACTGGAGCAGACCGCTTTGTTTTCCCTCAGTCGCTCTTTGATGTAAGTTACCTGTTTGGCACTAAAGTTCCAATTCCTGCTGATTCTCAGCGGAAAGTTCCGGCTGGAGACCATGCCTGTTATGTCATTGCTAAAAATGCTGCGGTGGATTTAGTGGAACATTACTATAACTATTACGGAATCAAGCGCTTCATTTTGAGATTGTCGCGCGTGTATATGTATCATCCGAACCCATATATTTATCGCGATGGCGAAAAACGTATGGTGGCGGATAGGGACTGGATATACAAGGCTATGCGTGGTGAGGATTTGGAAGTATGGGGAGATCCGAACAAGATTATTGAGACATGCAGTTTGAAGGATTTTCTGCAAATTGTGGAGAAAACACTTACCGCACAAGTGGATGGCGGAATTTATAATATTGGTAGCGGTGGAAGCATTTTTGGGGAGAGAATGAAGGCTATAGCAGAGGTGTTTAATCCAGAAGGTAAAAAATCAAAAATCTTATATTATCCTGAAAAACCCAGTACACGACAGTTTGTGCTGGACATTCAAAAGACAGTGGCTGAATTGGGTTATGAGCCGAAATGTCTGTGGAAGGATTATCTGATTGATTTCAAGAAGGAAATGAAAGCACAGCGTTTTGCCAAATTGTGGGGTTACGAAGAAGATTATCTTAAAGAATAAATGATGAAAAAACTTGCTATCATTGGCTCAGGCCGTATGGCTTGGATCTTCGGACGGGAGGCGAAGGAAATGGGCGTCGAAACCCATGCTTTCTCTTTTGATGACCATTGTGTGGCCAAGGAAACTGTCAATGAGCACCATCTGGTAAATATCATGGACATGGACCGTGTGTTGGATATTTGTCGCCAACTGAAAATAGACGGAGTGGTGCCGACAACCGAATTGACTGTGCAAGTGGCTGCTTATGTGGCTGAGAAAATGGGTCTGAACGGCATTCCTTTCGAAGTGGCCAAGGTGGTGACCGACAAATACCGTAACCGCCAGTTGTGCAAGTCGCTTGCACAATTAAAGCAACCCGCTTTTGCTGAGATGTTTGCGCAAGAAGAATTAGCCGCATTGAATCTGCATTATCCCTTGATTTTGAAACCGACCTCTAAAGGTGGAAAACGTGGTATTACGGTGGTGCATGATGTTTCGGAGTTGAAACCTGCATTTGATTTTGCAAAGACGAGTTCGGGCGATGCACCCATTATTGTGGAGGAGTTTATTGCAGGGGGACAGGAGTATTCTGTGGAAAGTCTTTCCTACCAGGGAAAACATTACATCATTCAAGTGACGGAAAAGATGAGTTCAGGGGCCCCGCATTGTGTTGAACTGGGGCATCATCAGCCAGCTGCCATTTCAGCAACTCTACGTGCTAAAGTTGAAAATGCTATTGCAGAAGGACTTACGGCAATTGGAGTGAATAATGGACCTTGCCATACGGAAATTAAGATTGTTGATGATCAGATTTATCTGATAGAATTTAATGCGCGACCTGGTGGTGATCATATCGCATGGCCATTAACCATGTTGAGTACAGGTTATCATTACATCAAGGGTATTATAGAAGTTGCGATGAATGATTTCAAACCATTGAATACCAATGAGTTTTTGCATCGTTATGCGGGTGTCTATTTTGTGACCACACAAAGCGCATACTTGAAACCGATTTTTGATAAATGTCAAAATGAGCCATGGTGTTGTTGGAAAAATGAGGTTAGCAAAGAGCTTAAGCCTTTGGTTCATAATGACGGTTATGGAACAAATTTTTTTATTTATTGTTCGGATGAAGGAAGACCTGTTAAATAGTGGAATAAGTCAGCTTAAGTCATTTCATTGGACCGAAAAAATGGCGCTTGTCAACCTTGCGCTCATGCTGGTGTCCATTCCTTTTGACTCAGGCGTGGGACTGCTATTCGCTTGCTTATGGATTCTGTCGATTGCCTTGAAAAACACCCTCTTGAAACGCTGGTCGTTCTTTGGATGGCATCAGGATAAGTCGCACACATACACTACTTCTTACCTCCTGCTGATTCCGATGATGTGTCTGTGGGGAATGTATCTGCTGAGCCTGCTGTGGACCGAGAATATGGTGACAGGCTGGGGGGAAGTGGGACAATTGGTATGGTTTTTGGTAATTCCTTTCGCTTTTGCCTGTACTGATTTCAGGGAGATATCCATAAAACATCTTAGAATCATATTGTGGCTTAATGTGTTACTGTTGTCTGCGTTATTTGTTGTATTGCTGATGCGAATGATAGTGCAGGCAAGCCTTTCCGAGGAACACTCGTTCCTGTGGTTTATGATGAATCAGGATTTCTACTATATCCATCATGGCTATATGGCCTTGTATATTCTCACAGCTTTGGCATTTTTGTATGATGAAATGAAACACTTGAACAAGGCGAATCCTTCAAGAATAGTATTGTGGGGGTTGTGCTTTGTCTGTCTGGTTTTGTTCCTGTTGTGCATTAATTCCAGAGCGGGGCTGTTGTGTTTGGTGGTGCTGCTGTTCTTGTGCTGGCTGCATCAGACTTTTGTGCGGAAAAAATACCGTTTTGCCATTATCTCATTGATAGCATTATCCTTAATGGTGGTGTTGGTCCATTTCTCTTTGCCTCAGCATTTCCGTCGCCTGTCGGGTACGGTGGAGCAGGTGGCCAGTGGCGATGCGTCTGATGATCGCTTTGCCATAATGGGCAATGCCTGGAAAGTAATTCAGGATAACATGGTTTGGGGTGTTGGCGCAGGAGACCGGATGGATGAGTTGATGCCTTATTATGGTTCGATGGAAGATACATATTGTCCTCACAATCAGTTTCTTGATACTTGGATGGCTACAGGAATCCTGGGTTTGCTGGCATTGCTCACCATGCTCTTTTATCCAATGATTGTAGCTTGGAGAAAAAAACAGTTGTTCCCCTTGCTGTTTATAATCATGCTTGCTTTAAGCTTGATGTTCGAATCTATGCTGGAACGGCAAATGGGTGTGGTCTTTGTGGCAGTGATGTACGTGTATTGCACCATGATATTGCAGATAACTGATTTTGAAACTAATCGATAATTATAACAATCTAAATATTAATAAAATGAAAAAACGCATATTATTGTGTTTGGCCCACATGAGTGAAACGGGCATGGAAAGGAAATTTGTTCAGGAAGCTTTCGACGACAATTGGGTAGTGCCTCTTGGACCGAATGTGAATGGCTTTGAGGAGGATTTGGAAAAATTTGTGAATCAGGTTGATACAAAATCTGGTGAGCATACACTTGACAAAAAAGTGGTGGCTTTATCCTCAGGAACAGCTGCTGTTCATTTGGCATTGTTGGCCTGTGGAGTGCAGCCAGGTGATGAGGTACTGGTGCAGAGCTTCACTTTCTGTGCGTCCGCCAACCCTGTCACTTATTTGGGCGCCATACCTGTTTTTGTTGACAGTGAACCAGACAGTTGGAATATGGACCCTGAGTTGTTGGAGAAAGCCATTGTTGACCGCATCAGCAAGACCGGCAAAAAACCGAAGGCCATTATCCCTGTTGCCTTGTACGGTATGCCCTATCAGATTGATAAGATTATGGAGATTGCCGATAAATATGAAATTCCGGTGGTAGAAGATGCCGCGGAAGGTTTTGGCTCAAGATACAATGGCCAGGTATTAGGCACTTTCGGTCATTACGGCGTGCTGAGTTTTAATGGCAACAAGATGATTACCACTTCTGGTGGTGGTGCCTTGGTATGCCCGAACCAGGAAGCCAAGGACCGCATCATGTTTTTTGCCACACAGGCCAGAGAAGCCTATCCGTATTACCAGCATGAGGAAATCGGCTATAATTACCGTATGAGCAATATTTGTGCCGGTATCGGTCGTGGACAGATGACCATAGTGGATGAGCATATTCAGCATCATCAGCATGTACAATCGCTTTATGCAGAGTTGTTTAAGGATGTAAAAGGAATCAAATTGCACTTTTCGGCAAATCCTTTGTCAGACTCTAATTTCTGGTTGTGCACTATCTTGTTGGATGAGAATTTGCCAGTGAAAGGGCAGGAGAGAGCTTACCAGCAGGCTATTAACCAGGCGGTAGGCGGTGCTGCTGGCGTGGTTCATGCCGGTGGTTCAATTCATACCGATTGTGAACCGGATGTGAATGTGGAGGCGATGCGCTTGGGCTTGAATGAAGCGGGTATTGAGGCTCGCCCCTTGTGGAAACCGATGCACAAACAGCCTGTTTTCGCCAAGTGTCAGGCATATACCAATGGCGTTTCGGAGGCAATGTTCGCGCGGGGTCTCTGCTTGCCATCTGGTCCATGGGTTACCGATGAGGATGTGCGTTATGTGGTGGATACCATCAAATCGTTATTGTAATTTGTGGAGACGTCAAAAAAACATCTTGACGGAAAGCCCGTTTGTCTGCGGAGACGTTTTGGAAAAAGTCTCTAAAATATTCAGTATTAGAAAAATATGAAAAGGTTTTTAAAAAGATTAGCCATAGTGTTGTTCGGCAGGTCCTCATCTCACTCTTTTCCGAGGTTTTGGATTCTGCTCTTCGACTGTGTCCTGGTATTGCTCGCATACATCATTATCATGGGCATACAGTGGTATGCCATTCCCAATTCCATGACAGCTCAGGCGATAGTCGAACAGTCTCTCTCCGTTTTTCTGGCTTTCCTGTTGGCTTTTTTGCTGACAAAGTCATACAATGGTATGTTGCGTTACTCAGGCTTCCGTGATATTTTGAGAATATCCGTGGCCTGCTTGCTGGCTATGGCGTTTCTTTTTGTGGGGAAATTCATTGTCACGCAGGTCAGAATTGAAGCCCTGTCATTTTTCCCTTCGTACTATAAGGTATTTGCCATCACGTTTATGGCTATGTTGATGCTCACGATTTCACGTTTGGTAATCAGACGGATTTATAATGAGTATTTCAGAAAAACCACCAAAACGGTCAATGTGATTATCTATGGGGCTGGAGATGCGGGGCCCATTACCCAAAATGCCTTGGCTCAGGATACTTCATGCCAATACAATATTGTCTCTTTTGTAGATGATGCCAAACAGAAGACAGGAAAATCAATCAATGGCACCTTGGTGCGTAGTGCCGCGGAAGTGTTGAACCACGAGTTCCTTAATAAGTATGGTGTCACTACCATGATTATTGCCATTCCGAGTCTGACCAGAGCGCAACAACAGGGCATTATCAATAAGGGCCTGGATTTGGGTCTGAATGTGAAATCGGTGCCCCATGTGAGTACATGGATTGATAATTCGTTGACATCGAATCAGATAGAAGATATTAAAATCGAGGATTTGTTGGGCAGAGACGCTATTATTCTGGGACATGAGGATGTGAGAAAAGAGCTGGAAGGCAAGGTGGTGATGGTTACTGGAGCGGCTGGCTCTATCGGTAGTGAAATCTGCCGTCAGGTGATGCATTACAGTCCTGCCCGTCTGGTCATGGTAGATCAGGCGGAATCGCCCATTTATGACTTGCAATTCGAGCTTTGCCGTAAGGAACCTTTTGCTTCGATGAATGTTCCGATAGATTTTATTGTGGCTAATGTGAAGGATAAGGCCCGTATGGAAGAAATATTCGCTGAATATCATCCTCAATTGGTTTATCATGCCGCCGCCTATAAGCATGTGCCCCTGATGGAGCAATTCCCCTACGAGGCGGTGCTGGTGAATGTGTTCGGCACTAAGACTGTCGCGGATTTGGCTGTGAAATACAAGGCGGAGAAGTTTGTGATGATATCTACCGACAAAGCGGTGAATCCCACCAATGTGATGGGTGCCACCAAACGTATGGCGGAGATTTATACCCAAAGCCGCCATGCCGAAAACACCAAGTTCATCACCACCCGTTTTGGCAATGTGTTAGGATCCAATGGTTCCGTTATCCCCTTGTTCAAGAAACAGTTGGCCCAAGGCGGACCCCTTACGGTGACCGATGAGAATATCATCCGTTATGTTATGACCATCCCAGAGGCGTGTAGCCTGGTACTGAAGGCCT
>JAEEGF010622182.1_pt1 | contig 23315 bp, 22 predicted proteins | sample 9134171 | NCBI WGS metagenome assembly JAEEGF01 (sample SAMN16246542, study PRJNA631951) | gut metagenome | biome: gut microbiome; feature: rumen; material: AP-attached | host: Bos | place: Iran: Karaj | collected 2018-10
CTGATCATATTTCTTTAAAACTCTGTATTGAAGCATTCAAGGATCAGATCAAAGAGGGAAAGAACGAATTAGCTATCTCAACGGTACGAAAGGCGGTATGTGATTATTACAACCTCACAAAACAACAAATCACATCCGCCAACCGTACCAAGAACATCTCTTCAGCCAGACAGATTGCGATGTATCTGTGCCGCAAACTGCTTGATGCGACATATGATGACATCGGAAGAGAGTTCGGAGGCAGGGATCACTCGACGGTTATGAGTTCCTGTGACAATGTGGAAAAGAAGATCAAGAGCGATCCGCTCTATCTCAAGGCGATCAATGAGATCGAGAGCCGGATCAAATAAACATCTTCCCATAGTTCAATCCACAGTGAAAATGTTAAAATTAGATTGTTAATAAAGGGTTTTAAAGAGTTTTCCACATTTATCAACATCCTAGTAGTAGTAACATTTCAATCTTAATAAACATAAAAGGAGGCGACCATGAAATTCAAAATTGCCAAAAAAGATTTCCTTGATGTCTTATCTCTTTCTTCAAGAGCTATTTCATCAACTACACCTTTACCTTCCTTATCAGGAATCAAAATAAGTGTATCGGATAATTCACTGGTCTTAGTCTCTTCTGATTCCAATATATCTATAAGAACAGCGGTAAATAATAACGATTCAGCTGCTCTTATTATTGAAGAAACAGGTGAAATCGTTCTTAATGCCCGTTTCTTATTAGAAATTGCCCGTAAGATTGATGGTGACTTCATTGAAGCAGAAACAATTGACGGCACACTTATCAAAATTTCCGGCGGCAATTCCGAATTTACTGTCAATGGCATGGAAGCTGATGAATATCCTCTGATCAATTTTGAATCAAGAGATGCCAATCCTTTTACGCTTGATACAACATTATTCAATCAGATCATTGATGAAACAGCCTTTGCCTGTTCTGATAAAGAGACCCGTCCCGTTTTAACTGGTGTCAATCTCAAAGCTAAAGGCAACAAACTCTATGCCAATGCGACAGACTCTTATCGTCTCGCTTCCAAAACGATCGATATCGATCAGGATCTCAATTTCAACATCACGATTCCTTCAAAGTATCTTTCTGAGATCTATCATGCGATAGCCAATGAAAAACAGGTCACGATCGCAATCGATAATCAGAAGATCTCCTTCATCTTCGGCAATTCAGTCATTGATACCAGACTTCTTGATGATGAATTCCCTGATACATCCCGACTGATCCCTTCTTCCTTCCAGCAGAAACTTACTGTTTCCAGTAAGGAGATGGTCAATGCGATCGACCGTACCTTATTCATCAAAGCTGATGGCAAGAACACGATCAAGATGAATATCGACAGTGAAAAGATCGAACTGACTGCTACTAATCAGTCACTGGTCTCTTCATTTGAAACGATCAAGGTGATTTCGTTTGAAGGCGAACCATTAGAGATCTCCTGCTCAGGCAAATATCTGCAGGATGCGATAAAGGCTATTGCTTCCGATGAGATCACGATCAACTTCTCCGGGGAACTCAAACCGATGGTTGTCAAAAAGGAAGGTGATGACTCCCTGATCCAGATCATTTCTCCGGTCAGAACCTATCATTAAAAATAAGAAAATCACTTTATACGCAAAATAAACCCGTTTTCAGACGGGTTTTATATTTTATTAGGTGAGATACAGCTTTTTATAAAAGTCCGGATTTGGAAAGATAAAGCCAAAAATGGTATAATTTTAGAGGTTATGGCCTTAATTAAACAGATAGAAATCAATGATGAATTTATTACCCTTGGCCAGCTTCTGAAGATCACTGATCATATTGGCAGCGGTGGGGAAGCTAGAGCTTTTTTAGCTGTACATGAGATCTATGTGAACAGCGAAAAAGAGCAGCGCCGGGGTCGTAAACTGTACCGTGGAGATCAGATCAGAATCGAGTCAGAGGTGTATCAGATATGTTAATAAAAACATTAAAACTGAATGATTATCGTAACTATTCCCGCTGTTTTATTGAATTTGATCCGCATTTGAACATTATTGTTGGCAAAAACGGGACCGGAAAGACCAATATCCTTGAATCCATCATCCTTGTCTCCAACACCAAATCCTTCCGTACCCAGAATGATGCGGATGTGATAAAGAAAAACAGTGATTATGCCAGAGTTGAGCTCGTTTCTGATAAAGGTATTTTTAAAGTCGTCGTCAATAAGAAAAATAAATCCTTATATATAAATGATCAGATAATTTCCCGAACTTCACAATTCATCGGCAAGCTCAATGCCGTCTTATTCAAACCAAGCGATCTTGAACTCTTCACCCAGTCACCAGGCGAACGCCGCAAGCTTCTCGATATTGAAGTATCCAAAGTTTCGCAAAGATATATTCAGGCTTTAGTCCAGTACAATTCCCTATTAAAGGATAAAAATAAAATATTAAAGGAACTGGAGATCGATGAGACACTGTTTGCGGTAATCAATGAATCCATGACACCGCTGATCAGAACGATCATTGAAGAAAGAGAAAAATTCTTCATGCTGATAAACGACAATATTTCAGACATGTATTCAATGATCTCCGGCAAAGAGTCAAAGATTGAAATAATCTATAAGAAATGTTCAGAAATCGAAGACATTGCCCAAGCACTCAATGACAGCAGAGAAAAAGATGATTACTATCACTATGCGACTTTCGGACCGCATCATGAAGACTATCGCTTTATGATGGATGGCTATGATCTCAATTCCATTGCCTCGCAGGGTCAGAAGCGTATGGTACTTATTGCCTTCAAGTTTGCACTGGTCAAATATATCCAGCAGTATACCGGCAATACACCGATCGTCCTGCTGGATGATATCCTGTCTGAACTCGACAAGGATAATGAAGAAAGACTGCTCAATATTCTGCCTCAGGATACACAGGTGATCATCACTGATACGGATATCAATAACCTGAAGATCGATGACAGATATAAACTGATTGAATTAAGGGAGGGTTACCATGTCTAATACCAGTATTAATCATGACAACTATACTTCTGATGATATTCAGGTCCTCGAAGGTCTTGAAGCTGTCAGAAAAAGACCAGGTATGTACATTGGTACAACCTCTTCAACGGGTCTGCACCATCTGGTCTGGGAAATAATCGATAACTCTGTCGATGAAGCTTTAGCCGGCTATGCGACACAGATCGATGTCAGTGTTGATGAAAATGACATCATCACTGTAAAAGACAATGGCCGAGGCATGCCGGTAGAAATTCACCCGAAGACCGGTGTTTCGACAGTAGAAACGATTTTTACTGTTCTGCACGCCGGCGGCAAATTCGGCGGCGGTGCCTATAAGGTATCCGGCGGTCTTCATGGTGTCGGTGCTTCCGTTGTCAATGCTTTGTCTACCTGGATGGAAGTTACAGTTCATAAAGACGGCAAGATCTTTCTGATCAGATTCAAGGATGGCGGCAAAGTCGATCAGCCATTAACACAGATCGGAGAATGTGATAAAGATGATACCGGATCTATTGTCAGATTTAAAGCTGATCCGGAGATATTCAAAGAAGGAACAGTCTATGATTTCAAGATTCTCTTTGACCGTATCCGGCAGATGGCCTTCCTTAACAAAGGCATAAGACTGTCATTATCCTGGGAAAAAGAAGATGAACATAAAGATCTTTACTCCTTCTGCTATGAAGGCGGTATTAAAGAATACGTTCAGTTCTTGGATGAGAATGAAACCAGACTCTTTGAAGATGTCATGTATTGTGATGGTGCAGATGAAAAGACTTCGATCGCTGTTGAAGTAGCTTTGCAATACAACACTTCATATACTGAGAAAGTCTATTCTTTCTGCAATAATATCTTCACTCCGGATGGCGGTATGCATCTGGATGCTTTCCGTCAGACTTTATCAAGAGTCATCAACAACTACGCTAAAGAAAATAAATTCCTGAAAGCTGATGATCCAAACCTGACTAATGATGATCTCAAGGAAGGTCTTACAGCTATTATTTCCGTTAAACATCCGGATCCGCAATATGAAGGACAGACCAAAGGCAAATTGGGCAATGCGGAAGTCAAACCAGTCGTCAACAAGATCTTTGGTGATTTCTTAAAACGTTTCCTTTTAGAAAATCCTGATGTCGCCAAGATCATTATTGAAAAAGCAAAATCAGCCTCCGAAGCCAGACTGGCAGCTCAGAAAGCCCGCGAAAACGTCCGCCGCAAAGATGACTTCGGCTCTGGCAACCTGCCGACTAAATTAAAAGACTGTGCTTCCAGGGATGCTTCGATCTGTGAGATCTATATCGTCGAGGGTAATTCCGCCGGCGGATCAGCTCAGCAGGGACGTGATTCCAACTTCCAGGCTGTACTGCCTTTAAGAGGAAAGATCCTGAACGTTGAAAAAGCACGTCTGCATAAGATCTTTGACAATGCCGAGATCAGAATGATGATCCAGGCCTTCGGCTGTGGCTTTGGTGAAGAGATCGATATCTCCAAGCTGCGTTATCACAAGATCGTCATCATGACCGATGCGGATGTCGATGGACAGCACATCTCAACTTTAATGCTGACCTTCTTATACCGCTACTTCAAACCACTCATTGAAGGAGGCTATGTCTATCTGGCAATGCCGCCTCTATATAAACTCTTCAAAGGTCAGAAGACCTTAAGATACTGTTACTCCGATGAAGAACTCGAACTCGCCAAACGTGACTTCGGTGACGAGAAATACGATGTTCAGCGTTACAAAGGTTTGGGTGAAATGGATCCATCACAGTTGTGGGAGACCACACTTGATCCGGAACACAGAACCTTAAAACGAGTCACGATCGAAGATGCGATCGACGCTGATCAGGTCTTCTCAATGCTGATGGGTGACGAAGTTGAACCGCGTAAGAATTTCATTATTGAAAATGCGCACTTCGTCAAGAATCTGGATATATAAGGAGGACTCATGGAAGAATTAGATAATCGTTTTTTCAATCATGGCAACATGAAAGAAGTCAATATCTCTTCAGAAATGAGAGAAGACTTCCTTAGCTATTCAATGTCTGTTATCATCGACCGTGCCCTGCCTGATGTCAAAGATGGCATGAAACCGGTCCATCGCCGTGTCTTATGGGCAATGTATGATGCCGGCTTCCTGCCTGATAAACCGCATGTCAAATCGGCCAACATCGTTGGTGAAGTCATGGGTAAATATCACCCGCATGGTGATACAGCTATCTATGATACGATGGTCCGTATGGCTCAGCCTTTCTCCTATCGCTATCCTTTGGTTGATGGACATGGCAACTTCGGTTCCCTTGATGGTGATGGTGCGGCAGCTATGCGTTACACCGAAGCGAGAATGTCCAAGATCTCTCTGGAACTTCTGCAGGATATCAAAAAGGAAACGATCGACTGGCGTGACAACTATGATGCCCGTCATAAGGAACCGGTCGTTCTGCCTTCCCGTTTTCCAAACTTATTAGTTAATGGCTCGATGGGTATTGCGGTCGGTATGGCTACCAACATGCCAACCCATAACCTGGGCGAGACTATCGATGCTGTCATCGCCGTCATTGATGATCCGGATATTTCCACGATTGATCTGATGGAAAAGATCCCAGGACCCGACTTCCCTACCGGCGGCTATATCGTCGGACGTTCGGGCATCCGTCAGGCTTACGAGACCGGTAAAGGATCGATCATTGTCCGCTCTAAAGTTGACATTGAAGATCTGCCTCAGGGCAAACACAAGATCATCATCAAAGAGATCCCCTATCTCGTCAATAAACTGATGATGTATGAAAAGATCCATCAGCTGGCCAAGGAAAAGATCATTGATGGTATCTCAGACATGAAGGATCTGTCCAATGACCGTAACGGTATCCGCATCGAGATCGAACTTAAGAAAGATGTGCAGCCGGAAGTCGTCCTCAATCAGTTATACAAGATGACCCCGGTACAGTCATCCTTCGGTATCAACAATAACGTCTTAGTTGAAAACCGTCCGATGCTGTTGTCATTAAAGGAAATCATCAAGTGCTATATCAATCATCAGATCGATGTCATCAGAAGAAGAACACAGTACGATCTCAATGAAGATGAGAAACGTGCTCATATCTTGGAAGGTCTCAAGATCGCTTTGGATAATATCGATAGAGTTGTTGAGATCATCAGAAGTTCCAAAGATGATGATGAAGCGTTATATAAACTGAATCAGGAATTCAATATCGATGAGATTCAGGGTAAAGCTATTCTGGATATGCAGCTGAGAAGACTGACTGGTCTCTCTCGCGAAAAGATCATCAATGAACTCAATGAATTATATGCTGAGATCAAAGATCTTAAAGATATTCTGGCTAACCACTACCGTGTCATTGAGATCATAAAAAATGAACTGACGATCATCAAGGATAAATATGGTGACAAACGCCGTACCGAAATAATTGATGGCGATATCTCCATGGAAGATGAAGATCTGATTCCGGTTGAAGATGTCATTGTTTCCTTAAGCAATAACGGTTATGTCAAACGTCTGCCGATCGATACCTATCGCCTGCAGAACCGCGGCGGCCGTGGCGTTAAGGGTATGAGTCTGAATGAAGACGATGTCGTCGATCAGAACCTGACGATGTCAACTCATGACTATCTGCTGATCTTTACGAACAAGGGCAAAGTCTATCGCATCCGCGGCTTCAATATTCCTGAAGCTTCAAGAAACGCCAAAGGCATACCGGTGATCAACATCATCAACATCGATAAGGATGAGAAAGTCAAAGCCATGGTACCGATCAACCGTGAATGGGAAATCAAAGGCTATCTGTTCTTTGTCACTAAACGCGGTCTGTGCAAACGTGTACCGGCCAGTGAGTTTGAATCGATCAGACAGAATGGCAAGATCGCTATCTCACTCAAAGATGACGATGAGCTCGTCGCCGTCAGACCGACCCTTGGTGATTCGCAGATCATCATCGGTGCTGCCAACGGTAAAGCTGTACGCTTTGATGAAAGAGGCGTTCGAGCGATGGGCCGTAATGCGAGCGGTGTCCGCGGCATGAGTGTTGATGATACGGAAGTCATCGGCATGTGTACTGATGCGGAAGGTTCCAAGATCCTGGTCGTCTCCAAGAACGGCTATGGCAAACAGACACCGGTCGAAGAGTATCGTCTCACCTCCCGTGGTGCTAAAGGTGTCAAGACCATTAATATCAACGAGAAGAACGGCGAACTTGTTTCCCTTAAAGCAGTCAATGGTGATGAAGACTGTCTGATCATGACCAACGATGGCATCATCATCAGGATCCATCTTGAGAAAGTCTCCACCATGGGCCGTGCTACCCAGGGTGTCAGACTGATCAAACCGCAGGAAGGTACCTTCGTTTCAGCTGTCAGCATCATGTCACATTCTGATGAAGACAGTGAAGAAGAGAAACAGGAAAACACGACAGAAGAATCTGAATAACAATCAAACCCAAAGATGCAGATAAAACTCTTTGGGTTTTTTCTTTCCTTAAATCAGACCATAAATTCCTTACAATATGCACTGGTATTGTTAGCGCTTTCTTTTTTTATTGTTTTTATATTAAAATATAGAGGATAAACTGAATAACAAAAATGACTGGCAGCACCGACCACCGATTTGATCTTGTAAAAAAGTTTCTGGATATTTTATTAGAAGATACCTCATCTCTTGAATCCATCAAAAGAGGACTTTATGATATATCCTCTGATCTGAATCTTGGCCGCGTTATCGGCGAGATTTCCCAATCTTCAAATGATAATGAATTACGCTTATTGGCAGAAAACCGCGTTCTGTTTATTTCGGATTTCGGTTTTGATGCCAAAGGTTCTTTTGATGTTGAATTCTCAACTAACTCCGGTGCGCCGGGTACGATGAATGTTGCACCGGTACCAAGTCATCAATTTACCGATGCAGAAAAAGAAACCATCACTGCGATCATCAGGATCGCAGACATACAGATCAGCCGCTTCTTTGCGATCAACGAAGTGATCGAAAGTTCTATGCGCCAGAAACTGACCGGCTTGCCTAACAGTGACGGCTACTTCCGCAAAGTCCGGGAAAAATTCTCTAACAGTTCAATCTATAATTATGATTCCTATTATTTTGATCTCAAAGGCTTTGGACTTGTAAATAAACGCTATGGCCAGAAGGAAGCCAACAAGATCATGTTTGACTATGCCAGGAAACTTAACAGCTTCTTCAATCGCGATGAAGTGCTCGGTCATCTTGGCGGTGACAACTTTGTGGCACTGGTCACAGCCGGTGAAAGATCAAAAGAATTTCAGAATATGCTTCTGCAGGGCGTTGATGTCGAAGGCGAAAATTCTGATGGTGAAAAAGGCCTGATCAGGATCACAGCTGTTGTTGGCTATACACATATCATTCCACCAATCACGATCAATCGCATCGTCTCAGATCCGGCCATGGCTTTAGCCAATGCCAAGCGCAACAAGAAAGCTATCGTTGAACTGACAGAAGATATTTCTTATCAGGCTATCCGTGCCAAGGTCATTGAGCAGTCTTTTGAAAAGGCTCTGAACAATGGTGAGTTTGTTGTATATTATCAGCCAAAAGTAAATTCGGTCACCGGTGAAATAATCGGTGCTGAAGCACTGACGAGATGGTTTGAGAATGGACAGATGATCTCGCCGATGGCCTTTGTACCGGTGCTTGAAAATTCCGGCAAGATCAACAAGCTTGATCTGCACATGCTTGAACAGGTCTGCAGTGATATCCATAACTGGATCACTATCGGCAACAAACCGGTACCGGTATCAGTCAACTTCTCACGCAAGGATCTCAACGATCCGCAGCTTCCGGATAAGATCATGGAAGTCATTGAAAGTAATAATCTGCCAAAAGAACTGATCATCATTGAAGTCACCGAAACAGCTTCTGAAGAAGAAAAAGATTTCATGGTCAACTTCTTAGGCAAACTCAAGAACTATGGCATTGAAACCAGTATCGATGATTTTGGTACCGGCTATTCTTCTTTGAGTGTTTTAAGAGAATACCCGATCAACGAGATCAAGATCGACCGTTCTTTCATCAATAAGAAACTTAATGATTCTGATAAAGTCATCATTCAGAGTATTATCGATATGGCTAAGAAACTTGACATCGATGTCATCACTGAAGGTGTCGAAGATATTGTACAGAAGGATTTCCTGCACAATGTTGGCTGCGATCGCCTGCAGGGATTTTTATACGACAAACCGCTTCCTAAAGATCTCTTTGAAAAAAGACTTCTGAAAGGAAAGTATGAAGTAGACTGAAGCTCATAACTGAGCTTTTTAATTGTAAAGGAGAACAGCAATGATCTGCAAAGTTAATGACATTGAAATTTATTATGAAGTAAAAGGAAAAGGCCGCCCCCTTCTTATGGTGCATGGCAACAGCGAAGATCACAGCATTTTCGAGGAAGCAAGTGAAATACTCAAGGAAAGCTTTACTGTCTATCTTCCCGACTCCCGGCAGCATGGCAAATCTACCAGATTAAAGGAAGACCTCCATTATGAAACGATCGCCGATGACTATCTCAAATTTCTGGAAGCACTTGATCTTCGTGATGTGGTGTTCTATGGTTTTTCCGATGGCGGTATCATCGGTCTGCTTTTAACTCAGAAGACCGATCGCATTTCCCGGCTGATCATCTCCGGTGCCAATGTCACCCCTGATGGTGTAAAGAATGGCCTGAAGATCCTGATCAAACTTTTCTATTTCTTCAGCAGAGATCCAAGGATGAAGATGATGCTGCATGAACCCGACATCAGAAAAGAAGATCTTGAAAAGATCAGTGTGAAGACGACCGTCATTGCCGGCGAGAAGGACGCGGTCAAGGAAAGTGAGACCAGATTCATTGCCGACAGCATCCCCAGCAGCAAGCTCATGATCCTGCCGAAAGAGGAACACGGAACTTACATCGTACACAAGACAAAGATCGCCGACATCATCCTTAAGGAAATTGATGAAGATCAATAATATTTCCCAGGTAATTTATAGCCTTCTCTGTACAATTGTGTTATTATTGCATTTGTAAAAGTAAGGACCAGTAACTGTCTGAAATCTTGCAGAGAACTGCCGGCCGGTGCAAGGCAGCAGAGGAAGGACAGCGAATCTACCTTAAGTGATGTCTCAATAAGACACGTGGATCCGCGTTAAGGATAGAGTTAGAAATTAAGGTGGTACCGCGCAGCTGCGCCCTTGTCTATCACCTTTTTTATTTTTAAAAGGAGAGATTATGATCGACATTAAATTAATCAGAGAAAATCCGGATCTGGTCAAGGACAATATCCGCAAGAAATTCCAGGAGGATAAACTGGTACTCGTTGATGAAGTCAAGAAACTTGATGAAGACTATCGCGCTTTGCGTACCACGGCTGATGAACTGCGCAGCAAGCGCAACAGCATCTCCAAGCAGATCGGTGCCCTGATGGGTCAGGGTAAGAAAGAAGAAGCCGAACAGATCAAAGCTGAAGTCAAAGAGATCGGCAACAAGATCGAAGAATGTGAACAGCAGGAACCGCTGCTTGAAGAAGAGATCAGAAAGAGAATGCTGGTGATCCCTAACATTATTGATGAGTCGGTTCCAATCGGTGTTGATGATTCACAGAATGTTGAGATCGAACAGTTTGGTACCAAGCGAGAATTCACTTATGAAATTCCTTACCATACCGACATCATGGAAAGCCTTGATGGTCTTGACCTTGATTCTGCCCGCAAGACTTCCGGCAATGGTTTCTATTATCTGACTGGTGATATCGCCAGACTGCACTCAGCGATTCTGGCTTATGCCCGTGACTATATGGTCAACAAAGGATTCACTTATTGTGTTCCGCCTTTCATGATCAGATCAGAAGTTGTTACCGGCGTCATGTCTTTCAAGGAAATGGAAAACATGATGTACAAGATCGAAGGTGAAGACCTCTATCTGATCGGTACTTCTGAACACTCGATGATCGGCCGCTTTATCGATACGATCAACGATGAAGCCAAACTTCCTTTGACCCTTACTTCCTACTCTCCTTGTTTCCGTAAGGAAGTTGGTGCGCACGGCATCGAAGAAAGAGGTGTCTATCGTATCCATCAGTTTGAAAAGCAGGAGATGATCGTCATCTGTAAACCAGAAGAATCCATGAACTGGTACAACAGGATGTGGCGCTACTCGGTTGATCTGTTCCTGTCTTTGAATATCCCGGTCCGTACTCTGGAGTGCTGCTCCGGCGACCTGGCTGATCTCAAGGTCAAATCCTGTGATGTCGAAGCGTGGTCACCAAGACAGCAGAAATACTTTGAGGTATGTTCCTGCTCCAATCTTGGCGATGCACAGTCAAGACGTCTCAAGATCAGAGTCAAAGGAGAGAACGGCAACTACCTGCCGCACACCTTGAACAACACAGTTGTTGCCCCGCCAAGAATGCTGATCGCTTTCCTGGAGAACAACTATAACGAAGACGGTTCAATCGACATCCCGGAAGCTTTGCAGCCATATATGGGCGGTCAGAAAAAAATCGTCAGAAAATAATCATCAACAGGGATCGTCATACGGCGATCCTTTTTATATGTTTCACGTGAAACATTCTATATATTAGAATAAAGATATGAAAGCTGTATTATTTGATTATAACGGAACCCTTATCGATGACGACGATATCAATGAAGAAGCCTGGCTGGCGACAATAGCTGAACTGTCACAAGGCAAGATCGACGGACGGGCACTCTATAGTGAATTTACCGGCATGCGAAACTTTCCTTTTGTAGAGGTCATCTTTCAAAAGCTTGACCTGCCCTATGATGAAGAAAAGATCATGTATTGGGCCAGACGCAAGGAGACACAGTATTACCATGTGATCAGCCGTCAGAAAAAAAGAGATCATCTCAAACCCGGAGCTGAAGAACTTCTTGACTGTCTGCGGGAAAGAAAGATGCCGATCAACCTGTGCACAGCTTCCCTCGATGTGAATGTCGATTTCTATTTTGATTATCTCAAGCTTGATCGCTGGTTCGATCGTCAGCAGGTCGTCTATGATGACGGCGTATCCTACGACAAGAAAGACATGTATCTTGAAGGAGCCAGAAGACTTGGTGTCCAGACAAAGGACTGTCTGATTTTTGATGATTCCCCTGCTTCGATCAGAAAAGCAGTTGAAGCCGGCTGTGAGAACCTGGTCGTTATAAAAAAGGAAAGCAATCCCGATCTGCCGCAGATCCGTCAGCGGATCAGCGACTTCACCGAGTTTGATTACAGATTACTGGAACTATAAATGTTTCACGTGAAACATTGGAGCTGTTATGCGTAAAATCATCCCGATCATTTATCTGGTTCTGCTGTATATGATGGTCCTGCCTTTTGTTGTGTATATCGATCTTTATGAAAAACTGTACAGCGATACGATAGCCCCGATCTACTTTGCGACCATCGTTGCCTTTGGACCGATAAGTGTGGCCTGGGCTTTCTATCTGTATAAAAAGGAAGATCTGAAAAATCTGAAGTTTGCCATGTGTCTGGAAACTTTCGGGCTGATCCCCTTCTATGTGATGTTGTCGCTGTTCTGGCTGATCGTGTTTGCGTTAAGCAATTCCAGTCAATCCGGAGAGACCGTCCTTGGTCTGGCGACTTTGAGTCTTGGCTATGTGTTCATGAGCAACGCCTTCTATGGCTTCAATTACGCAAGAGCTGCCAAGCGGAACCTCTTCTATAAAACAGCACCCTTTGTCTTTGTGCTGAATGTGATAGCACTGATAATCCTGCTGATCAAAGAAAAGCTGGAAGCGAAAGAAGATTTGAAAGAAGACTGATCTTCGTATAAAATAATTAATGGTACAACACTCATGTTACTAACTTGGTCAGGTGCGGAAGCAAGCAGCCATACGAACCTCTGTTTGTGTGTACCATTTTTATATTGAAGGAGAATGAAGATGATCGTTTTATTTGAAGGACTGACCGGCTTTCTGTTTGTGCTGATGTATTGCGTAGCGGGTATAGCCAATGGCGCACACAACATGGCTTTCTTCTATGATCAGGAAGTACAGGACAGAGCCGTGGAAAGCGGACTGATCACCAAAGAAGCAATAGCAAGAAACAAAAAGCGCTTCGTCTATGCCGGCATCCTGCCCTACTTCATTTATGCGATCGTCTGTGTCTATGTCATAAATAAGGCCAAAGGATTTATTGAGCCGTTTGTGCAGCTGACAGCCATCTTGCTGATTGAAGGTATCCTGGATCGCTGCTTCATCGACTGGTACTGGGTCAACCACAGCAAGGCCTGGATCATAGCGGGAACCGAAGATCTCAGACCATATATAAAAAGAAAAGACTGGATCAGCAAGCTTTTAGGAACATTCATAGGTTTTCCGCTTATTGCTGCCATCATCTGCGGAATCATTTCGCTGTTATGGAAGTAAAAGAGAAATTCATGAAGCTCGCTTATGCCGAAGCTCAAAAGGCATATGCGGAAGATGAGGTACCGATCGGCTGCGTGATCGTGTGTGATGACAAGGTAATAGCCAGAGCACATAATCGCAAGGTGAAAAAGAACTGTGCCGTGCATCACGCCGAGATCGAGTGCATCAGCAAGGCCTGCAGGAAACTGGACAACTGGAACCTGAAAGGCTGTGAACTCTATGTGACTCTGGAACCCTGCCTGATGTGCACCGGGGCGATCATCAACTCGCGCATCGATGCGATCTGCTTTGGCTGCAAGGATCCCAAAGGCGGAGCACTGGTCTCCAATGTGAAACTCAAAAAGATCAGCGGACTCAATCACTATCCGGAAATAAACGGCGGTGTCATGGAGAAAGAATGTGCTGATATCCTAAAAGATTTCTTTAAGCACAAAAGATAGGTATTGCCCAGGTAATTAGAACAAAGACGCACAGCAGTGCGTTTTTATATATGATCACCATCAGTCACCCGCCAACAGAGAGACAATGGAGTATAATGAAAATATGGCGTACCAGGTATTATACAGAACATACAGACCGGCTAAGTTTTCTGAAGTTGTAGGTCAGGAATATATCATCAAAACTTTACTGAATGCGATCAGAAACAACAAGATCGCTCACGCTTATCTGTTTGCGGGACCAAGAGGTACCGGCAAGACCAGTGTCGCCAAACTGTTTGCGAAAGCCATCAACTGTGAAAGTTTCAAAGACGAAGCCTGTGACAAGTGTCCCAACTGCAAGGCTTATCTTGAAGGCAATCACCCGGATATCATTGAACTCGATGCCGCTTCCAATAACGGTGTCGATGATGTCCGTGAAATAATTGAACAGGTACCCTATGCTCCACTGTTAGGAAAATATAAAGTATATATCATTGATGAAGTACATATGCTGTCAGCCCAGGCCTTCAACGCTCTGCTCAAGACGATTGAAGAACCGCCGGCACATGTGATCTTTATCTTTGCGACCACTGATCCGCAGAAAGTCATCCCGACTGTCTTATCAAGATGTCAGCGCTACAACTTCTCCAAGATCAATCTCTATGAGATCAAAAGAAGAACGATGGAGATCCTGGATAAGGAAAAGATCGCCTATGAGGAAAAAGCCGTTGAAGAGATTGCCCGACTCGCTGAAGGCGGCATGCGTGATGCCCTGTCCCTGCTGGAACAGTGTCTGGCTTATAATCCGGAGAAACTGAACCTTGAAGATGTCGAACACATCTTCGGTCTGACCTCAACCGCCAAGGAAGTAGAACTGTACAAAAACATTCATGATCAGCAGATCAGTGAAGTGATAAACAAGATCCGTACCATGTATGTTCAGGGAATGGATACCAAGCGACTGGCGATCGACCTGTTAGACATCATCAAAGATGTACTGGTCTATGCCGATGATGGAAAAGAAAATCTGCTGCTGCGTTTAACACCGGCAGAAGCAAGCGACATCATCCACAGCGTTTCAAAGGAGCAGCTGTATGAAGATGCCAGAAACCTGGAAGAAACAATTTCCCGGGAAAAGCAGAACAGCAACTTCCTCACCTACCTGGAACTGTGTCTGATCAGAATGGCCGGAAACAGCGTCGAAGCAAAACCGGTACCGGCAAAAACAAAAGCCGCAGAAAAAGCGGAACCGGCCAAAGAGGTCAAGGAAGAAACTAAGGAAGAAAAGAAAGAAGAGACAAAGGAAGAAGTGATCGAAAGTTTTGTTGTTGAACCGGAGACTGACTTCCTGCTGTCGATCCTGCTTGATGCCAATAAAGATCTCAAGGTTGCAGACCAGATCATCTACAACAAACTTGATCTGTATGCCTACGATGCAGAGAAGCGCAAATTCTATCAGCTGCTGATCGGTACCGAACTCTTCGCTTCCAACAAAGACGCGATCATCGTCAGCGGCAATCCGATGCAGGTCAACAACATCAACACCAAAGCCATGAACGAAGAACTCTATCAGTTCATCAACAACGAATTCGGTATTGATAAGATGGTCTATGCGATCGATGAAAACAAGAAGCGAGAGCTGATCGAACTTTATCGTCAGGTACCGGCATCAAAAAGAAATCAGCCGGTCTATGTCGAAAAGTATAAAATTGAAAAATCAGAAACAGAAAAATCACCGGAAGAAAAACTTAAGAGTCTCTTCGGTGACTCGTTGAAAATAGAGGAATAAAAAATGGATATCAACAAATTAATGCAGCAGGCTCAGGCCATGCAGAAAGAACTGGAAAAAGCCAACGAACAGATCAACGCTACCGAGTTTGAAGGCAGTGCTTCAAATGGACTGGTCAAGGTGACGATCAACGGTGAAAACAGAGTACTCTCTGTAAACATCGATCCTTCAATCCTGAATCCGGATGACAAGGAAATGATCGAAGACCTGATCATGATCGCTGTCAATGACGCTGTCGATAAAGCAGAAGAATTAAAGAAGGACCGCTTCGGTTCAATGGCTTCCGCCATGGGACTGCCGCTCAAGTAGGATGTATCCTGAGAACTTTGAAAAACTGATCGCCCTGTTTGAAAAACTGCCGGGTGTCGGAAACAAGACAGCACAGCGCTATGCCTTTACCCTGCTTAACAAGGAAAAGGAAGAACTTGCCGATGTGGTGGAGACGATCGAGGGCTTGCAGAAAATCAGACGCTGCAGGATCTGCGGTTTCTTAAGTGATGAAGATGAATGTATCATCTGCAAAGACGAAGGCCGCAATCGCAATCTGATCATGGTCGTTGCCAACCCGCAGGATGTCACCGCCATCGAAAGGACTGCTTCCTATAAAGGTGTCTATCATGTGCTGGGCGGACTGATCTCCTCTTCCAAAGGAATCTACCCGGAAGACATCCGCATTGAAGAACTGTTAAACAGGATCAATGACAATACCGAAGAAGTGATCGTTGCTTTATCACCAACGATGGATGGCGAAATGACAGCGCTGTATCTCGACAAGATCCTTAAAGACAAAAAGGTGCTGGTGACCAGACTGGCTCATGGTCTGCCGATGGGTTCATCATTAGATTATGCAGATGACCTGACCCTGATCAAAGCTATGGACAATCGCAGAAAGATTGAAAATGAGTAAACTATTAACTGTTTATGATGACAAAGAACCTCTGAATAACGTTGTAAGTGAATTAACGCTTGATGTTGATGAGGTTTTTTATGTTTATCACCACAAGATTTCCATAAACAATTTCATCAATATCGACAAAGTAATCAAAAAATATAAAGACATTACAACCCACTACATCCAGCTGCAGAACGACGAAGAAGAGATCGGCAAGACCATCAACGAGAATCCCGGCATCATCATCGATGTCGGCGGTGCCAAATACCTGTCACTGTTCCTCTTTGATATTGCCCGGGCAAAGGATTTTGAGATGATCTATTATGATGACGAAGAGAATGTCATCAAGAATTATGTCAATCACGTTGTCGTTGAAAACAATGTCTTCAAGCTTGAGATCGCAGACGTGCTTCAGCTAAGAGGCGGCGAGATCAAGGATTATATGCATCACAGTATCACTGATCAGGCTTCAAAAAACACGATCGTTGAATTGTTTGAAAACAACATCGATAACTACCCTGCCTTCATTCGCTATCTGACCAAGATAAACGGTCTGCTGAATGATCGTGATTACCTGGGCAATAATACCTATCAGCTTACAGAAGAAAAGAAGCATGCGATCACAGCAGATATAGCCTACAAGAAGATCGGTGACTTCTTTAAAGTTGAAGGTGACAAGCTGATCTTCAAGAATTCAAGGCTCAGAAATCTCGTAACTGTCTCCGGAGCAATTCTGGAAAACTACCTCTGTATCAAACTCACCGAAAGCAGCTATTTCGATGATGTCAAAATGAGTGTCGTCATCGACTTCGCTGATGACAAGTATTCACATCCGGTCAGATGTGAAGTCGACTGTCTGGTGATCAAAAACAATCACCTGCTGTTTATCTCCTGCAAGTCTTCAAAAGTCGATACCCCGGCTCTCAATGAAATATATGTCCACAACACAAGATTCGGCAACTGTCTTTCAAGTGCGGCCATCTGTGTTGTTGAAGAACTCGACCGCAAGTACCCGAGCTTCTATGCGAAAGGTCAGGAACTGAATATCTATCTGATCGACAAGTCTTCCTTCAAAGAAGGCAAGGTCGTCGATACCTTTGTCTCGATCTACGACGGAAGCTATCAATATGACGAACTTGAAAGAGCCTAGCGATGTCAGCCATAGCTTACATTACAGATTCAAAGATGCTGGAACTGCATCGCCTGAACAATCATAAGGCGATCAACTTCTGGCGTCCTTCCGCCAACACCGCCTTCTCAGATTTCTCCCAAGGCGATCTGCTTTTCTTTCTGTCCAAAGACAAGGAACATCGCAAGAAAAACGAAAAAGGTGTCGTCGGTTTTGGCAGACTGAAAGACATCAGCAGCGCCTCCCCGGCCAAGATGTGGAAAAGCTATGGCATCTATAATGGCTACAGCAATTATGAAGAATTCAAGGAAGCGATCATCAGGGTCAGCAAGGACAAACAGCTGCCCAAAAAGATCTCGGCCTTTTATCTGGAAAACGTCACCTTCTTTCAGCCGGTATATCTAAGTGAATGCGGCATGAAGGTCTCAGAAAAGCTGGAATCCTACATCTATCTGAAGGACAGCGCAGTTGTGAACAGCCTGCTTGATCTTGCGGGAAGCTATAACGATCTATGGAGTGATCTTGGTGACAACAAGAGTTCTATCGAGGAAGAAAAAAGACGCTATGCCCTGTTTGGTGTCCACGACATGATCAAAGACATAGCGAGTGATGAAAAACTCTATAAACGTTCGCAGCGGATCATGAAGAAATTTGCGGAAGTAAACAAGGAATACAGTTTCATCAACGGTTCCTTAAATGAGCTCTATCGTCTGGATGGCGACAAGCTGCTGATCGTTTTCTACAACGACAAACAGACCGACTATAAATCACTGATCGGCCAGGCAGTCCTATATCGCTATTATCTTGACAAATATGATGATCTGAAGCTGAAGCTGCGCTTCATGACGAGTGATGGCAACAGCAGAATCAATGAATTGCTGAACATGTAGAAAGATGTTGTTATTTGTATAGCAAATATCTACAATTAATTATATGAAACAGGATAGAGAGAAGCTTATCGCTGAGTTGGATGCAAACGAAGAAAAACAGAAGATACTCAAAGATAAGCTTTTAAAATTGCCCAAGGGACATGTGAATATCCTGTATCGCAACAAAGTCGGCTATTATTATCTGACCTATAGAGAAGGTCAGAAGATCCATAATGATTATCTCGGACCGGTAGCTAAAAAAGATCTCAGTGATGTTTTTGAAAAACTGACGGAAAGAGAAAAGATAAACCGCGAGATCAGAAGTCTTAAGATGGCCGCAAAAGAATTAAAGAAAACGATCGTCCGCAGGAGAAAGAAAAATGCGCAGAGCTCCTAAAAGAGACATCCTCCATGGCAACATCCTGGAACAGATGCTGCTGTTCATGTATCCGGTCTTTACCGGCTATCTTTTGCAGCAGATCTATGGTTTTGTCGACAACATCATTTTAGGACGCTTTGTCGGCAAGGAAGCTTTAGCGGCAGTCGGCGGTTCCGCGACTTCTATCATCAATATCATCCTCAACTTTATTGCCGGCATAACATCAGCTTCAATGGTGCTGCTGGCACAGGCTTATGGCCGCGGCAATATGGAAAGAGTAAACAGACTCGTCAGAAATGCGATGAGTATTGCGATCGTGATCGGCGGTGTACTGGGAGTGGTCATGGCACTGGGTGCCGGACCTCTGCTGACAATCATGAAGGAACCTTTAGAAAACATTCCGCTGTCAAAGACCTATATGTATTTCTATGCGGTAGCCCTGATCCCTTATTTCCTTTATCAGAACGGCGTTTCCATATTAAGAGCACTCGGCGATTCCAAAAGACCGGTGTACTTTATTCTGATCACCGCTGTAGTCAAGATCTTGTTTGACCTGCTGTTTGCGGGCGTCTTCAAGATCGGCGTCGTCGGCACCTCTTTAGCTACCCTGCTGTCTTATCTGGCGGTTGCCTTGCTGGTACTGCTGGTCTTTGATCAGACGGTCGAGAGTCATCACTTCAATCTGAAGGATTTTGATGTCGATAAACAGGAGACCGTTTCGATGCTGAAGATCGGCATTCCTTTTGCGATCCAGAACATGATGTATGCAATACCTAATGCACTGGTACAGGCCAAGATAAATCAGTTTGGAACCAACTCGATCGCTGCCTACACGGCCTACAACAGTGTCGATGCGCTTTTCTGGTGTTTCTCCAATTCCGTCAACACTTCAACGATCACGCTGGCCGGTCAGAACTATGGCAACAAAAATATTAAACGTGTCAAAAAGATCGCCTACACATCAGTTATCCTGGAAGCGATCGTCGCTGTCATGTTTGGTGTGACATTCTATTTCTTTGCCGAAAATCTGCTCGGACTCTTCTTGGTGGATAAAGAAGCGCTGGTCATCAGTATAAGCATGCTGAAGATGATCTCAAAATATTACATCACCTACATGATCATCGAACCGTTTGCCGCCATCTTCAAAGCCTGCGGCATGATCAAGATCCCGATGTACATGACGATCTTAAGCGTCTGTGTCTCAAGGATCGTTTATATCTATTCTTTCCCGATGACCGATGCAGTCAAGGTCCTCTTTGCCTTCCCGCTAAGCTGGATCATCACCGCGATCGTCTATCTCATATATTTCCTGGGCAGTAAGAAACTGCGTCAGTAATTGCCCTGGTAATAATAAATGAACATTGAATTCGCCCAAATTCCCACCCTTTTTGGCAAGGAACATCTGCTGGCGCTGCTGTTGATAGTGCTTGGCAGCGTTTTTATCTGTTATCGAATAAAAGACAGGAAAGAAAAACAGCTGCTGGATATCCTGCATTTCCTGGGATTATTCATGATCCTGGCTGAGATCTTCAAGCAATGGTTTGTTTATGTCTATGTTTTTGACCATCAATTGAATCTCTGGTTTTTTCCCTGGCAATTATGTTCAATGGCAATGTACTGCAGCTTCCTGGTTAAATATTGCCAAGGCAAAGTTCAGGAAGCCCTGCTGGTGTTTCTGGCGACCTTCTCCTTGTTATCAGATATCGTTGCACTGATCCTGCCCTACGATATGCTGAGGATACAGATCGTGCTGTTCATCCATTCCTTTATCTATCATGGGTTAATTATTACCGAGGCAATGATAGCGATCCTGATCCTGAACAGAAGAAAAAACTTCAGCTTCTATCCAAGCGTGATCCTGTTTCTGATCGTGGCGGCTATTGCGGAAATCATCAATGTCACAGCTCATAAAATTCTTAACAACATCTACATTGAACCGAATATGTTTTATATATCCCCTGCTTATCCGACAACGCAGCCAGTGTTTAATCAGGTTGCGGCAAATTTTGGGACCACTGTCGAAATAATCATCTATCTGCTAAGCATAATTGCCGGAAGCTATCTGATATATTTGGCAATCAGAAGATTTGGCGCTGCGGATCACAAAGTATAAATAATTTTTAGTCAAAATATAAAAACGATTACTGTTCATAGGACAAAAAGAAAAGATCATTTCTGATCTTTCGTGTTTTCCTGAATGAGCTGTTTCAGATGATGCGCACAGGAACGCTCTGATCACAACTGGTCTTTCACAGCTTCTGAATAGAACAGCAGCTAGGACATTTATCGTCGTTTTTTATGTTTTTATATCGCACATCGGTTGTTTACAGACTTGACAGCGATACGTGTCTGAATCAAACTCGATTAAGGTTTTAGGTTGATAACGCCCCCCGCTTACCTTATTAAGTTCATTATCATCTATTATGTATTCAATTCTTTTTTCATAAATCGAACCTTCTTATATATCTTTTATACGACAGTTTACAATACTTCGGCGACAGAAAAAAGGTCTGACAGTAACTGACACCGTTGATCAGAAGGTCTGAACAGCAAGCATTTCACTACACATCAAGTTTATCTTCAAAGTAGGACTGCTCTGGACGAAAAATACTCGTTCCTGCGGCAATCTGTTTTAACTCGTTATCGCTGAGCTCTATACCGGCTTCCTTTATGACTTCTTTTGCTTCTTCCAAGGATTTTGCTTTTTCAACTTTCTCCTTAAGCTTTCCGACCAGTTTCATTCTTCATCCTCCTCTTGTTGAAAGATCTTCACTCTGTTACGACTCACGGAAAATTTCTTTTATACATCCTTTAGTACAGTAAAATTATAACCCTCTTATCTTCCATTAGGATAGTAGGGTTATCCTGTTTCGTGTAAGATGAGAGTGCAGTCTGATCTGGCGTTACATTCTTTGAAAATCGGTATACCGCTGATCTTTCGCCGTATAATCCGCCAATCCACGCTCTTGTCTTACGCAGCCGTTTATGCATGTTGGGACACACTTGACGTGCACCCGCGTCATGCGACTAATCTGGTTGGAGACAGAGATATTGGACCTGATCTGACTGCATATGTGCATACAGGAAAGGAGACAAACGATTCATGACAAATGTATGTGTAGGTGTTGATGCCGCCAAAGGCAAATCAACAGTATGTGTGATCGATGAAAACGGTGAAGTGCTGCTTTCACCAAAAGATATCGAACACGCAAAGAAGAGTCTTGACGAGCTAATCAGGACATTGAAGAAAACAGGCCGAAAGGAAGACATGAAGGTTGTGATGGAAGCGACCGGGATCTACCACTGGCCTGTTTTAAACTATCTGAAAAAGGAAGGATTCTTCGTATCAGTCATCAATCCGCTGAAAACGAGACTGTTTATCAGAAACCACAGTTTCAGAGGTGCGAAGACCGACAGGATCGATTCAAAGATGATCGCTCTATACGGGATAGAGAACTATCAGGAGCTTAAAAACAGCTGTCTTGAAGAAGATCAGGCCAGACTGAAGCTTAAAAGGCTCTCCAGAAACTATGAAGATTATCTCAAACCCAAGATCAAGCTTAAACAGGCCCTGGATGTGCAGCTGGAGAAAAACATGCCCGGAATAAAGAAGATCTTCTACGATGATGACAGACTGTTCGATTTTGTCACATGTTTCTATCACTACGACAATATATCGAAGATGTCAGAAAGCAAGTTCAAGGAAAGGTTTGACAGATGGGCAAAGAAAAAGGGATACAGATTCAAGAGTTCTACATCGGCCAGGATATACGAACTGAGCAAATCGGGCATCCCTTCTGTTTCCTTCGATGATGTATCAAAGCTGACTGTTACAGGAATAGTCAACAGCTTAAGAAGCATCAACGAAAGTATCAACAGTATTATATCAGCCATGAGGGATCTGGCTAAGACCTTACCCGAATATGAAGTGGTCATGGCCATGGCCGGAACAGGAGGAACTTTAGGTCCTCTTCTTATGGCCGAGATCGGTGACATCAGACATCTCAGAAACAAGAAATCACTGGTCTCCATGGCGGGAATAGATGTGCCGCCGTATGAATCAGGCCAGTTCAAGGCAAACCATCGTCTGATAACCAAGAAAGGAAACTCACACCTGAGAAGACATCTTTATCTGGTCATGACGGCTCTTGTGATGAACAGGCCCAAAACCGATACGGCCGTCTATGATTTCATGGTTAGAAAAAAGGAAGAGCACAAGCAGTTCAAGCAGGTAAGAGTAGCCGGCATGAGAAAGTTCCTTCATATCTATTACGCCAGAGTAAAAGAGAAATACAAAGAGCTTGGGATCTGGTATAAAGATATCTAAATCATAATATCCTGTTTACAATCGCTTCCAACTTAAAAACCAGATCAAATAATCTGGTCTTTGGTTGTGGATTGGCGCAACAATACAGAATCTGATAAAAAA
>JAEEGF010642816.1_pt1 | contig 23305 bp, 18 predicted proteins | sample 9134171 | NCBI WGS metagenome assembly JAEEGF01 (sample SAMN16246542, study PRJNA631951) | gut metagenome | biome: gut microbiome; feature: rumen; material: AP-attached | host: Bos | place: Iran: Karaj | collected 2018-10
ATCGTAAACTGATGCGTCTCCGTGAGGGTGGAAACGTCCCAAAACGTCACCGATCGTGGTAGCGCACTTACGGTAAGGCTTCTCGGGAGTGAAACCCTGTGTAAACATTGAATAAAGGATTCTTCTGTGAACCGGCTTAAGACCGTCTCTGATATCAGGGAGCGCACGGTCGGAGATAACCGACATTGCGTAGTCGATGAAGGACTTCTTCATCTCTCCGTCTAAGTCAACCGGAATAATAGTCGTTTGTTCTGACTTGAATACCTCGTCCATCTCGGCTTCCTGTTGAAGCCTGGCCTGTTTCTTGTCGTCGCTGTCTGCCATTTGTCGCCTCCGCCCGCGAAAAACTTATCTTCCGCAGGTTAATAGTTTACTTTAGTGTATAGATTATATATCTACAAACTAAAGTATTATACCATAACTATACGCACACGCGCACGTAATATTATAATATATAGCACAAATGTCCTATTATCAGACTATGGGGGTTTTAGATGGAGTGCCCGCTTTTCTGGGGAATCTTGCGGGTGTGGGACGGATCTTGCGTACTACGATTATCGATCTTTCCATGTCAGATCCTGCAAGTTTAAATGAATCCGTCTTCTCGATAGTGCCGCCCAAAAGCGCGATGGCCTTTGAAGCCTCTTTCTCCTCTTCTTCGGAGTGAGCCTTCATGGCAAGGAATACGCCTCCGACCTTAACTAACGGCAGGCAGTATTCTGCAAGAACGGAGAGCCTTGCTACGGCTCTTGCGGTTACGATGTCATACTTCTCCCTGAACTTCTTGTTCCTGCCCGCGTCTTCAGCCCTGGAATGGACCGTAGCGCAGTCCTTGAGGTCTAATGCGGTAATGACCTCATCTAAGAATTTGAGGCGCTTGTCAAGCGAATCCATGAGCGTTACGGAAAGTTCCGGACAGGAGATCTTAACCGGAAGCCCCGGGAAACCCGCTCCCGTACCGACATCAACGAAGGTAAGCTTCTTACCGCCCGCTTTTGCCTCTTCATCCCTGATGTAAGGGCAGAGTGTCAGAGAGTCTATAAAATGCTTCATGGCAATTCCCTTATCGTCGTCAACGGCGGTAAGGTTCATTACCTTGTTCTTTTCCTTAAGCATAGATGCATAGATCTGGAATGCGCGGATCTCTTCTGCAGACAGCGGAACGCTTATCTCATCCTTGTGAGACTCCAGGATGGGTGCAACATCGGTGACTTCTTCGTCATGCTCCGTTATCTTCGTTCCTTCAGAGCTGATCTCGACCTTCTTAGGAAGGCTCTCCTTTAAACGCTTGATATCAGCTTTGGTAAGGGGTTTTCTTTTGGGGAACAGACCGTCAGCCATTATTTTGTCTCCTTCTCTGCTCGAGATAAACCAGCAGCACTTCGCAGTCGGCAGGCGATACGCCCGATATTCTGGAAGCTCTGCCCACATTCTCGGGCTTCATCTTTGCAAGCTTCTGTGTTGCTTCGATCCTGAGGCCCTTGATAAGCGAATAATCGATATCTTCCGGGATCTTTATCTTTTCCAGATTCTTGAATTTCTCTATCTTCTCTTTTTCGAGCGAGAGATAGCCTTCGTATTTGATGTTGGTCTCGCACGCGAACCTGATATTCCTTGCAAGCGGCTTTCTGCCCTTGTCCACGGGTGCCAGCAGGTCGTATGTGACGCCCGGGCGCTTTATGAGATCAGCCAGGCTCTCGCCTGATTTAGGCAGGGTCTGTCCGCATGTATCAAGAAGTGCCCCCAGTTCTTCGGTAGGGGCGACATAGGTCTTCTTAAGTCTTTCTGTCTCAAGAGCAATGGCGTTGATCTTCTTTTCGAAGGCCTCGAAAATCTCATCACTTACAAGACCGATCTCATGCCCTATCGGCGTAAGCCTCTCATCAGCGTTGTCCTGTCTCAGGAACAGCCTGTATTCGGCGCGGGAAGTCATCATGCGGTATGGCTCGTTGGTGCCCTTCGTGACCAGGTCATCGATAAGAACGCCGATATAGCCCTGGGACCTGTCGATGATCACGGCTTCTTTGCCGAGAAGCTTCATGGCGGCATTGATGCCTGCGACGATGCCCTGTGCTGCAGCCTCCTCGTAACCTGAGGAACCGTTGATCTGTCCGGCGGTAAAAAGACCCGGAACGACCTTGGACTCAAGGCTTGCCTTTATCGAAAGAGGATCCACGAGATCGTATTCGATCGCATATGCCGCTCTCTGGATCTTCGCATTTGCAAGACCCGGGAGCGATTTTACCATCTTCTCCTGTATCTCTTCGGGAAGGCTCGTTGAGAATCCCTGCAGATACATCTCGTTGGTGTGGCGGCCCATTGGCTCGACGAAGATCTGGTGCCTCGTCTTATCCTTGAACCTCATGAATTTATCTTCAATGGAAGGACAGTATCTCGGGCCTACACCCTTGATCTCACCGCTGTAGAGCGGAGACCTGTCCATATTATCTGAAATAACCTTGCGGGTCTCATCCGTAGTCCAGATAGACCAGCAGGGGATCTGCTCCTCCACAGGGGCAGGGAGCTTTCCTTCCATCTCGTTTCTGTAGGAGAACGGCGGTATATCGTCTTCGCCGTCCTGTCTTGTCATCTGCGAGAAATCCACGGAATTGGAATTAACTCTTACGGGGGTGCCGGTCTTAAATCTTAAGAGCGGAACGCCTAATGAGTTAAGGGATGAAGACAGACCCACTGATCTCGGAAGTCCGTCAGGACCGCTCTCTGTGATCACTTCTCCCCTTATGATCCTTGCTTCCATATATGTGCCGGAACATATGACAACGGCACGTGCCCTGTATACGGCCTTGCCCTCCGTCATGACGCCAGCGGCATTGCCGTCCTCATCAGTTAAGAGTTCTGTTATATGAGCCTGCTTTAACGTAAGGTTCGGAAGATTCTCAAGGTAGTATCTCATCTCCATGGAATACATCTGTCTGTCTTCCTGGGCTCTGGGAGAATAGACTGCAGGTCCTTTGGACCTGTTGAGCATGCGCATCTGCACGGCGCACTTGTCCGCCATTATTCCCATGATGCCGCCCAATGCATCTATCTCTCTTACGAGCTGGCCCTTGGATGTGCCTCCGATAGAAGGATTGCAGGGAAGGTTTGCAAGACTGTCCAAAGAAAGAGTGAACAGTATCGTATTAAGACCAAGCTTTGCAGATGCGTGAGCTGCTTCACAGCCTGCATGGCCTGCTCCTACTACGGCAACATCAAATGTCCCCGCTTCAAAGCTTGTATCCAAACTTAAAGCTTCACGGATAGTCATTTATTTACCTATGCAGAATCTGGAGAAGATAGTGTCAGCCAATGTAGCGGAAACGGTCTTGCCCGTAACCTCGCCGATCTCGTCAAGGCATGCTCTTAAAGCAGATGCGCATACTTCTGTGCCGAGATCGTTATCAAGGGCATCCAGAGCAAGCGCAAGCTTCTTCGAAGCCTTAAGGAACTTTGTATAGTGTCTGCTGTTGGTGATAAGAAGCCCTTCTGAAGCGCCGCCGCCGAGCTCGTCATAGTAGTCGATGATGGCATCTTCGAGCTTGTCGATATTCAGGTCTTCTTCTGCGCTGATCGAAATAAAGTTTGTGATGCCGAGCTCTCTGAGCCTTGCTTCGATCTCTTCCCTGTCGGGATTCTCGCCGGCATCGCTTTTCGAGAACACGCCGGTAACTGATTCACAGTCTTCGGCGATCTCTCTTACACATGTATAAGCTTCTTCAACAGTCATGTCCGGAGGGATCATGTAGAATACCATGTCTGCTCCCCTGCCCGCTTCGTAAGCCTTGCCGATACCGATATTCTCGATGATATCTTCAGTCTCACGGATACCCGCTGTATCGATAAGCGTGACCGGAATGCCGTTGATGTTGATCTGGACTTCGATTGTATCTCTTGTGGTTCCTGCAACCTCAGTAACGATTGCCCTGTCAAAACCGGTGAGAGTATTAAGAAGAGTGCTCTTGCCGCTGTTAGGAAGGCCTAAGAGCGCTACACGGAGGCGCTCGGACAGTATCCTGCCCTTGCCGTATCCCTTGCAGAGCGTGGTAAGCCTGTCATGGCAGTCGCTTAAGTTATCCTTGACCTCTTCGAGCTTTGCATCCTCTTCTTCGGGATCTTCAGTGTCGAACTCGGTGAAAGTCTCAAGCATGGCAGCCTGATCGTAGAGGTTCTTCTCGATACGGTCGATCTCTTCTGCGAGTTTGCCGGATAAAAGGCTTCCTGCTGCCTCAAGCTGTCTTTCTGTCTCTGAATTGATAACGTCCATTACTGCTTCGGCAGAAGCAAGGCTCATCTTTCCGTTGATGAATGCCCTTCTCGAGAACTCGCCCGGATAAGCCATTCTTATCCCGGACATGCCGAGGCACTTTAAGATCTCCTGCTTAACAGCTCCCGAACCGTGGGATGATATCTCGATCATCTCTTCGCCGGTATAGGAGTGGGGTGTTTCAAAGCGTGTGAAAATAACTTCGTCGACCTTTGCACCGTTCGAAGGATCCTTTACATATCCGAATGCGCAGGTATAACCCGGAAGCTCGGATAATCTGGAATAATCACCGCTGGATCTTAAGATGACGGAGCATTTATCGGCAAGTTTTCCACAGCCGTTACCCGAAACACGGATAACCGCTATGCCTGATATTCCGGCCGGCGTTGAGCAGGCGCAGATTGGTTCGTCATCATACGAATACATCGAAAAAAGCCCGCAAATGAACGTTCAATAACTGAAACGTTATTACTTCTTGCCCTCGGGAGTAACAACTACGCATCTGTTGGGTTCAACGCCCTCAGAATGTGTGGTTACGCCTTTGACTTCCTGGAGATAGGAGTGAACGATCCTTCTTTCAGCAGGGCTCATAGCCTCCATTGTTACCTTGCGGCCGGAACGTCTAACTCTGGATACAGCCTTGTCAGCGAGACCCTTGATGACCTGCTCTCTGTGCTTTCTGTATCCGCCTACGTCCAGGTAAACGTGAACTCTCTGCTCGCTGTGCTTGTTAGCGATGAGATTTGTCATATAAGAGATTGCTTCCAAAGTCTCACCGTGACGGCCGATTGCAGCACCGCAGTCAGAACCTGTAACAGAGATGAAGATCGTATCGTCTTCTCTGTAGGAATCCATGTTGCCGTGGATGCCGATACCGGAAAGAACTTCTGCAACGAAGTTAGCAGCTGCATCTTCAGCTTCACTTACAGCGTCGCCTTCAAAGCTCTCATCGTCACCGTAATATGTGTCATCAGAAGTAGCGGGAGCAGCAGCTTCAGCTGTCTCTTCTGAATTGAATGTAACCTTAACCTCAGCGTCCTTTCTTCCTAATCCGAGAAAGCCGCCTTCTGTACCCTCTTCAACAACCTCGATGGTTGCCTGTTCTTTGGTACAGCCAAGCTCGGAAAGAGCTGCCTCGATTGCTTCATCAACTGTCTTGCCTGTCTTGATTACTGTCTTTTCCATATGTTCAAGGCCTCCTTCGAGCCATAATTATTCGATATCGTTCTTCTTGCCGTGCTTCTTTTTCTTACCGGAGACTGTCTCAACTTCAGCATTGATTCCGACCAGTTTGGCTTTGCCGCCCTTCTTGAAAACAGCATCCTTCTTTGCTTCGATCTCAGCCTTCTTTGCTTCGTAAGGCTTGGTGAACATGTAATAAACGATGATGTTTGTAACGATGCTCATGAGACCGGAGATGATCCAGTAAAGACCCATTGCAGCAGGCATTGTAAATGTCGTTACGAGCATGAGGATCGGCATCATCCAGTTCATCATCTTCATGGACTGCTGAGCATAGTCTTCTGCACCGCCCTTATTGTCGCCTGCCTGTCCGGACATTGCCTTGTTGACCTTGGCACGCTTCTTGGCTTCTTCCTCTTCCTTCCAGCCCGGCTTTAACATCTTGGACATCTGCATAACGATGACGTTTGTTGCTACGACCAGGATCGGGATGATGAGCATCGGGAGATAAGTCCTGGGATCATGCGCGATGGTTACGGGATTGAATGCAGGTGTAACCGTAAGGTCCATTCCAAGGAAGTGGAGATCGACCATCTGGTCCATCTTAAAGAAACCCTGACTGATGCACTCATTAAGGAACTGTGCGTTCTCATTAAGTGCCTTGATAAGTCCGATATGGATCTCGGGGCTTACGCCGTGTCCGAGAATGCCGCCCTCGCCCATTCTGTTTCCGAGATCGATCATTGAAGCGATGTTCTCTTTGCTTACCTGTGAAAGATAGATCAAAGGTCCGCTTACGATACGGTAGATAGGCCAGATAATGAAGATGGAAAGGATAGGAAGAAGGCAACCGGAAAGTCCGCCTGCGCCATTCTCCTTCTGCATCTTCATGAAAGCTTCCTGATATGCTTCCTTATCATCTCCGTATAAACGCTGAAGCTCAGCCTGCTTGCCGCTTAATGCCTGCATCTTGAGCATGGACTTCTGCGATTTAACATTGAGAGGAATAAGGGCTCCTCTGATAATTATGGTGAGGAAAATGATCGCCAGACCGTAATTACCGAAGAACTGGAACAAAACTCTTACGAGCCAGCCGAACAAAGTGTACAGCGGGTCGAGAATTGATAACTGAACTAAAATGTCTCCCATCATTGGTCTCCGGTTCTAATGTTAAATGAAGTACTTTAATTAAATTATTTGACAGGATCGTATCCGCCCTTCGAAAACGGGTTGCATCTCAATATCCGCCATATTCCCATGAGTCCGCCCTTCAAGACGCCGTACTTAGTTACCGCATCGATCATATACTGCGAACAAGTCGGCTGATACTTGCAGTGGGGGCCCATAGCAGGAGATATATACTTTTGATACCAGCGAACCATCCCTATTACGGCTTTACGGATCATAGGATGTTACCCTCCAATAGATCAAGCCTCATAAGACACTTCCCCATATCCGTGCTCAGTTCGTGAAAATCGGGAATGCCACCCTTGGATTTTAAAGTAAAAACGTAATCGTATCCTTGAGGAAGACTGTCTTCCAATTGTCTGTAGGCTTCTCTCATCAGGCGTCTTGCCCTGTTTCTGCCGACAGCACCCAGCTCTTTCTTGTTCGCGCAAAAGCCGGTTCTTCTTAAGGCCGGATCTACTTTATAACCGCTCTGTGTGGTTCCCGCTCGTCTTTTAAGCACGTGAACCGACAGGTATCTGCCGGTCGCGAATTTCCCGTACCGGTAAACCCTGTTGAATTCAAAATTGAATCTTAAAGCTACCGATTTCAAAGCGAGATTACGACTTCAGGTCTTTATCAGACTGCAAGTCTCTTTCTGCCCTTAGCTCTTCTTGCTGCAAGAACCTTACGGCCGTTAGCGGTCTCCATTCTTGCTCTGAAACCATGAACCTTTGCTCTCTGTCTTTTCTTAGGCTGAAAAGTCATCTTTGCCATAATATAAAATCCTCCAGATCATTGTATTCTTTCAGTTGCACACCCGCGTTTCTGGCGGCAGCGCATAGTAAGACATAATATAACCTGATGATTATATTAGGGCAAAGGTTCAATGTCAAGAAGAGAAAGTCTTATAAATTAAGTATCCTGCCGTTATCAGCACTTTCCGAACAGGTATTCGACGTACTTTCTGTAATTTGCGTCGCCGCTTGCAGAGAACGAATATGCGAACGCGATGTAGTAGTCGTATTCCTCATCAAGTCCCAGCTTCTTTTCGATCTCATCGGTAAGCTTTAAAGCCAACGGGACAGGCTTATCAAGATCCTTCTTATTGCCGGCTCCGAAAAGGTCGTTCAAGGATATGCCCTTTGAGCGCTGCTCCTTCTCTTTTTCCGTAGCGACATAGTAATAGAAATCGTCCTTTTCGAAGTTGTCCATATTGATAAGCTGGGAGAGATCCTGGAAGTTATCCGGCGTGGAGTAATTATAGACGGCATCTTCACGCATTATGAGATAGTCGTATGCGCCGGTTGCAAGTGTAGCTCTGAAGGCCACTTCAAGGTATTTCTCCTCATATTCCAGGTCACTTTTGAAGTTAAGGTCTTCGGAATCAATAAGAGATGCCCATCTGGCCTTGTCATAACCGCCCCAGGAAAGGAACCCGTCTGTAGCATATTTGCGGCCTTCGTCAGAAGCAGCACCGTTGATAACGCCGCCGCCAAGAACTCTCATCTTGGACTTGTAAACGTCATGGCCGTACCATACGGCCGCACCGACAACAAGGATCACCAGGATTACCGGAGGAACATAATACTGCATGAAATATACAGCCTTCTGCTTTCCCGTAAGACCCTTGAGCTTTTCCTTCTCGGTTCTTATATAGTTGACCAGTTTATTGCCGGACTTTTTAGCGTTCTTGGTCTCTGCCCCTTCCATTTCCTTCTCGAGCTTGCTGACTTCCTTCTTGGAACCTGCAAGGGAGATATTGCCGACAGCATCAGTCTCAGGATCGTACTCGACTGATTCCTTCAACGCCTTGAGCTTTTCAGCCTGTGCCGCTTCGAGCTTGTCGAACTGCTTGATAAATACGATCGACAGGAAGTACGTTATCGTTGTTGATGTGAAAACATATACCAGCGGGAACCACTGTGCGTACCAAAGGCAGGCGATAAATGATGCGACGATAAGGAGAGTGATTAAGACCAGCGGAATAAACTTGATGATGATGAAAATAAATGCAGCTTTGAAAAGTTCGGAAGTCTTCATGTCATATCTTGCGATCGTCGGGAAGATCGCCATAGTCATGAGCAATACCGCAAAGCTGAAGAAGATGACAAAGAACTTATAGACGAACTCCGTATTAGACCACCCGTTATAAGTGATCCAGCGCCAGTCAAAGATTATCAGGAAGATCGCGACGAGCATTACGATCCATACTCCGGTCGCCTGCTTGAAATTGCGCTTGAATGCCTTAAAGAAAGGAATGACTACACCCGTGCCCTCACCTCTTATCACCTTCATTGCAACATAGTATTTAGCCGAATAAGCGGCTCCGAAAGTGATTATCGGAATGCTGCAGATAATATAAAGGATATTGACGATCACGAGATTCGTAACCGTTCTTAAGAAGTCCATTACCGGGCTGTCGGGTTTAAGAATGTTCATCTTGCTGTCACTACCTGTTCTCTTTAAGCTGCTTCGAAAAACAGCTCACTTATTTTACATCATATTTTTAGTAATATCTTTTACTTTTAAAAAACGGGCTGCCTCTCTGAAGAAGCAGCCCGGATAATTAAACGTTGTCTGTTAAGTTATTATTCCTTAACGCCGCCGATCGTAAGACCTGTAACGAAGTATCTCTGCAGGAACGGATAGAGGGCAAGGATAGGTGCCATTGTCGCAATAGTAGCGGCAGCTCTTACCGTAGTAGGAACGATCGTTGCTACAGATGCTGCTGTAGCACTTGTACCTGCCTGCTTACCGCCTGTATTTGCCGATACGGAGTCGAGCAACTTTCTGAGCTCGTACTGCAATGTCGTGTACTGAGGGTCGAATCTGTTGTACAGCATTGCGTCGAACCATGAGTTCCAGTGATATACAGCCTGGAAAAGTGCGATAGTTGCATAAACCGGCATACACAGAGGTGTGATGATCTTAACGAAGACTGTCATATATCCGGCACCTTCGAGCTGTGCAGCTTCTTCCAGTGAATCAGGGATACCTGCCATGTAAGTTCTCATAACCATTACGTTAAAAGCACTTACCATACCGGGGATGATATATACCCAGAAGCTGGATGTAAGGTGGAGATATCTGAAAAGGATCAATCCCGGGATCAGACCTGCGGATGCATACATCGTGATGATCCAGAACAGGGAAAGACCTGACTTGAACAGGAACTTCTTACGGCTCAGGATGAAGGAAAGCAATGCATTGGCAGCAAGTGATGTGAATGTGCCGAGCACTGTTCTTGCAATAGTGATCCATAAGCCCTGACGGATACCGGGTCTGTTGAAAATGATCTCTTCGTAGTTCTTCGTTGAGAAGATACGGGGCCAAAGGTGGATTCCGCCTCTTACGGCATCGTTACCTTCGTTAAATGATACCGCGAGTGTGTTAAGAACCGGATAAAGGGTTACAACCGCGAACAAGATAAGGAATGTGGTATTGAAGATATAAAAGACAATATCTTCAGCAGCCATTTTCCTTCTACGATGGACTCGTATTTCATGAACTTCTTCTGACATGATTTTTTCCCCCTTTCCTTTAGAATAGACGCTCATCGCCCCTCTTCTTGGCGATGTAGTTGGATACGACGATGAAGGTCATGGCTACGAGAGTCTTAAAGATACCTGCAGCGGTACCGAGAGAGTAGTCCATGTTTCTTCCGTCAAGTGCCCAGTCGAGGATGTAGATGTCGATAGTTCTTGATACGTCACGTACAAGGTCATTACCGAGCAAGTACTGGATCTCGAATCCGGCATTGAGAACGTTACCCAAGTTCATCAAGAGAAGGATCATTATAGTAGGACGGATTCCGGGAAGGGTTACATACCTGATCTTCTGGAAACGTCCGGCACCGTCGATTGAAGCTGACTCATAGAGGCAAGGATCGATCGAGGTGATAGCTGCGAGATAAATAATTGCATTCCAGCCTGTCTCTTTCCAAAGATGGCTGAATGTAACAATAGGCCAGAACCAGCCTTCTATCTGTAGGAACGGATATGGTTTTTCAACGATCTTAAGAGACATAAGGATCTCATTGATAACGCCTGTTGATGTGAGAGCATCGTGAACGATAGCAACAACGATGATCCACGAAAGGAAGTGAGGCATGTAAGAGATGGTCTGAATGGTCTTCTTAAACCATCTTGTCCTTACCTCATTCAGGAGAATAGCAAATCCGATTGCAAAAACCGTGCTGAAAACGAGATTGAGCACGCCCATTGCAAAGGTATTTCTTATTACCATGAGGAACGTTTTATCGCTGAAAAGGAATCTGAATTTATCAAGGCCTACCCACTTTGAACCCGTAAGACCGTCGGCATATACGAAGTTCTGGAAAGCCATGATCCAGCCTACAAGAGGCAGATAGTAGAAAATAATGCCATAGATCACATAAGCGACGCTGATAGCAACAAGAACCCACTGTCTTTTGAATTCTTTAGCGAATTCAGCTGCAGTCAGTCTTGGTTTTTTAACATCGGCTTCTACAACCTTTTTTGTCGATGTTGTGGTCGTGTTTTCCATGCTAAGCAACTCCCATTAAGAATGGTGGCAACCACAGCAGTTTTGTCCATGGTTGCCACCACAATCGTCTAGTTAATCAACTCTTAATTATGGTGATTAAGAAGCAGGCTTCCAGCCGTGAGACTGAGCTGTCTTAAGTCTAGCGTCAACCTCTGCCTGAGCTTCAGTAAGGAAGTCCTGAGGATTGCATCCGTTGTATGCATCCATGTAAGCTGCCCAATCTGCCTCGAAGTCCTTGGAGATAACGATAGCAGGGAGCCACTTATGCTTAACTTCGCCCATCTTCTTCCAAGCTGTACCGCCCTTAGTGTCTGTGCTTACGCCATTAGACCATGACCAGAGAGGATACCAAGGAAGTGCTGTTTCTGTAACGACATACTTTGAACCTACCATGTCAGCATAGTTGCCTGCACCGTAAGCTTCGAAGCACTTCTTAAGAGGAGCTGCGAGACCAGCGAGGAACTCAGCAGGCTGCTCAGCAGGCTGCATGTAGTTCTTACCGTCCTTGGACATACCCATCCACTGAGGCATGTAAGAATACTCGCAGGAATGCTTAGCCTTGTAGCTGTCGCTCTTCCAGTTTTCTCTCATCTCTTCTGTTCTGTAATAGCAACCCTTATCGTCAACCTTGTAGTCAACATCCTTAACGCCCCAGAAACGGAGGTCATGGATTTCCTGGTCGAGGAGGGAGTTGAGGAACTTGAATGCGAGTTCAGGATCCTTGCATGCTGTTGTTACAGCGCAGCCGGAAGCGTTGTTGAGCTCGTCACCATAGGAGTGCCACTGGTTCTCCATGCCAGCCTTAGCTGTGAGTCCGAGAGGTACATAGTCACATCCGAGTTCATCAAGACGGAACTGAGAACCGTCAGATGCCTTAAGAGGTGAAGAGAAGGGTCCCATGATGTTGTATGCGAAATCCCAATACTGATCGCAGAGACCGAGAACAGCGCCTGTAGAAAGCTTGGAGATATACTCGTCGTATGTCTGTACAGCAAAGTCAGGATCGATGTTGCCCTTTGTATACTCTTCATTGAGCTTCTTGAAGTAAGCCTTAGCTGTATCTGTTGTGTTGTAGTCAACTACCTTAGGCTTATCAGCGCCGTCATCAATGTTAACGATAACGCATCCGTCGTTCGGATAACCGTCGAGGAACATAGGAGCGTTCTCAAGGCAGTAATACTTCCAGTCTTCGCAGAGGCATGTATAAGGGATAACCTTTGTTCCGTTAGGAAGTGTAGGATTCTCTTTTGCATACTTCTCGAGGATCTCGAAATACTGATCGAGAGTCTCGATCTTAGGATAGCCATAAGCTTCGAGTACACGAGCCTGGATCCAGAAAGCCTCACCGTTGTGGCCTGTTGTTGTATCGTCCTTATAGTGGTTGCCGAATACGTTAGCCCAGTAGATCTTTCCGTCGTCCTGTCTGAACTTATCCCATTCCTCAGCTGTGTACATTTCCTTGAGGTTAGGATACTTCTCAAGATAAGGATCCCAAGCTACGAGGAGCTTGTTCTGATAGAGCTGGATGGAACCGTCGCCGCCATCGATGAAATCAGGCAACTTACCTGAAGCGATGATAGAGCCGATAGCCTCACCTGCGTTCTGACCTGTAAGCCAGGATTCCTTAACGCGGACGCCTGTCTTCTGTGCGATGAGTTCCTTGATCTCGTTGCCTTCGTCCTTTTCCTTACCAGCCATTGCTGCGAACATTGTCATGTCAACGATACCGTTGCCAGACTTGCCGCCAGCACAAGCTGTGAAAGAGGAAACTACGAGCATAGATGCCAAGACCAACGAAACGATTTTCTTTGTCTTCATTAGTAGACCTCCCGAATTAGATTCTCGCAGGATACTGCGAGTATTTAGCAATTCAATTATATGGTTGCCCCATTTTTGCCACAACCCGAGAAACTCTTAACAAACAACCGATAAACTCTACAAAAATGCAATGATTTCGACATGAATCACCAATTAGCACGCTCAGTTTTAGTGCATATTGCACAAAAACAACGGCCTGCGTTAAGCAGACCGTTCAAGTTAGTCACCCCTGTTGGTTTTCCGGTACTTGGATGGCGTACATCCCATGATCTCAATGAATTTGCGGATAAAATAGTCGCTGTCCTTGTATCCGACGTCTTCCGCAATACGGTTTATCTTCTTATCCGTATTGATTATCTGGCGGGCAGCTTCCCTGATCCTGTAATTTGTCAGGTAGTTTTTGAAAGACTCCCCGTATTTTTTCCTGAATACCTGTCCCAAATAGGAACTGTTGATGTGATATTTATCACCTAAATATTTAAGGCTTATGTCGCCTGCATAGTTTTCCCTGATCTCTGCTTCGATAACAGCGAGGATTCCGTGGGATATGCTTTTCCTGAGTTCTGAAAGATATGATGCATATTCAAGCGCGAAAGTCTTAAGGTGCTGGTATGAGCCCCTGGCAAAAGCTTCGCCTGAAGCCTGTTCCGAAATATACTGGATGATCTCTTCCTGGTTTACCGTGTCGTCGAGTTCGCTCGCCAGGTGGATCAGCTGGAACAGAAGATAGTTGATATTAAGGTCGAACGCGACGTTGCTGCTGTCCTTGCCGCGCAGCTCGCCGTGGAGCTTTTCGATACCGGACTCAATAGCCGAAGGTTCGTTCTTAGCGATCGATCCGATAATCTCGTCTATCGTATTCTTGCAAAGGACGATACCGCTGTGATCAGTATCGGTCTCTTCATAGAAATAGAGTTTTTTAGTGTTGTGGAATCCCGCGATACTCTTAAGGCGCTTGCAGGATTCGTAGGATTCGGAAAGAGATGCAATGTCGGGCACGATCTTTCCGCAGTACATTCTCACTGGCTTAATGAACAGGACTTCGATCTTCCTTATCAGCTGGTTTAAGAATTCATTCTCGGACATGTCACGCATGTCAGCCATGTTCTCGCAGTATATGAAGCCTACATCGTAGATATCTTCATCGTAAGGGACTTCCAGAGTGAAGTGGTTAACGTATTCTTTCAGCGTCTCCCTGCATGCATTGATAAGCTGCTTCTGGATAGTGCCCATATCGTAATCGTCTGATATCGCGGTATCAGCTTCCGCATCCTTCTGGATAAATCCGATATAGATAAATCTCAGTCCGCCTGCAAGCTGGAGGTGCTTGTTGGCATAATCGATCTCCTCGTCAGCATACTTGCCTCTAATGATGTGCCTTATAACTCTCGAAAGGTAGGCATCCTCCATCTTCTCCCTGTCTTTCCTAAGGATTATGGATTCGCGGTTCAGGTTGGAAACTTTACGTAGGACTGCAATGAGCTCCTCTTCTTCAACCGGCTTTAAGATATAGTCAAGACAGCCGTTTCTTATTGCTCTTTGTGTGTATGCGAAATCGTCGTAGCCTGTAAGAAGAACGAATTCGGCATCTGAGATCTTCTCCTTCTTCACGGTCTCTAAAAGTTCAAGACCGGTCATTTCAGGCATGCGGATATCGGAGATGATGAGATCGACCTGGTTCTCCTTAAGATATTTCAGCGCTTCCTTGCCGTTGGAACAGGTGGCAGCGATCTCAAATCCGCCGCTCTCCCAGTCGATAAGGACCTGAAGACCCTGGAGAATATAAGGTTCGTCATCTACAAGCATTACTTTAAGCATGGTTCACTCCTAATCCGCTATAGTGATCTTATCTGCAGGTATCGTAATGATGACACTCATGCCGATACCCTTTTCGCTCTCTATCGTAAAATTCACCTCATCCTTGTACATCATCTTGATCCTGAGGCAGGCGTTGAGGATTCCTACGTGCTTTGCTTTCTTAACGGCAGCAATGGTTACGTCGTTCATCTTTCTCTGAAGCTGGATAACATCCTTCTCATCCATTCCGTCGCCCGTGTCTTCGACTTCGATGACGACGTTATCCCCTTCTTTATTTACCCTGACGAATATCCATCCCTGTGTGGCTTTCGACTCGATGCCGTGAATGCAGGCATTCTCAACGAACGTAACGAGCGTAAGCTTGGGGATAAGCATCTTTTTGCATTCTTCGCTTATATCGATATCAAATGAGATCCTGTCACCGAAGCGGTAGCTCTGGAGCTGGAGATAAGCATCGATGAATTCCTCTTCCTCCTGGATCGTAACCGCGTCATCATGCCACTCAACATTCTGCCTTTCCATGACAGCGAGTCTTTGCACCATCTCGGCTGTCTCATTCTCGCCTTTGAGGATGCTGTGCATACGGATGCTCTCAAGCGCATTGAAAAGGAAGTGCGGATTGATCTGGCTCTGGAGCGCTAAGAGCTCGGCGTTCTTGCGCGCAAGGTCAGATTCCTGTTCTCTGAGCTTGTCTTTATAGATAGTGTTCGTAAGCTTGTTGTTGATATCAACGATCCTGTTGTAGTTGTGCATCAGTTCGGAGATCTCGTCTGAGCCGCTGATCTCTTTTATCGGCTGGAAGTATTCCTTGCCGCCTTCGCCAAATGCCTTGCCTAAGATCGTGATTCTGTCTGTGATGGATCTCTCGAGGAGCTTCAGAAGAAGGATCGGTATGATGAGCGTCAAGAGGATGATGAAGAACGTGATGAGGATATGTTCGCTGATGACTTTAAGGACAGTAAATTCTTCCGTGAACGCATAGAGCGTAAACGTGTTATCGTACATCTTTACTTCACTTACGGTAACGTTCGCGACTTTTGATGCGCGGTCAGCGATCTCCTGATATGTGGCTCCGTCTCCCTTGCTGGAATATATGACATAATCACCGCAGCAAAGATACATGGTGCAGTTTATAGGTGTCTCTCCGAGTTCGTCGTAGATCCTCGGCATCTTATGCTCTATGGTGATTATCTTTGTCAGCTTTGAATCGGCATTGTTCATCTTACGCACATAGATAAATCTGTTTCTGTCCGACGTAAGGTCTCTCGGGTCCTCGTCGTAATAAGCGTAAGCCGCTTCGATCGCATTGGTCTTATTGAATTTCAGATACCACTGCTCTTTATATATTTCCTTGATGTTATGGAAATAGTGTCCGCTCATCATTGTGTTGTTATCCGAATAGATAACGAGTCTGTCCTGATTGATGTTCGACAATGTCGCGAAAAAGGATGTCGAAACGGTATAGATGTAACTGTTGAAATATCCGTAAGGAATATCGTATTCGGTATCGATAAATGTGTTGAGGTCCTTGTTAAGGTCTATGGCCATCGCAACCTGTGCGTCGTAATCGAGGATGTCCTGGATCCGGTTAACGTAAGCGTTGGTGGCGTCCTCCCTGTATTTCCGCTGGTTGTCAAGTTCGGCTTCGAAAACAGACCTGAATAGAACAGCATCGGTAATGACCAGCGGCAGGATAACGCCGAAGATGTACATAAAAAGGAATTTCTTATTAAGTTTTAACTGGCTGAAAAAATTCCTTGCCCTTACGAATTTGAACATGGAGTCCCCGCTTGCTGCAAAAATGGTCCTTAAGTGTCACACCTTACTATGTTATAGAAAACATATCCCCTTTGCAAATGAACTTCGTGCCCGAAAGAGTTGATTTAGTCGGGATTTATCTGTAATTTATCCCGTTGATTATTCGGTTTGGTTTTCCTAACATAATTGTAATTAATATTTTACATGAGGTGTCCCGCATGCTGAAAACTGTCAGGACCGAGAACGGACTCGTCAGAGGTCTTCCCGGAAACAATACCCGCATCACTGCCTTCAAAGGCATCCCTTTTGCAGAGCCCCCGGTAGGTGAAAACCGCTGGAAAGCTCCTAAGCCCTGCAAGGATTGGGAGGGTATTTATGATGCGTACAAGTTCGCACCCATCTCTGTCCAGGACCAGCCCGGCATCGGAACCGATATCTACTGCAAAGAGTGGCACGTCGATAAGGACATCGAGATCAGCGAAGACTGCCTCTATCTGAATGTTTGGACCAATGCACAGAGCGAAAACGATAAGCTTCCCGTTCTCGTATGGTTCTTTGGCGGCGGATTCCAGTGGGGCTACACTGCCGAGATGGAATTCAACGGTGAGAATCTTGCCAAAAAAGGCATCATCGTCGTAACAGTCAATTACAGACTCGGTGCATTGGGATTCCTCTCCCATCCTGATCTTTTCAAAGAATCACCTGAAGCACCTGCCAACTTCGGTCTTTTAGACCAGCTCGCAGGACTTAAGTGGGTCAGAAGAAATATCGCTGCTTTCGGCGGCGATCCTGACAACATAACTATCGCAGGCCAGTCAGCCGGCGGCGGAAGCGTTTTAAACCACCTCACCTCCGAATCGAGCATCGGACTTTACCAGAAGGCTATCATCCTTTCGGGCATCATATCATTCCCTTACGTAAAGGATTTCGTTATGACTCCTCGTACGGTAGATGATGCCTGCGCTTACGGCGTTAAGTTTTTTGACAAGCTTGGCGTAAAGACAATAGAAGAAGCAAGAAGGCTCGACGCCTCTTATATCCGTGAAGTATACGCAAAGTTCAGGGAGACCGAATCTTTTTTCTTTACTCCCATGATCGACAACGTCTTCCAGCATGACGAACCCTTAAAGCTCTTCATGCAGGGAAAGCATGCGCACGTCCCTATCATGTCGGGCAACACATTCGACGAATTCCCGAGCTTTATCCTTGCTGATTCCGAAGAGGAATTTGAGACGAAGGCAAAAGAGATCTTCGGTGACAAGACTTCCCAGTTCCTCTCATTCCCTGAAGCTAAGAAGCACAACGGCAATATGTATGCTCCGGTGCGCGCGATCGAGTGCGGCGTAAAGGCTGTTTTCGAGCACAACGACAAACCGGGCTACTACTACAGCTTTGAGCCTGATATTCCGGGCGAGGACAATCCCGGCACATTCCACTCAGTAGACCTCTGGTTCTTCTTCGATAACCTCGATAAGTGCTGGAGACCGATGACGGGCAGGCATTACAACATCGCAAGACAGATGAGCCTTTACTTCGTGAACTTCATCAAGAACGGCGATCCTAACGGCAATGACGTTGACGGCAGCGCCCTTCCTCTCTGGAAGCCTTACACAGAGTCTTCCAAGAACGAGATGCACTTTACTTCAAAGGGCGCGAAAACAAGTATCCAGGAAGATTCCTCCGAATCTGCTTATATAGACTTCATGAAAAAGCACATTGAAGCAACCATCGCAGGAACTGCCGGCGGAGAGAAGAAGGATTCTGATGGTCCCAAGGCAGATCTTTACGAGGTTCCGAAGAAGCAGGCATTTAACCCTTACCTTCCCAACTGGGAATTCATTCCTGACGGCGAGCCTTATGTATTCAATAACAGAGTCTATATCTACGGCTCACACGATATCTTCAACGGCGACGTATTCTGCCCCGGCGATTATGTAACCTGGTCAGCAACCGTCAACGATCTCGGAGACTGGACATACGAAGGCGTTATCTTCAAGAGATCTGACGATCCTGCCAATGCTGACGACAGAGGCTGCCTTTACGCACCTGACGTTACGGTAGGTCCTGACGGCAGATACTACCTCTTCTATGCCCTGGACAACGACTGCGTCATCTCCGTAGCAGTAAGCGATACGCCTGACGGAAGGTTCAAATTCATCGGCAACGTTCATTACGAGGACGGCACGCCCCTTGGCAAAAAGGAAGGCGACGAGCAGCAGTTCGATCCCGGCGTCATCACGATCTGTGATACGACATATATGTATACCGGTTTCTGCGGACAGACCGATGCTTCCCGCCACGGATGCATGCTGACTGTCCTTGACAAGGATATGCTCACGATAAAGCGCGCTCCGGAATTCGTTATCCCTTCAACAATGTACAGCAAGGGAACTGAATATGAGGGTCACGCATTCTTTGAGGCTCCTTCCATCAGAGAGAGAAACGGCATCTTCTATCTCATCTATTCGTCACAGGTAATGCACGAGCTCTGCTACGGCTATTCTGATAATCCGCTCGGACCTTTCAAATACGGCGGAGTTATCGTAAGCAACTGCGATATCGGTATTGATTCTTACAAGCCCGCAGATAAGCCCACGGCTTTCGGTGCGAACAACCACGGCAGCATAGTTGAGATCAATGGCGACTGGTACATCTTCTACCACAGGCAGACCAACAACACCTGGTATTCACGCCAGGGCTGCGCTGAGAAGATCAGTTTTGATGAGAACGGTCAGATCAAGCAGGTAGAGATCACTTCCTGCGGTCTTAACGGCGGCCCGTTGTCTGATAAGGGCGAATATCCCGCACACATCGCATGCAATATCTTCGATGACAGGAACCAGATGTATGTCGGAGAGCACCATGCGGCAAATATCACCATGGATATCAGGGACATCAGGAGAGGCCCTTCACACATCAGGGATATCTATGAGAACACAACTGTCGGCTTCAAGTATTTCGATCTTAAGGGCGTAAAGGGCTTGAGGATCACTACAAGAGGCTACGGAATGGGTGATTTTGAGATAAGGACATCGATAGACGGTGACGTTCTTGGAAAGATCTCAGTCGGCTTCTGCACGGCATGGACCGAAGGCAAAGCTGAATTTACGATCCCCGACGGAGTCTATCCTCTCTATTTAACTTACAAGGGTGTGGGCAATCCGTCCCTTAAGAGTTTTGAATTTTTGCATTAAGCTGGAGTATTTTTGCTTCAGACTTCCCGATAGCAGGGCCGGAAGAGAGATCTTCCGGCCCCACTTTTTGAATTTTTACAGTGAAAATTCAGACATGTTCGTTAATATTACTGTAAAAAGCTTAATATTTCTTTCAAATATCATTTAATAATCATTAAATTTATGTCGTTGAAATTCGCGAAAGAATCAACTATACTTCAATTATCAACAAAGACATTTTTCTATTCCTATTATCCCCATATTTGCGGCCACCCTTTCCCGGGTGGTCGCTCCTTTTATGGAGATATTTTACAGGAGCTTTATAAGCTTGCAGTTCTCAATGCCTTCTGCCCAGAAATCCTTAAGTTCTTTGTGCCTGATATTTCCGATGATCGCTGAATTCATCGCACCGTGTCCCAATATCAGAACGTCCTTGCCCGCATTTACCAGAGGGTATGCGACCTCCTCCAGGAATTCATTAGTCCTCTTTAACAGATCTTCAAGGCTCTCGGCACCGCCCTTAGCCTCATATTTCTCGGGATTAAAGAATAATACCCTGACCGGGCACTCAGGCTTTTCGAATACTTCCTCGACACCTTCGTAGATACCAAAGCCCATCTCGGAGAGCCTGTCGTCTATTATCACAGGCACATTCCTGCCCTCCAAAACGTATTTGGCGGTATCTCTTGCCCTTACAAGCGGCGAAGAGTAACAGACATCGAAGTGAATATCCTTATATCGTTCGCCGGCCTCTTTGGCCATCTTTATTCCCATGTCATTAAGCGGGATATCCGTCTTGCCCTGGAGCTTGTGATTCAGGTTCCAGTCGGTCTTCCCGTGTCTCATTATGTAAAGCATTGATTATTTGTTTCCGTTCTTCCTTATTTTGTCGACCAGTGCCTCTTTGCCTTCCTTGACGACGTCAAGGTTTACGAAGAAGAGCTTAACCAGGGTCCTGACCTTATCTCCCGAATCGTTTATCTGTCTCATACGGGTGATCATGGCCTTGGTTCCCTTGATGCCGATCTTCGTCATTGCACTCATTGTCTCGCATCCTGAGGCCTCGAAAACCGAGAAAAGGTCATCGACAAACACCCTTCTCTGAATATAGCTCATCTCATCGAGCCAGGATGAAAGTGTCTCGGCAAATGTATCACTTATCTTGTCAGTTGATGCAAGCGTATAGAACTCCTTGCCTTCAAGCTCCCAGGACAGCGGATTGTGCTGCATTATTCCCAGTTCATTGCTCTTAACGACTACAGGTTCAGCAGCTCCCGTAAGAAGCCTTCCGACGATCGATGTCTGCGGAATGTACTTCTCGATCTTAGGCTGTATGAACCTGAACTGTTCAGATTCAAGAATGTCTTTATTAAAGCCGAAGCCCGGACCGTCAAAGCTGTAGATATTCTTTATGCGCTTTGCAATATCTGGCTGCGCCTGCGTTGCGGCATAGATGGCAAGATGTCCGCCCTTGGAGTGGCCTCCCAAACGTATCTCCTGTGTCCTTCCGCCCATGACTTCCTGGATATAGAGCAGGGCTTCAGTCTCTGCCGGAACCGTCATATAGCTTAAGTTGAAGTCTTCCTTCCATCCTATGATCCTGTCATCGGTTCCCCTGTAGGAGATGAAAGCTATGCCGTCTGATGTCTCGATCTCAAGCGCGCCGAACTGGATCTCTCTTCCGATATCCGTATCGTCAACGAAGTTCGAGAGCATCGCACCCCTGAACCTGTTGCTGTTGGCAAGAGCTCTTAAGATCGAAGGACAGAAATTGATAAACGATTTGTCTTTGGAGAGTTCTTCTTCAGTATGGTACTTGAAGAAAAGCCTGGCAGCTTCCCTCATTGTCACCTTGCCCATGCCCTTTGACGGTACAACATCCGTGAAGTCAATATAAGACAGCGACGACAGAAGCGCTGCGTCGATGCTGTTGAAAGGGTCTTTTGAGAAAGGCAGGTCACCTCTCCATGTAAGGTAGTCGATCAAGTTGCCCATAGCAGATATTATAATCCAGAAAATCTCCGCTTGGGCAAAAAAAGAGGCTGTCATTGTGACAGCCTCATTAAATAAATCTTTTTGGTGCAGTAATTATCTTCTGCCTGTCTTGATCGTGAGATCTTCAAGGAAGCCCTTAGGACTTCTGATCTCGAGTTCACCTTCAACCTGAACAATGAGGTCGTTGGCAACACCTGTAAGGATCAATACTGATGTACCTGCAAACCATACGTTCTGGAAGCCTGTAAGGATACCGATGATAGTCGGAACGATGCAGACGAGAACGAGGAAGAATGCTTCGATCCAGTTAAGTCTGAAAGCAGTACCCTTGATGAAGTCTGTTGTAGGCTTACCGGATCTGATACCGTTGATCATACCGCCGTTCTTGTTAATGCTGTTTGCAATCTCTACAGGGTGGAAATTGATCTCCGTGTAGAAGAATGTAAATCCGATAACAAGGAAGAAGTAGCAAAGATAGTACCAAGGGCTGCCTGTGAAGGTTTCCTTAAGCCATACTGCTACTGCGTTGGTGCTGTTGTTAAAGAACAATGTAACTACGATAGAAGGAATAGCGAGGAGTGACATTGTAAAGATAACAGGCATAACACCGGACATGTTAACCTTGAGCGGGATATAGTCTCTGTTACCGCCTCTTGTCTGTCTGCCGATAACCTTCTTGGAGTACTGTACAGGAATTCTTCTCTCTGCATTCTGAACATAGAGAACGAATACGATGATCGTTATCGAGATAGCTGTTACCAGGACAAATACACCGATACCTGCCAAAGCTCCCAAAACTGCATTGTCTATAGAATCACTGATACTTACGCACTTCTCATAAAGCGTTGCTGCCATGTCAGGAAGACGTGTAACAATACCTGCAAAGATGATCAAAGATACACCGTTTCCGATACCCTTATCGTTGATCTTCTCACCTAAGAAGACTACGACAGCTGCGCCGGCTGTGAATGACAAAACTACAAGTGCTGCATTGAGCCATGTAGGAAGGTTTGTCGCATTGAGAGCCGAACGTGTTGAGTAGCAGAACAGGCAGGACTGAACGAATGCCAGAACGATTGCCGATACACGTGTGATCTTATCCATCTTCTTTCTGCCGGCTTCACCTTCCTTGGACATTTCTTCCAAAGGAGGGATAACGACAGTCAGGAGCTGAATGATGATTGATGCGTTGATGTAAGGCGATACACCCAAAGACAGGATGGAAGCATGTAACAATCCACCACCTGAGATGAGGTCCATGATGCTTCCAAGCTGTCCCCACTGCTGGATGACACGGGTAAATTCCGCGCCATCGATTCCGGGTACAGGTACAAGGCCGCCGAGCATGAAGATGCCCAGGATCATGAAGGTATAGAGCAGTCTTTTGCGTATAGACTCTACACGAAAAGCGTTTACTGCAGTATCAAAAATACCATTCATGCCTATTAGCCCTCCGTTGCCGTGCCTCCGGCCTTTTCAATCTTCTCTTTTGCTGAAGCTGTGAACTTAGCAGCTGTTACATCGAGCTTCTTTGTGAGCTCACCGTTGCCGAGAATCTTGACGCCGTCGTTGTTCTTAGGAAGAGTGATGATGCCCTTCTCAG
>JAEEGF011768677.1_pt1 | contig 23305 bp, 25 predicted proteins | sample 9134171 | NCBI WGS metagenome assembly JAEEGF01 (sample SAMN16246542, study PRJNA631951) | gut metagenome | biome: gut microbiome; feature: rumen; material: AP-attached | host: Bos | place: Iran: Karaj | collected 2018-10
ATTGCAGATACTGCCACCATCACTGCTGAAAAGTCGTAGTGTCTGGCGTAGGCCGGCAAAAAGATGGTGATGGTCTCACCCATCAGGGGTAAAAGCGCCGCCAGCGCCAGCAAGATGGAATACTGGGATTTCAGCGCCCAGTAACTGGCTATGACAAGCTCTGCCGCTGCCACTAGCAGAAAAGCATATAACGGCCAGCGCAAAGTCTGATCTATATAATAGAAGTACTGATTCTGCATGATCTGGGGTTTACCGAACAGCATGTCCTTTAATCTGGTGCTGGTGACAAAAAGTCCCGCAGCCACGCACATGATGAGCACGGTAGATTTCCAAGCCTGCTGCAGTTTCTGCATTTTGCCATAGGCCAGAAATACAAATGGCGGAAACAGCACTTTCCCCACCATGAAAATCTGCTGGGACATTTTAAGCCCCTCTAATGTGGTAGCCTGCAGATACATGGTGTATCCAATCTCGATAATCATACACGCCAATAATGACGGTAAGATTCTGTAATTCATTCGATATTCTCTTTGTAAGTACGCTACAGATAAAGCGGCGATGCTGGCGCCCAGGCAGATGATCTGCAGTACCATGATGACCCCGTATATCACTTATATCACTCTCCTAAAGCCTTTCTTTTCGATGTCTTTTCGCACATAAATCCAGGCGATGCCTGTAAAAATACCGGCTGTCAGCCACGCCAAAGGATCACAGCCTACTGCCAAATTAAAGAATTCCAGTCGGATAGCCAATACAGCTGCCACCAATCTGGCCAAAAACTCTACCACGCCGCCCATCATAGGAAGCATGGAGTACCCACAGCCCTGCATCGCATTACGGAATACGAAGATAAGGCTAAGAGGGAAGTAGCAAGTGGCACACTGATAGAGATGAATCTTGGCATAAGGAAGCATCTCCGCAACGTTTGTTCCTGCTTTGAAGAAAATCGGCAGAACGTAGGGCAGGCAAGTCACGATAATCAGTGTACAAATCAGGGAGTACACGATATCCACAAGAATCGCTGCTCGCACACCACGTTTTACACGATCCAAGTCGTTCTTTCCATAGTTTTGTCCACAATAGGCAGCCATGGTTTGTCCCATGGATAGCATTCCCTGGGTAATCAGGTTCTGCAGCTTACCTCCGGCTGTAACTGCTGCAACCGCCGTAGGGCCAAAGGTATTAATCGCCGTCTGCATCACCACCGTACCGGAAGCTGTGATGCCAAACTGTAGGGCCATAGGAAGGCCTACATTGATCTGGTGCATAGCAAACTGTCTATTGAATCGCCAATCATCACCCTTGGGTGCCAGTAGCGGTACCGCTTTGTAAATATAGGTGATGCATAGCATTACGCTGACAAACTGAGATACATTGGTAGCCCAGGCAGCTCCCGCTGTACCCATTCCGAATCCCACGATGAATAACAAATCCAAAAAGATATTCAGCACAGCACTGATAACCAGGAACACCAATGGCGCCCTGCTATTGCCTACTGCTCTAAGGCAAGCGGAAAAGTAATTATAGAATACGGAGACTACGATACCCATACAGATGACGGAAATATAAGCGTAAGCATCTTCGAAGTATCTATCCGGTGTCCGCATCCATCTAAGCAGAGTCCGGAGATTCGTGAGGCTTAGTGTAGTCATAATGGCTATCAGCGCAATGGCTAGAAAGATACCATTACCCACGGAATCTCTTACTGCTTTATGATCTCCAGCCCCATATTTCTGGCTGGTCAGCACCGTAAATCCACTACTCATGCCGGATGCAAATCCCAGCACGAGAAACATCACCGTACCGGTGGAACCTACCGCTGCCAGAGCATCCGGTCCCACAAAGCGACCTACGATGATGGTGTCCACCATATTGTAAAACTGCTGAAACAGATTACCAATCAAAAGTGGTAATGTAAATTTCAAAATAATCGGCATTGGATTGCCGGTTGTCATATCAGTTTGCATAGATTACCTCATTTCAGTTCTCTACCCCTCACAAACTTTCCCTCTTATTTTACATTGTTTCCGCAGAACTTTCACCTTTTTACGCGAAAAAGGGATGACATCAGTCATCCCTTTCATTTCTGTCAGCCTTATTCTTATTCTTCTTCCGCCCAAATCAGCGCGCACTTTACAGCTTTCTTCCAGCCTTTTAAGAGTTTTGCTCGCTCTTCTGCTTCCATAGCCGGTTCGAAGGTGCGACCCAGGGCCCAGTTCTCGCGGATTTCGTCTTTGTCTTTCCAGTAGCCTACCGCAAGTCCCGCCAGGTAAGCTGCACCAAGCGCAGTAGTCTCGATACATTTTGGTCTGCGGACTTTGGTGCCTACCAGGCCTGCCTGGAATTTCATCAAGAAGTTGTTGGCACTGGCACCACCATCTACCTTTAGTTCTGTAAGCTGCGTGCCTGCATCTTCTTCCATAGCTTTTATGACATCCGTAGTCTGATATGCGATGGACTCCAGGGTAGCACGGATGAAGTGCTCTTTCTTACAGCCTCTGGTGATACCTACTACAGTACCTCTGGCATTTTGGCTCCAGTAGGGTGCGCCGAGGCCTGTGAAGGCCGGTACGATATAGACGCCTGCTGTATCGAAGACTTCGTCAGCATATTCCTCGGACTGAGATGCGGACTTAATCATACGCATACTGTCACGAAGCCACTGAATAGAAGCGCCTGCTACGAATACAGAACCTTCCAGAGCGTACTCCACTTTGTCAGCACAGCAGCTGGCTGCAATGGTAGTAAGCAGTCCATGCTTAGAGGTAATTGCCTCGCATCCTGTATTCATCAGGATGAAGCTACCGGTTCCATAGGTATTCTTTACATCCCCTTTGTCAAAGCAGCACTGGCCGAAAAGAGCGGCCTGCTGGTCACCGGCTGCACCGGCGATGGCGATTTTGCCGCCAAGTACTGCCGGATCTGTATAGCCATACAGATAGCTGGATGGCTTCACGTCCGGAAGCATGGACCTTGGAATCTTAAAGTAGTCCAGGATTTCCTGATCCCACTCTAATTTATGGATATCAAACAGCATGGTTCTGCTGGCATTGGTATAGTCAGTCACATGGACTGCACCTTTTGTCAGGTTCCAGATAAGCCAGGTATCTACGGTACCAAAGGCCAGTTCCCCTCGTTCTGCTCTTTCTCTGGCACCTTCTACGTTATCCAGAATCCATGCAATCTTGCTGGCGGAGAAGTAAGCGTCAGGTACCAGACCTGTACGCTCTTTGATTTTGTCACTCCAACCATCTTTTACCAGCTGATCGATGCGGTCAGCGGTACGACGGCACTGCCAAACGATGGCATTATACACCGGCTCTCCGGTCTTTTTGTCCCACACGATAGTGGTCTCACGCTGATTGGTAATGCCGATTGCTTTGATATTTTCTGCATTGGCTCCCAGCACAGCCATAGCCTCCATGGCTACTGCCAACTGAGAAGACCAGATTTCCCTTGGATTATGCTCTACCCAACCCGGCTGTGGATAATACTGCTCGAACTCCTTTTGTGCCATGCTACAGATTTTGCCTGTATGGTCAAAAAGAATACATCTTGAGCTGGTAGTCCCCTGATCCAAAGCCAGTACATAAGAATTTTGCTCCATGTTAGCCCCTCCGATTGTTTTCTGCAGTCGCGACGATGTCTACACCGGTGCCTGCTACATCTGATAATACCACATCTCCGATATGGACAGGAGCCTGTACTTCTACTTCTTTCAGGGCACGGATGACATCCATCATGGCGCCTTTTGGTACGTCAGCGGCAGTCTTGACTGCTACCACGTCACGCTCGCCCCCTATCGTTCTCACGGTGCTGGTGACGATGCGGCTTGGGGCTGTCAGCTCTTTTCTGGCGTACTCTGCTCCTCTTGGGCAATTATTTCCGGTGACGTTTACCACTTCGTCCCCATTCATTTCTACTTGTAAACTGCATCCGATTGGGCATCTAATGCAGGTAAGTTCTTTTATCATGGTCGTTCCTCCTATCCGGCTATTCGATGGTGATGCGCAGGCTGTGCTTGCTTCCTTTGGTGACGCCTGCTTCTTCTAACTTTTTCTTGACTAAGATGACCTGTTCCATTTCACCAGGTGCCATGACGCGTTTCGGCATCTTGGAAAGCTGTGTATCATCTACATATACCACCAGGTTCTTGTCACGATAGACATCCCCTACACGGAAACGGACAGTCAGGGTATCCGGCATGTCTTCCATATGAATGGTGCTAGGTACGCTGTATCTGACGCCGCCCTCGGTCTTAATCTCCACTTCAGGCGCTTCACTGCTGTTTTTACATCCATCGGCGATGTAAGCAGCCGCATTCTTACCTGCCATGGCAGCTTCACCGCTTACGTAGTCTACCAGGTCATGCACATGGAGCACATTGCCGCAGGCAAACACGCCCGGTACGTTAGTCTGTAGTCTTTCATCTACAGATGGGCCGGAGGTCACCGGATTCATCTGTACCCCCAGCTGGCGAGATAACTCGTTTTCCGGAATCAGACCGCAGGAAAGAAGTAACGTATCGCAGGAGTAGAATTCTTCTGTGCCCGGAATTGGCTTTCTGTCAGGACCCACTTCAGCAATGGTAACCCCCTCTACACGTTCTTTGCCTTTGATATCCACTACGGTATGACTCAGTTTCAGCGGGATGCCGAAATCATCCAGGCACTGCACGATGTTTCTCTTTAAACCGCCGGAGTATGGCATCAATTCTGCCACTACTTTGACTTTGGCACCTTCCAGGGTCATACGTCTTGCCATGATCAGGCCGATATCACCGGAGCCCAAGATGACTACTTCTTTACCCGGCATTCTGCCTTCGATATTGACATAGTGCTGCGCTGTACCTGCAGAGTAGATGCCTGCCGGACGATAGCCGGGGATATTTAAGGCGCCTCTGGAGCGTTCTCTACAGCCCATAGCCAAGACTACAGCCTTTGCTCTCACTGTGAAAAGTCCGTCTTCCTTGTTCATGGCCATCACCAGCTTGTCATCGCTATTCGGGTCTTTGGAAATATCTACCACCATAGTATTCAGAGCGTAAGGGATGTCCTGCTCTAGCACTTTCTCGATATAGCGGTGCGCATACTCAGGTCCGGTCAGCTCTTCTTTGAAGGTATGGAGTCCGAAACCGTTGTGAATGCACTGGTTCAGGATACCGCCAAGCTTATTATCTCTTTCTAAAATCAGGATGTCCTGAAGGCCTGCTTCTCTCGCTGCACTGGCTGCTGCCAGGCCTGCCGGACCACCACCGATGATTACCAAATCTATATTTTTCTCAGACATTTTCTTTATCCTTTCCTACTAAGAAGATAGAGTCTCCGCCGCATTTTGTGATTTCTGCTTCATCTTTTCCAAGCTCTCTGGCCAAGATAGCCACGGTCTTTGGTGAACAGAAACCTGCCTGGCATCGACCCATGCCGGCTCTGGTACGTCTCTTCACACCATCTAATGTGGTGGCTCCTAAGGTTCTGCGGATGCTGTTGACGATTTCCCCTTCTGTCACCAGTTCACATCTGCATACTACCTGTGCGTAAGCAGGATCCTCTTTGATGAGGGCTGCTCGCTCTTCGGCTGTGGCGTCTGCCATGTGGGGGATGCCTTTTCTCTTACCGTTAAAAGTAGGATTTGCCTCAGCAGGTGCGATACCCTGAATCAGCTCTGCTACATATACACCGATGGCCGGTGCACTGGTAAGTCCCGGGGATTCGATGCCGGCTACGTCGATGAAGCCTTTTGCATCTTCTGCTTCTCCAATGATGAAGTCATTACCTACTTCATGTGCACGAAGGCCGGAGAAAGAAGTGATGACCTGTCTGCTTGGAACTTGTTTGACGGATAAGCCAGCCTTTGCTAAGACTTCTCCCAATCCATCCTGGGTGGTATTGACAGATTCTTTGTCCTCCACGTCTGTAGCAGTAGGGCCTGTCAGCAAGTTACCGTGTACGGTAGGTGTTACCAGGATACCTTTGCCCATCTTGGTAGGAAGCTGGAAGAGGGTTCTGCTTACCATGCCGCCTACTTCTTTGTCCATCAGCATGTACTCGCCTTTACGGGCGATGATTTCCATCTTTTTATTGGAAACCATGTTGTGAAGCTTGTCTGCATAGACACCGGCTGCGTTTACCACGATACGCGCTTCCTCTAGCCCTTTACTTGTTTCTACTTTATAGAAGGTGCCCTGTGCATCTTCTGCTTTTTCAATCTTTGTCACTTCTGTATTGAACTGGAACTGCACGCCGTTATCTGCTGCGTTCTCAGCTAGGGCAATAGTAAGGCCAAAAGGACATACGATACCACCTGTTGGCGCATACAGCGCTGCAACCACCTGATCAGAAAGTGCCGGCTCCATCTGAATGAGTTCTTCTCTTTCTACGATGCGAAGTCCTTCTACCCCGTTTTTCTCTCCTCGCTCTAGAAGTTCCTGCAGCGCAGGTCTATCTTCTTCTGCAAAGCAAAGGATTAGGGATCCATTCTTCTTATAAGGGAAATCCAGGTCCTTGGAGAGCTGCTCCATCATACGATTTCCTTCTAGGTTCATCTTCGCTTTCATGGTGCCAGGCTTAGCATCATAGCCGCTGTGCACGATTCCGCTGTTGGCTTTGCTGGTGCCTTCGCATACATCGCTGGCCCGCTCTACCACTTTGACGGTTCTTTTGGTTTTGGCCAGTTCTCTTGCCACCGCACATCCGGTCACACCGGCACCCACAATCAATACATCTAACATAGTCATCTTCCTTTCTTCTTGTGCGCTAAATCCCCATGATACAAAAAGAGCCACACAAAGGAAATCACCTCTTGGTGATTCTTTTGCGTGACTCCAAATCTCATGCATTCCATATAACGCTTTTCAGCTTATCTTCATTATAGACCTTCCTTCCTTGCTAATGCAAGGAAGGTTATTTTTTTAACAAAAGTCTATACCTGGAATACAGATATCATCTTTTCATTTTGTAGTTTTGCTACAATTATACGTTTTACATTACACTTCTAAGCAAACCACAATTCTTGTCTCGTGGTAGAAATGGATACCGCACCTGCTTTCAGTGCTGTCATAACATCTTCTTTATCTGCAATGAGTCCACCTGCAATCAAAGGTGTTCTCTCTTTTTCTTTGATACGTTTGATGACTTTGGGCATAACACCGGGAAGGATTTCGATGCAGTCCGGCTTTGCCAGCGCACACTGCTTACTGAGGTTTTCCACTGCCATAGAATCAATTAGGAAAAGTCGCAGCACTGTATACATGCCCAAACTTCCGGCATGTTTAATAAGCGCCGGCTTAGTGGAGATGATGCCATCTGCTCCGGCTTCTTCTTTCAAATAATCAATACTGATTTCTTTGGAGCTCAGTCCCGCTATCAAATCCGCATGCACCACTGCCACCTTACCGGCTGTCTTTACCTGCTCTACGATTTCTTTGATGTCACGGATATCTCCAAATAATATAAAAATAATGGAGCAGTCTGAAGACAAGCTTGCCTTCAGTCCCTCCATATCTTTTACTGCCGCGATAACCGGACAGTCCTCTATTAAGCTACGAAACTCTGCTCTCTTCGTCATGCCTATACCTGTCTATTTCAGTCTGTTATTGAGTTCTTTCAAAAGTTCTGCTCTAGCGTCTGCGGTAGCACGCGGCTTATACTTCGCATAGGTAGCCACTCGGATGATATCGTAGTGGTGCACGATTCCGTTGAAGGCACGCTCTCTGTCGTGATGACGAAGGCCCTCAAGAATCTCGTGGTGACAATAATTCGTCGCACTACGCTCTTCATCAGAAAGGTCGTGATACATGGTCTCCCATGCAGCCTCTCCTACAGCGTCCGCTACGCAGGAGAAAAGCCCATTATTCATCGGTGCACAAATGCTGGCGTGGAATTTTCGATCTGCGTCTTCGCTTTCCGGTCCACCTGCATCAATCTTTTCTACCAGGCGCTCCAGTTCATCGATGTCCCAATCCTGACCGGTCTGCATAATCTCAGACATGGACTCTATCTCGATACCACGCATTACCTGTACGATTTCTCTCGTGCTGACTGCTGCCATAAGGATATGCATAGAAAGTGCATCTGTAAATCCATGTCCCAATGTACCACGAAGGTAGTTACCGGATCCTTGTCTGCACTCCAATACACCCATATTATCCAAAGTACGGAGTGCTTCACGGATGGAGTTACGGCTGATATTCAGCTGTGCTGACATATCTCGCTCGGTAGGAAGCTTCGCTCCTGCCTCCAGCGTACCGTCCCTTAGGCCCTCCTTGATGTAATTCATTACTTCCAGGTATACTCTATTCTCTTCTGCCATGCCCTAAACCCCTATTTCTTCTAGTCTCACTAAGCTGTCAATTCTACCCTTTTGGTAGTCATAAATGGGCGAAGCGCTTCCATGACTTCATCCATTTCGTTGTGTGCATCGATGATGCGTAAGTCGATATCATCTCTATAGTTTAAAGAAAAGATACCTAAGATGGATTTTGCATCCACCATGTAATTACCGCTAATTAAATCGAAGTTTCCTCTAAACTTGGAAACAGTCTTTACAAATTCCTGCACTTTTGAAATAGTGCCAAGATTCACTTTCACGATAGGATTTAGATTATTCATAGTACCTCCAAAATAAAAACAAACCCCAATTCCTGAATGAATCTCCCCTTATTCTTTTACATAAAAAATGCTGCTAGCACACCAATTCATTGGTAGTACCATCCAGCTTATATAAGATTACCTAATAAAAAGTATCCTGTCAACGGTTAGTTTTCTCTTTTAATAATTAGTTCACAGATTATTCGTAATTTCTTCAGTCTCTCCCCATTGACAAGGGCTTATTCCTCATGTAACAATTAAATTGTTCGTTTTTGAACAATTCATTTTTGAACTAATTGTGCAAAATCAATATAGTTCCGTTTATACAGAAAGGAGTCGCTATGAATCAAGCTCCATCGTTGATGTTAGCCATCCGCGGATTGGATCGGCAATTCCAGCGTGAAGTGCAATCCACGCTTCGTGCAAAAGGTTTTGACGATTGCAAGAAAAACTACGGTTTTGTCATGCATTACATGCATATCCACCAAGGCCAGGATGTCTATCAGCGAGATTTGGAAAAGCATTTCCATATGAATCGCTCTTCCATCACCACCATCGTACAGGGCATGGAAAAGGAAGGGCTTATTACTCGTACCGCGGTAGCAAGTGATGCCCGGTTAAAAAGAATCGTTCTGACCAAAAAGGGTCAGAAATTCAACCAGGATATCGCAGATACCATCTCTGCTTTGGATAAACAGTTAAGTGGAGTTCTGGATTCGGAAGAAAAGGAGCAGTTCCTGGCCTTTTGTTCCAAAATAAGTAGAAAGTTAGATTCCTATGAATCAAAGGAGGATCGCCTATGCTAAAGAAACTTACACAGCAGGTGAAAGAATATACCAAAGCCTCCCTTCTCACCCCTTTATTTACAGCTTTAGAGGCTGTAGTGGATACTATGGTGCCACTTGCTATGGGTAGAATGGTGGATATGGGTATCAATCAAAAAAACATGACCGCCGTATTTTTGTACGGCCTTACCATGGTACTTTTAGCAGGTCTTGGTTTACTTTTTGGTATTCTGGCGGGCAAATATGCAGCTTACGCGTCATCCGGCTTCGCAGCCAACGTCCGTGATGCCATGTACACCAACATCCAGACCTTTTCCTTTGCTAACATCGATAAGTTCAGCACCGCAGGTCTCGTAACCCGTCTGACTACCGATGTGACAAACTTACAAAACGCATACCAGATGATTATCCGTATTGCAGTAAGAGCTCCTATGATGCTCCTGTTCTCTCTCATCATGGCTATTTTAATCAGCTTTGATTTAAGTAGAGTATTCCTGGTAGCGATCTTGTTCCTGCTCATTGCGCTGTCCTTTATCATCAGCCATGCTACGCCTTTATTCCAGTCCGTATTTAAAAAATACGATGATTTGAATGCCAGCGTGCAGGAAAACGTATCCGCAATTCGCGTGGTAAAGGCCTTTGTTCGTGAAGACCACGAGAAGAAGAAGTTCGGCAAAGCAGCTGAGAATCTGTATCACATGTTTGTAAAGGCAGAGACCCTGGTAGTAAATAACCAGCCCATCATGATGTTGGCAATCTTTGGTTCCATGCTGGGATTATCCTGGCTGGGCGCCCACTATATCGTCCTTGGCACTCTGACAGAAGGTGAGCTGACCATGATGTTCTCCTATGTAATGGGTATCCTCATGAGTCTTATGATGCTGTCCATGATTTTCGTTATGGTGACCATGTCTTCTGCCAGCGCAAAGCGTATCGTAGAAGTTTTGGAAGAGGAATCTTCTATTACCAGCCCGGCGAATGGTGTAACAGAAGTAAAAGATGGCAGCATCTCCTTTAAGAATGTAGACTTTGCTTATTCCACAGGTACCGGCGAACCGGTGCTTTCCGATATCAATTTGGATATCAAATCCGGTGAAACCATCGGTATCATCGGCGGTACAGGCTCTTCCAAGACCAGCTTGGTGAACCTGATCAGCCGTCTCTATGATGTCACCGGCGGTAGTGTATTAGTAGGCGGGCAGGATGTCCGCAGCTATGATTTGGAAGCCCTTCGTGACCAGGTTTCCGTGGTACTGCAGAAAAACGAGCTTTGCTCCGGCAGTATTTTAGATAACCTGCGTTGGGGTAAGCCGGATGCTACAAAAGAAGAATGCATCGAGGCATGCAAGCTGGCTTGTGCCGACGAGTTCATTCAGACTTTCCCGGACGGGTACGAAACTCACATCGAGCAGGGTGCCACCAATGTATCCGGTGGCCAGAAGCAGCGTCTCTGTATCGCCAGAGCGCTATTAAAGCATCCTAAGATTTTGATTTTGGATGATTCTACTTCCGCAGTAGATACCGCTACTGATGCTCGTATCCAGGAAGCCTTCCGAAGCTACATCCCGGATACTACTAAGCTGATTATTGCGCAGCGTATTTCCAGTGTGCAGAATGCTGACCGCATCCTTGTTTTAGACAATGGTCATGTCAGCGGTTTCGACACCCACGAGGCGCTTTTATCCAATAACGAGATTTATCGTGAAGTATACGAAAGCCAGACCCAAGGCGGCGGCGACTTCGATCAGAAAGGAGGAATGTAATATGGCAGAGCAGAAAACCATGCGCGGTCCCGGCGGACGCCGTAATATGGGACCCAGACCCAAGCTTGAAAACCCGGGCCAGATCATGAAGAGACTCATGGGCATCGTGCTGTCCAAGTACAAATTCCACCTGGTGATTGTAGTCATCGGCATCATCGTTTCTTCCGTTGTTCAGGTAGTCAGCATGACCTTCCTGAAAACCTTGTTTGATACTTATATTGCTCCACTGCTTACCCAGCAGAATCCGGACTTTATGCCTTTGGCCAAAGGTCTGATGGAGATTTCCGGCCTCTTCGCCATCGGTATACTGGCATCCTTTATCTATGCCCAGATTATGGTTCGTGTAGGTCAGGGTACTATGTATGACATCCGTGTGCAGCTCTTTAACCACATGGAGTCCCTACCGATTAAGTACTTTGACACCCATGCCCACGGCGATATCATGAGTATCTATACCAACGACGTAGATACGCTGCGTCAGATGATTGGTGTGAGTCTTCCGCAGATTCTGTCCAGTATCATTCAGATTGTCAGCGTACTCATCAGTATGATTGTGCTGAATGTGCCTTTGACTATCATGTCCCTCTTTGTGGTAGGCATCATGATGGTGGCCACCAAGCATATCGCCGGTATGTCCGGTAAGTACTTCGTGGTACAGCAGACCAGCCTTGGTAAAGTCAACGGCTACATCGAAGAGATGATTGGCGGTCAGAAAGTAGTAAAAGTCTTCAATCACGAAGAAGAAAGTATCGCTGAGTTCCGTAAGCTCAATGAAGAGCTTCGTGACGCAGCCAATAAGGCCAACGGTTTCGCTAATATCCTGATGCCTGTGAATGCACAGCTTGGTAACTTAGGTTATGTACTCATCGCCACTGTAGGTGCGCTCTTAGCCATCAATGGCTTTGGCGGTCTCACCCTTGGTGGACTGATTGCTTTCCTGACTTTGAATAAGAGCTTTACCATGCCTATCGCCCAGGTGTCTCAGCAGCTGAACTCCATCGTTATGGCCCTTGCCGGCGCAGACCGTATCTTCAAGCTTTTAGACTCAGAGCCGGAAGTAGACGAAGGCTATGTTACCTTAGTCAATGCGAAGAAGGATGCGAATGGAAATCTTGTAGAGACTACAGAGCGTACCGGTCTTTGGGCTTGGAAGCATCCTCACAAGGCAGAAGGTACCGTTACCTATACAGAGCTTACCGGCGATGTGGTATTTGATGATGTGGACTTTGGTTATAACGATGAAAAGATTGTCCTGCACAACATCAAGCTGTTCGCTACCCCCGGCCAGAAGATTGCCTTTGTAGGTAGCACGGGTGCAGGTAAGACTACAATCACAAACCTGATCAATCGTTTCTACACCATCCAGGATGGTAAGATTCGCTACGATGGCATCAATGTAAATAAGATTAAGCTGAATGACTTAAGACGTTCCCTGGGTATCGTTTTACAGGACACTCACCTTTTCACAGGTACAGTTATGGAAAACATCCGCTATGGTCGTCTGGACGCTACCGATGAAGAGTGTATCGCTGCTGCCAAGCTGGCCAACGCTCACGGTCTCATCACCAGACTTCCTCAGGGATACGACACCATGCTGACAGGAGACGGTGCAAACCTCTCCCAGGGTCAGAGACAGCTTCTCGCCATCGCCAGAGCTGCCGTAGCAGATCCTCCTGTACTGATTCTGGACGAGGCTACTTCCAGCATTGATACTCGTACCGAGATGCTGGTGCAGAAAGGTATGGACTCCCTGATGAAAGAACGTACCACCTTCGTCATCGCCCACAGATTAAGTACTGTTAAAAACAGCGACTGCATCATGGTATTGGAAAACGGCTCTATCATTGAGCGTGGTACTCATGACGAGCTGATCGCAGAAAAAGGCAAATATTACCAGCTCTACACCGGTAACTTAGCCGAAAACGCATAATCCCTATAGAACAATAGATCCCGCAGATTGTAAGGACTTCCCTTTCGTCTGCGGGATTTTTATTGTTTTCCGAAATTTATTTATCGTTTTTCGATAATTTCTTGTTGACATTCGATTGTCTTTGGGTGTATTTTGAAGTTAGGCAAAAGGAAAAAACTATAAGATTTCGAGAAGACTTCCCGAAAAAGAATTCCAATTACACAGGAGCAATAACATGAGCAAAGAAAATACCAAAGAACTCACCAGCATCAAAATTACCAAAGCCTTTATTCTACTACTTCTGGTAGGCGCTGTAGGCATGTGCATCGGTGGCCCCACCATTGTAAAGATTGTCATGACAAAGCGGTCCCCTTTCTTTGAAGGCGAGCTGCGTTTCTGGACGCTGCTATCCTGCGGCTATCTCTGCGCGGTACTGTTTTTTATCTTCTTGTATCAGCTTTTCCTGTTGGTATCCAGAATTGAAAAGGGAGATGTATTTATACCGGAAAATGTCCGAGCTTTGAGTTTCATCAGTAACCTGGTCCTTGCAGCAGCTATTGTCACTTTATTTGTGGGCGTGACTTGTACCTATATGATTCTCATCATCACTTTGGCCGCTGTTTTCATCACACCTATCATCCGGGTGGTGAAGAATGCCTTTGGCAAAGCCGTCGAGATGAAAGAAGAATTAGACTATACCATTTAGGAGGACGCCATGATTAGAGTGAATTTAGATGTGGTAATGGCCATGAGAAAAATAGGCGCCGGTGACCTGGCTCAAAAGGTGGATATCACCCCGGCGAACCTTTCTATTTTAAAGAACAATAAAGCAAAAGCGATTCGCTTCTCTACGCTGAACGCCATTTGCAAAGAACTAAACTGTCAGCCCGGAGATATCCTGGAATACGTACCGGGTGAAGACGATGAGGAGGTATAGTCATGGATATGACAAATAAACTAGAAAACATGGATTTGGATCGTGAAGAAATCAGAAGACGACGCGTCTTTCGGGTATTTGCGCTACTCAGTTACTTCTTAGCTTTCTTTTATATCAAGAGAATCTGTCTGGAAGCCGGCTGGTTTCAAAACTGGATGAATGCCATGTTTGTCTTTGTCATTCTTTTTATCTGCTTTGTGGAGGCCTTTTGTCACTTCACAGGCCTGACCTATCATAAGTTAAAAGCTGACGGGTGCTCTGTATGGGAGCCGGTGGTTTATTTTTTGTGCCTAATTTTACAGGGAATTGCCGTTTTACTCTACGGAATTCATGACGATTGGACCGGTTGGCAGTTTCTAATGCTCCACTTCACTGCCATTTACTATGTACTGGCTCGTACCGGCAGCCTGGCTTCCGGCAAGAGTGGTATTCTATTTCTTATAGATTGCCTGCAAGGCTTCATCACCATCCCATGGAGCAATATCGGTATTCGACTGGTTTCCATTTTCAAAAGATCCCGGATCGTAGAAGATGAGGAGGCGGAGGAATACGACGAAGCAAAAGAAGAAGCAAAAGCACAGCGTGACAAAAAAATAGCCACGATTCTCATCACTCTCATACTGGCTATGGGAATCTGCGGCTACGCTTTATATGAGCTTACCCTTGCCTCCGATGCATTCTATTCTTTTAGCTACACAATCCAAAAAGCTATCGAAGACTTCTTCGAAATCGGACTCTTTAACTGGATTTACCAAAACGATGAGTACATCCTGCTCTCTATCCCTGTGGGAGCTTGGCTTTTTGGTCTCATCGCCGGCAGCCTGAAAAAGGACCGCGGGCATTTGACGCTAAAGGCATTTGAGGATGTGACCATTGCATGGCACCAATTACCTGATTACTCAGCTTATATCATCATCGGAAGTGTATGTGTATTATATGCCGTTTTCTTCGCCTCAGAGCTACTCTTCATAAATGCTTTCGGCGTATCTGTTAGCCGTGCACCAGAAGCGGCGACTCGTGCAATCGATAGCTTCTGGGCTTTAATCCGCATCGTATTATTAAACTTCGCAGTAGTAGGCGGCTCTTGTATCGTCTCACGAAAGGCCCTATGGGAGAACCGAAAGACTCGTATTTTCGCCACCGTGCTCTTTGGCTTTGCAACAGCCTTTGCACTCTTAGCAGCCTGGAACTTATGCGGCGTCTACATCGCGAAGTTTGGCCTTACCCCCAGACGTATCCTTTCTTCTTGGGTCGTAGGCAATGTCCTCTTGTGGTGCATCCTGATGCTGATTCGATTATATAAGCGCATTCCAGCAGCCCGCATCGGTATTATCACTGCAGCTATTTCCTATTCTGTAGTGGTGTTAGGGAACTTTTAACCCATAGTCTTGTTCATAGTTTGTTCATAAATCGTTTCAAAAACCTTCACTAGTGAAACAAACTTTCTTCAAACTTCAATCTTATACTACTAGTATAAGATAACAGCAGAGACTACAAAGCTCGTTATCTATGAACAAGACAATCTCTTTATTTTAAATAACTTTTTCATAATAAATGCCGGGTAAGTTTACTTACCCGGCATCCTCCCTTTTCAGGGGTATTTTTCTATTCAGTTTATAACTTGATTATAGTGTTTCTGGTTCAGGATAGGTTTCACCGAAAGTTTCTACAGACATGGTTTTGATGACCTGGTCTTCCATAGGTCTGTCATTCCAGTCAACAGGAGTTTCTGCAATCTCATTTACCACATCCATACCCTCGATGATTTTACCGAAAGCTGCATAAGCGCCATCCAAATGTGGGCTATTCTTGTGCATGATGAAGAACTGGCTTCCTGCAGAGTTCGGATCCATAGCTCTTGCCATAGAAAGCACACCCTCTGTGTGTTTTAAGTTATTCTCAAAGCCGTTCTGTGTGAACTCTCCTTTGATGCCATAGCCAGGGCCGCCCATACCGGTTCCGTCCGGATCGCCACCCTGAATCATAAAGCCACGGATAACACGATGGAAAATCACATCATCGTAGAAATTATGATTAATCAAAGAGATGAAGTTATTTACTGTGTTTGGTGCAATTTCAGGATAAAGCTCTGCTTTCATGACTTTACCGCTGGTCATAGTAATGGTTACAATTGGATTCTGTGCCATAATTGTCCTCTTCTTTCTATATCTTAACTTCCTTTATTTTATCTATAAGACATCTAAAATTCAAGCAAGAACAATTGACTGAAATACGGTTTAATCGTATAATACGGTTAAACCGTATCAGAGGAGGAAGTATGAGTACTATCGTAAATCAAATCGACTTAAAGCCAATAATTGCCACGAATCTTTCACTATTATTACGTCACTATAATATAAATAGAAAAAAAGTATGTAAGGATTTGGATTTTAGGTACACGACTTTTTGCGATTGGATAAATGGAAAAACCTATCCACGTATGGATTCCCTTATTTCCCTGGCTTCCTATTTCGACTGTGAAGTTCAGGAATTCTTTGTTGAGATGAACGATGATTACTTATCCCTGAAAGGAGAAATACGAATGAAGGCTTATTTTGAAAAACTACAAGAACTTCAGTCAAAAAAAAGTGAACAGAACCGAACTCACAGAACTCTTGAGGAACGTGCTGCTTTATACGGTGGAGAGCTTGGATTAGATGGCGAACCTGATTGGTACGAACCAGAAGGAAGCGAGATTTGGTAATGACGGATATGATTAATCAAGGTGACATTCTAAAAATTGAACGCACTAACAGACCTGCGCTTGTAGTTAGCAAGAACTTCTTTAATAACTCCGGAGAGATTATTGCCTGTCCGATTTATGACACCGGTTCAGAATCTGCTCTTCATCAGCCAATTCTATCCGAAAACAAAAGAGTATGCGGTATCGTTCACTGCGAAAAACTTGCTCTACTGAATCTGACTACAAGAGGATATAAGAAGCTTGATCGCGTGAAAATAGATGACACAATCAACATTGCTGATTGTATTCAGGCTATTTTTGATTATGTATAAAGGAACCATTAGTAGGACCCATAAAATGGAGAGAATAAAACAGATAGAAACAAAAGGTATTTACCTGCTCCTCTGTGATGATGCAGATGAGGCTCGCAGGCTGCAAGCTGCCGGTGAACCGGTAGTGGGAGTACTGACAGATGAGAACCGAGATGCAGACTTCTCTGGGATCTCCTATCTAGTGGAGAATCCTGAGGAGATTGATGACGAGGACTACTACCGCATCTGGCAAAGACTAAAGAAGCTTCCCTGGGATATCCTGGAAACGGAGCGCTGCAAAGTCCGGGAGACCACCGTGGAAGATGTGGATAGCTTCTATGAAATCTATAAAGCACCGGGGATAACTGACTACACGGAGCCTCTATTTGAAAATCCGGAGGATGAGGTGCAGTATGCCATTGACTATCGGGAGAATGTCTATAGTCTCTATGGCTACGGCATTTGGACTGTACTAGACAAGGCCACCGGCAAGGTCATCGGTAGAGCCGGCCTTACCATGCGCGAAGGCTTTGAGGAACCTGAGCTTGGCTACGTCATCGCCAGAGAATACCAGGGACAAGGCATCGCCACAGAAGTATGTAAAGCCATTCTGGAGTATGGGCACAAGGGGCTAGGCTTCACCCTGATTCAGGCTTTTACCAAACGAGAGAATCTGCCTTCAGAAAAGCTTCTAAAAAAGCTTGGCTTTACTTTTGATCGAGAAGAGCTCCTGGGGCCTGAGAAATTTGACTGTTATATCCTAGACATGAGATAATACGTAAAGTGAGTACCGAGTAGGTACTCCTATTGTTATAAGCAGGAGTTTGACATGCGCATTACAGAAGAAGATATACAAAAGCAGGAAGCGGCTACAGGTTCTGAACCTGCTGCTCCTTCTAAGTCAGAAGAGAAATCTAAATCCAGAGATAAAGATACCAATTTCAAAGACCTGGATTTTGGCGGTAAGTTGCAATACCTCTGGGACTATTACAAATGGGTTATCGTGGTAGTTGCCATCGTGATTGGCATCATCGCTATCGTAAGAGAAGCTGTACTGAATTCTCAACAAAAAGAGTTATTCCACCTGGCCATGGTAGATGCCATTGCATCGGATGGTGATTTAACAGGAAATACCATACAAGAGAATACGGAATTGATGCAGCAAGACCTACTGAAAATGCTGGGAGCTGAAGATGATCCGAAAGCCTTTGTAGGAATCGATACCAATCTCTACACAGACGGCACCGGAAAAGCCCTGGACTACAATTCCAATATGGTCATGACCGTAAAGGTTTCTGCTCAGGAATTCGACGTGGTTCTCTATCCAAAGGCTGTATATGACAGTTTCGAGGAAAAGGCAGACATCTTCCTACCCATGGACGAAGTCATTCCGGAGGGAGAACGTATAAAGCCGGAGCAATACACTGACTATTGCATTACCTTAGACGACACCTCCTACTTTAGTAATTACGGATTTGCATTTACCCATGACATGGTGCTTACCGTAATTGCCAATACCAAAAATGAAGATGCTTGTAAGCAATTCATCCATACTATAGGATACTAAGCAGAAAAGGGAACGACATGAATAAGAAAATGCGAAAGAGTCTTACATCAGCAATCATAGCGTCCATAGTTACTATTATATTGGCTGTTGTAATACTTCTATACTTTAAGGGTACCGTATATCCAAAACTAGAAGAAGGCGCTTCCGTAGGAGCCGGTAACCAGGTGACCGTTCAAGGTACGCTTTTAAAGGGCGATGGCAGCACACAAGGTATCGCTTCTGTAACCTGCAGACCTAAGTCTGATCGAGGCACGGAGCTTTCCAGCGGCGCCAACACCACAGGATATTTTGAATTATCCCCTGTAGAAAAGGGACAGAGCTATTTGCTCACTGTCACTACTGATACAGAGAATTCCTATCAGGCCGACTTACTCATCTATCAGGATAACGAACAGCAAAGCTTCTACAACCTGTTTCAGGGAATCGACATCGCCGTGTTATCCGGTCAGGATAGCGTGCAGGTTGTATTAGGTATCGACGGTTCCGGTAAGCTTACTTGCCTAAGCCTTGGCACAGCAGAATAAACCTATCTAAACACAGACATAGAAAAAGGACCATGCAATGCATGGTCCTTATTTTTGGCTTTATTAAGCTTTACCAACGGATCCGAAAAGTTCCATTTTTTCTTTTACTTTAGCTTTGATTGCCTGATAACCAGGAGCAAGAAGCTTTCTAGGATCGAATCCTTTGCCTTCTAAGTCTTTGCCATCTTCGATGTATTTACGAGTAGCTTCAGCAAATACTAACTGGCATTCTGTATTTACGTTGATCTTTGCAACACCAAGGGAGATTGCTTTTTTGATCATATCATCAGGAATACCTGTACCACCGTGAAGAACAAGTGGAAGTGTACCTGTCTCGCCCTGAACTGCTGCTAATACGTCGAACTGAAGACCAGCCCAGTTTGCAGGATATTTACCGTGGATGTTACCGATACCAGCTGCAAGGAAGTCTACGCCAAGGTCAGCGATACGTTTGCATTCCTTAGGATCTGCACATTCGCCCATACCTACAACGCCGTCTTCTTCACCACCGATAGAACCAACTTCTGCTTCTACGGATACGCCCTTAGCGTGAGCAGCTTTTACGATTTCAGTTGTCTTCTCAACGTTCTCCTCGATAGAGTAGTGAGAACCATCAAACATGATGGAAGGGAAACCTGCTTCGATACATTTGTAGCAGTGTTCATAAGAACCGTGGTCAAGATGAAGAGCTACAGGAACAGTGATGTTCTGGTCTTTGATTAAACCATTTACCATTCCTACGATTACATCATAACCACCCATGTATTTACCTGCGCCTTCAGATACGCCAAGGATAACTGGGGAATTGCACTCCTGAGCGGTCTCAAGGATTGCTTTTGTCCACTCAAGGTTGTTGATGTTGAACTGGCCTACTGCGTAGTGGCCTGCTTCGGCTTTCTGTAACATTTCGGTTGCGGAAACTAATGCCATTTTTTCTTACCTCCATAGAATTTATAAATGATTGGACTACCCAAATCAAATACGTTTTCTTGCGTGGTTAGTCTTGTATTACACGCAAGTTCATTATACATCACAGCTATTTATAGTGTCAAAAACATCCGCATATTTCCTCAAAAAAAATCGGCTTCCCGTTTCCGGAAAACCGATTCGCTTTTTATTCTTCGCCGCTTAAGTATTTCTCGATGTTTTCAACAGCTGCAGCTTCATCACTGCCATCTGCAAGTACGCATACTTCTTCGCCGGAGTTCATACCCAAGCTCATCATGCCCATGATACTTTTGGCATTGACCCTTTTATCTCTATACTCTACAAAGATGGAACTGTCAAACTGGCTGGCGACTTGTACAAAAACAGCAACTGGTCTGGCTTCCAATCCTTTTGCCAGCTCAATCTTAATCTCTTTTTTGATCATTGACTCCTCCTAATAACGCTGTTTACTCTCCCCGTTGCGCTCTCAGATCCTGCGCGATCTCGCTTAACTTGCGCATCCGGTGATTCACCCCGGATTTTCCGATCGGCGGATCTAATAGTTTTCCCAGCTCTGAAAGCGGGATCTCTGTATTCTCCAGACGAAGATGCGCGATCTGCTGCAGGTTTTCATCCAGAGCATCTATGCCCACCGTGCTGCTAATATAATGTATGTCCTCAATCTGCTTCATAGAAGCAGTGACTGTCTTGTTAATATTGGCCGTTTCGCAATTGACCTGACGGTTGATCTTCCCTCTTACTTCCCTGACGATCCGTGTGTTTTCAAAGTTCATCAGGGCTTTTGGCGCTTCCATGACATTCAGAATATCTGCAATCTCATTTGCTTCCTTCAGATAAACGACTTGTTTCCCGCGCCGAATGGAACTTTTAGGTAAAATCCCAAAATCTTCCATCAATTCTTTAAGAAAATCTGCATCTTTCTGCTCGTCTGTCACGATTTCGAAATGATAGCTTTTTCCGGGGTCAGAAACCGTTCCTTTCGCCAAAAAAGCGCCACGGAGAAAGGCCCTCTTGCTGTCTGACTCCTTAACAAGGCCCTCCGGATGCAGAAGTTCTTCATATTCTAAATTAATATTAAATGTTTTTTTGAGGGATGTAAAGGTATAAATAAACACCCCTTTTTCAGGATCCCGGGATACATTTTTCTCGTCCAGCAGGATCAAAGCCGCCAGTTCTGCCTTTCTGGCAGGCCTCTTTTTTGTATAATGGAGGATCAGTTCCTCTTTGATCTGTGCAGTGAAAGACATTACAGGATCTTAACCTCACATTCCAGGCTGACACCAAATTTCTCTTGAACTTCCTTTTGCACATAAGCGATCAGATCCAGCACATCCTGTGCTTTTGCACCGCCGGCATTGATAATAAAACCGGCATGTTTTTCCGAGACCTGCGCTCCACCGATCCGATATCCTTTCAGACCAGCATCACTGATCAACTTGCCGGCAAAATATCCTTCCGGCCGTTTAAACACAGAGCCACAGCTTGGAAATTCCAACGGCTGTTTTTCTTCCCGTCTGGCGGTCAGATCAGCAATCTTAGCCCTGATATCTTCCCGATTTCCTTTGGCCAGTTGGAGTGTTGCGGAAAGAACAATATAATCACCTGACGAGCACAAACTCTTCCGGTAGGAAAAAGCCATTTCCTCACAGTTTTTTTCCAGGATATCCCCTTCTCTGCTCATGACTCGGACCGAACGGATGATATCTTTCATTTCTCCATCATAAGCACCGGCATTCATACAGACCGCACCGCCAAGACTTCCCGGGATTCCGGAAGCAAATTCAAATCCTGTCAGAGACGCTTCTTCAATCAATGCAGAAAGATCTTTCAGCAGGATACCGGCCTCTGCACAGACTACATTATCTGTTATCGTTACATTCTGCATGCGGCGGATCTCGATCACAGCGCCATCAAACCCTTCATCCTGAAAGATCAGATTGGAGCCATTCCCCTTGATATAATACGGGAACTTTTCTTCTCCCAACACCTTCATAAGAAAGAGAAGGTCATCCTCTGAAGACGGCTGAAAAAGAAATGCCGCCGGACCGCCTACCTCCATAGAAGTATGCTTTGCCATGGGTTCATCCTTGAAAACGGCATCTTCTCCCAGTTTATTTATAATTGTCCGAATCGTTTCTTCTTTTAGCTGTCTCATGTGGTTTAAGGACCTTATCCTTCCTGTTCATTCTCTTCGCGATGGGCAATGATCTCTTCGGTTACTCTGTCACATAAAGCCTGTGCTGCATTGTATCCCATCTGTTTCTGTCTGTGATTAACAGCTGCTGTTTCTATAATGATAGCCAGGTTCCGCCCCGGGCGGATCGGAATCGTATGCTTAACGACCTTCACACCCAGAATTTCCTGATATTCCTCATTCAGTCCCAGGCGGTCATAGGAGAGCTGACCATTCCACTCTTCCAGATTGATGATCATGCTGATGCCGGAAAATTCCATGACACTCTCTACTCCATACAGAGATTTAATATCTACGACACCAATGCCTCTAAGCTCAACCATATGCCGCGTGATCTCAGGTGCCTGCCCGATCAGAACATCTTCGCTGATTTTCAGGATCTCTATCACATCATCTGCAACCAGACGGTGACCTCGCTTGACCAGCGCAATTGCTGTTTCACTTTTACCGATTCCGGAATCTCCGGTGATCAGGATACCCTCACCAAAAACGTCAACCAGAACACCTGAGATTGTCTCCGTTGGTGCCAGCTGCCGGTTGATCCACCGGATGATCTCAACAATGACCAGAGCTGTAGAGTGCTCCGTAGACAGGACCGGGATATGATGTTCCTTTGCCAGACTCAGAACCTCTGGAGGCGGTTGGATCCCGCGGGCAATAATAAGCCCTGGAAATTTATAGGAAAACATTTTTTCCAGACGCTCTTTCCTCTCTTCATTCGTAAGAGTCTGGATATACATATCCTCTGCCCGTCCCATAACCTGGAGACGTTTATTATCAAAATAATCATAAAAACCCGCCAGCTGGAATGCAGGACGGTTGATCGCACGGTGACGGACCTGCACCTGATTCAGATCCAGCTCTGGTGTCAGATTGCTATATCCCAGTTTATCTGCCAGTTCCTGCAGCGTTACATATTGTCTTGTCAATGGTATTTCCTCTTTTCTTTTTATCTCACATTGTCAACAAGATAACTGATTTATTTTACTATGATTCCAGAAATATCTCAACTGCACAGCCCTTGTATGATATAGTAATAGTATGAAAAAAATAACGATTGGAATCATTGCGCACGTAGATTCCGGGAAGACAACTT
>JAEEGF011153967.1_pt1 | contig 23304 bp, 9 predicted proteins | sample 9134171 | NCBI WGS metagenome assembly JAEEGF01 (sample SAMN16246542, study PRJNA631951) | gut metagenome | biome: gut microbiome; feature: rumen; material: AP-attached | host: Bos | place: Iran: Karaj | collected 2018-10
CGACAACATCGGCAACATTCACCTTGTTATCCTTGTGGACATCGTAGTTCCAGCCAATATCCTCGCTCATGTTCTTCCATATCTTGAAAGCACCGCAGAGATGGAGCATCGACAGGTAGTGTACGAGGCCGTCATAATAGCGATATTGACCTGTCATTAGGCTGGCATCCCAAGCCATCTGCAAGTTTCTCTGGATTTTTTCGTCGTAGCTTGGCATTTCCATCAGGGCATAGCATGCCACAGCATTGCAGCCCTTTTCGCCCAGGGTGTAGCTCTCGCTGGGATTCGATCCGTCCCAGTTAAAGCGGGCATGCGTATACTCGTCCTTCTCAAAGAAGTCGATAAGCCGCTTAGCCATCTCCGTCTGACGCTTGTTATCCACACCAAACAGGTAATAGTCCATACCGAAGTTCATGGCACAGCGCATGGCGTCGTACATATATTTTGTAGAATTCAGGTTATAGCTTACACTATGGGGCGTTCCGTCGTAGTTGCTATAATCAGGGAACAAGCCCGAGGAGGTGTTCGAGCTATTATACAGATGAGTGCGGGTATTTTTTGCTGCAGTCGTCCATTTATCCCTGTTAGTCGTTGACCAACGAGAGAACAGATCCACGAAGGCCGGCAGGTCATACGACGGGTCAGAGAAATCCCTCTCGCTGCCCTGCGGCTGGAACGTGATGACATAGTGCTGGGGGTTGAAAAGGGAGCGCTGCGGGTTTTCCCACATTTTTTCCAGGATTAACTGCGCATCCTCCATGTAGGAACTGTCATTCCAGCGGTTAGCTGCAAGGAGCAGCGACATCATGAAATACATCTCGCCGTCAGGGGCGCAGTTGTCGTCACCACCAGAGCCGTTTTCTGAACGTTGCCACGCAAAATAGCCGTCCCAGCCGCCACCCTTGTGCCACATGTGGTTCTTGGCCCATGCCCAAAGCTTGTCAAACTCCTCCTTATGATTGGTCTGCACGCAGATCATCATGCCATACGACATCCCCTCGGAACGGACATCGCAGTTGTTGATGTCCTTGATGTAGGCTTCAGTACCCTTGTCGTAATAAACCTTCGAGTTGTCATTACCCTTGAAATAATGGTTCCACATCTGGTCGAGCTTCTGCTGAATCTCCTCATCGGTCTTGCCCAAATAGGTCTTGAACGGACTGGGATAGTCGCCCGTGAAATAGGCACCCTGATACTGATAGTTGCCGGCCCCCTTCAGATACTCCTCTTCAGGGCCGAAGTAGGCACCGTTGACATCGAAGTAGCAAGATTTCTCTTCCGAGGGCTGTTTGAAGTACCTCCCCGTCGTCATATCTACCACCCGAGCCGTCGCCCCAGCATCATTCAGCGCATTGGCCAGCGCCTGTGCCTCTTCAAGCGTGATATTCTGTAACACATAGCATGGTGCCTTATCCACCAGTTCCTTGGCCTCTTTCAGCGAAAGGCCAGTATGATCTCTCACAGTTTTGGCGGTCAATGGTTTGTTAGAAGTTGACACCAGCCATGTGCCATAGTTTCCAGAGGCAGCCCACACCATGGTGGTGGTAAGCAGGGCGATAAGGGTGAATACAAATTTCTGTCGCATATAAGGAATAATGGTTGATCTATTTCGGCTGCAAAGGTACTGAAAATCAAGCAGAAGACCAAATTAATTCCTGCTTTTTTATTTTGTTAAGTACTTCCTGCCGTTCTGGTCTTCTTGTCGTTTTGGATACGGATGCCTCGGCAGCCTGACATCGTTCGACGGCTCTGCTTCCCTCATGTATTGCTCGTTTTTCGTTCATAAACTCACAAAAATCGAAAACTTAATGACATATGACATAAATTTGAATTCATATCATTGATTATCAGTCGATTGCACTAAATCAAAAAGTCTCATTAATGACATAAAAACGACATAGAAACGACATAAAAACGACATAAATAGGGCCGAATGGAGGCAAAAAGGAGGCAGTAAAGAGACAGATGCGCAGGAGTTTACAGGCACTAAAGTGAATAACAGCTGCCTGTAAAGCGGAAGAAAGGATATAGCAAACACCCAAATTCTCTCGAGAATTCAGGAGTTTACAGGCAGTAAAGTCCGAGTTTACTTAGCCTAAACTATGAGTTTACTTAGCCCAAACTCCTAGCTTACTTAACATAAATTCCATGTATTTTTAGCCCAAACTCCAAGTTATATGCCATTATTATGTCATTAGTATGTCGTTTCTATGTCGTTTTTATGTCATTAAGTCGCACTCACAAAATCGTCTAATCTATTGATATACAGCAACATAATCTGTCTACTATGTCATATGTCATTATTTTCGAGAAAATCTGATCAATGAGTGCATCTTCATGCACATTCTCCGACCCTCTCCCCAAAAACAAAATCCCCGTGCTCCGGCTGGAGCACGGGGATAAAAGCGGGAAGGCAGGCTTATACGTCGTTATCAGGTTCATTAGATACATCAGGCGCTTCTGCTTCCGATTCAGGGATTTCTGATGATTTCTTGTTCTTGATGATGTTTATGATCCTCACGATGTCGGCGGCATTAACCACTTTGTCGCCGTTGGCATCGGCATTGATGAAGTTAAAGCCTTCGGTCTTTCCCTTCATGATATAATCCTTGACAACATTGACATCCGTCATGTTCACGTAACCGTCGCCATTGGCATCGCCTAACTTGCCTGCAGAGGTGAAATAGCCAGGATTATCTGTTCCACCGTCAATATGGGCATAAGCGTAGTCCGAGTGATCATAATCAGGTTTCGAACCCTTGCCACCGACGAGCCTGTCGCAGAACTTAAACATGTCATTACCGCTTGTAACCTTTGCCGTACTCCACTTGTCACTCACACAAATACCCGTCAAATTGGAGCAGGCGTAGAACATCATGTACATATCCGTCACGTTGCTGGTGTTGAACTTTCTCAAGTCAAGACTCGTCAGGCTTTTGCACCAACTAAACATCTGCTTCATTGATGTCACATTGCCTGTCTCGAAATTGTCGATATTAATATGAGTTAATGCCTCGCATCCGGAGAACATTCCACCCATATTTTGTACATTATGGGTATCAAAACTACTCACGTCAAGGTTGGTCAAACTGCTGCAACCACAGAACATGTTAAACATATCTGTCACATTGTTGGTGTTGAAATGGCTCACGTCAAGATTCGTTAGGCCGATGCAGCTAAAGAACATGTTGTTCATGTTTGTCACATTGCTGGTGTCGAAATGGCTCAAGTCAAGACTTGTTAGACTGAGGCATCGGCTAAACATTTCTCGCATGTTTGTTACATTGCTCGTGTTTAGGTTCTGAATTCCGATGACTTCTGTAAACTGGCTGCTGTCATCATTAGACCCAAAAGCAAACCACGAAGCGGTAGATGTCGGCCGTGCCAATGCAAATGAGTCATCGAAAACGACCTTCTTCACTTTAGTCATTTGGGTTCTCCATCCAGGATTTCCTTTAGTGTCTTCAGCATCATAGACATTATCGCTAGACGGCTTTTCGCCACACTTGAAGGTCAGGGTTCCTGTCGTAGAGTCAAAAACAGCATAGGCATCGCCTCCCATCTCCACGATTCTACTGGCATCCGTCCAGGAGGCTTGTTCATAGAGCGACTTCGTGCCAGCAGGGACATAGAGCGTAAACTGCAGATACGTAGCATAAACCACATTCTCATTATTTAAGAAGACACCCTTTAAAGCGCCAAGACTGAAAGGTGTTTCAATATATGATATTACAGTCGTGAGTCCTGTACAGCCATTGAAAGCAAATGGCCTGATGGCCTTTATGCAGTTAGGTATCACAATTGAGGTCAAGGATGTGTTTCCTTTGAATGCACATGCACCAATCTCCGTTACCTGATAGCTGACATTGCCGTTTGTCACCATACTTGGAATCGCAACATCGCCGCTTGCATTCTTGCCGTCAATCAACTCAACCGTTGTGGCATCAATAGGATCATAGACAATGCCGTCGAAGGTGAAACTTCCAGGATTCTCAGGTGTGCCGCTCAAAATGGTACGATAGTTTCCATAACTTTCATCGACATCCCATCCTGCTGCCCTATAAAGACCTTTAGTGCCTATCGGAACGTAAAGATTGAAGTGTAAGTCGAATTCAAGCCAGTCGTTACCTCCATCATAAGACTCCCTAGCACAGAAAGCACCTTCACCTAACTCAAAAGGTGTCTCTATAAATGAAACAACAGTCTCAAGGGAGGTGCAGTCTTCGAACGCATATTCTCCGATGCTCGTCAGAGACTTGGGAAGTCGTATAGACTTAAGAGACCCACATCCGTAGAATGCATTGTCAGGAATGGTTGTAAGCCCCGTGAAGTATTGCAGTTCATCGAACGATGTAATCTCTGAATTACCCATGAAAACATCTCCTAGCGATGTCACGACTGCAGCCTCTGTCTTTGACAGTTTACCGTCGCCACTAGTATCCCAGTTCGCCACGCAGATGGCCTTTACATTCGAATCGGCAAAGGTGATGATGTCTTCAGGAGTCTCATCCTCGATCTCCAGAATCTCCTTGAAGTCCTTCCAGTAGTCTGCTGCCTCGTATGCTGCCTTGCTGCCCTTGGGCACATAGAGCGTGGCATTGGTGATGGAATTGGTGGCATTCGGGAATCCCGTAAAGATTGCCACAGGTTCTTCTGCAAAGGTTGTAACAGTAGTCAAACTTGAGCATCCCGAGAAGGGGGCATACATCTTCGTCACGCTGGCGGGGATGGTCACCGAGGTCAGGCTGGCGCAGTTGGTTAATGGAGAAACGAGTGCCATACTCTCTCCTATGCTGGTTACGCCATTGGGAATGACCAGATCATTCACTTCCTCGCCATTGAGGAATAAATGCCAGCCATAAAGATCCCAACTGGGTAAAGACACATTACACCAAGACTCGAGGTCTGAGATGTGGACCGTTGCACCGAAGGCACAATCTTCGAAGGAGTCAGTACCACACTCTTCCAGGCTCGTGGGGAAAGTAATAGATGCCAGATTATAGCATTCCCGGAAAGCCTGGGTATTGATGCTTGTCACTCCCTCAGGAATGATGACAGACTTTATTCCTTTTGCTCCATAGAATGCCTGATAGCCGATGGATACCACCTTGAATCCATTGGCCTCGGCAGGGATGGTGATGCTTTCAGGTACAGGGGAAGTAACAATCGTGTTTCTGTCCTTACCTTGCCTTGCCACCTCACATGTCTTGTCGGTAGCACTAATGACTTGGAAGGTCATCTCGACGCCGTCAGCATTTGTTGCCGTGAACACATCTCCGTCATTCAGTTCAGGGTTGTCGCCACCCATCTCCACGATGTCAGCAAAGCGAGTCCAACCATTATCATCAGCGTTGACGAACCCTGGAACAGATTTATACTGTTCTTTCTTCCCAGACGGGACATACAACGTGGCAGAAGATGGCATATAATGCGTAGAAGAATGGTCATCAAATTCTATCGTTCTTTCGAATACTGTATGAGATATACTGAATGGCTCCATAATCATGGAATACACTGCTGTTAATCCATGACAATCGTAGAAGGCGTTGACACCTATCTCTGTCAATGTGGAAGGCAGAGTCAGTTCTTTTATATTTGAACAGCCGTAGAAAGCATCACGATCGATGAAAATGAGTCCTTCAGGAAGCGTAACGCCCTCCAGTTTATCACAACCGTTGAATGCATATGAACAAATTTTATTCACGGTAGAAGGTATGGTCACAGTTCCCTCCTTGTAACGTGAGCAAAATATTATTTCTGTATTCTCCTTATTATATAAGATTTTATCACTTAGGATGAATTTTGGATTCCCTTCTGCCAGTTTGACTTCTTTTACTCCAGATAAAGCACCTTCCTCTATTTCCGTTACTGAGGCAGGGATGGTCAATGACAAAATAATACCATTAAATGTACCATTTTCCAATTTTGTCAGGCCTGTGAAGTACTGCAACTCATCAAAACTGCAATTATATAGCCACTTAAACCCATCGCCCAGCGATGTCACGGCTGCGGCCTCTGTCTTCGACAGTTCGTTGTCGCCGTTGGTGTCCCAATTTGCTATGCAGATGGCCTTTACATCTTGGCAAGCAAAGGTAATGATGTCTTCATCATCTTCTGTTTCACCCTCTTTTCCGAATCTTGCTACCAATTTTGGATTTGATCCTTTGTCTTCTGCATGATAAACATAGTAGTTACTCTTTTTTACCAGATTTTCAGTCACATCAAGTTCCTCGGCGTCTTTATCTTGAGTATACAAAACCTTCTTTACTACATAACCATTATCTGGATAAAACTTAAAATCTACACCAGAATTAGGCAGATGAGGTATTTCAATATTCACATGTTCGTTTCTTATCGTTTTGCCTTCAAAGACTGGATAAGTATATGAGCCCCCTCCTCCTATGTCTAAGACATCCTGCCGTCTGTCTATTACTATTTCTCCAGAACCTTGAGCTGTTATGTCGTAATAATACCTCATCGTATTATAATTCCAAGGATTTCCACTATCACTACCGCCATCACCAAGGCCTGTCGTTGTTTCGTCCAAATTAATTATGTGGAAGAACTTAGACCATGCATACGTCTCCCTGTATTTATCTGCCACCCCGTTCACATGAAGCGTTGCATCCTTATATGTCTGGGTACTGAATACAGCCACATTAATCTCGAATGGGTTAGGCATATAAGCATAGATATCCTTTAGGGCCGAACAATTGTTGAAAGCATTATCATGTATTGTCTTTAGTGTCTTAGGAAGTTTGATTGTTTCCAACTTATCGCAAGAATAGAATGCATAATTGCCTAAAGTTTCCAAAGGCTCTGGTAAGTCAACCTCCTTTAAAACATCACAGTCACGGAAGGCATACATCTCTATCTCTTTCAAAGAAGATCCGTCTTCAAACTTTAAATTCGTTAAGGAGGAAAATGATTTAAATGCGGACTCTTTTATAGTTTCTACACTATTGCCAATTAGAATCTCTTCTAATTTTTTATTCGAACTAAACCACCCTCCAACATTCTTACAATATAAACTTAATTTGCTGATATTGCCGCATCCATAGAAAGCCCCATAGCCAACCGTTTCCACATTTGCAGGAATCAAAAAAGATTTAAGGCTATTACAATTATAGAAAGCTCTGGAGAAAACGCTCGTTAATTTTGAACTCTTCGATATGTTTACTATCTGGAGGTCGTAACAAGACTGGAAAGCTCTTTCGCCAATACTCGTCACCCCGTCAGGTATGTTTATTGATGTTAAGCTCCTGCAGTTATAGAAAGTATAACTGCCAATGCTCGTTAATTTTGAGTTATTCGATATACTCGCAGTCTGGAGGTTGGTACAGCCTTTGAAAGTTTCGACTCCAATACTCGTCACCCCGTCAGGGATATTGATTGAGGTTAAGCTACAACAGCCTGAGAAAGTATAACTGCCAATGCTCGTCACCCCGTCAGGGATATTGATTGAGGTTAAGCTACTACAATTGTAAAAAGCAGAATTGCCAAGGCTCGTTAATTTTGAACTATTCGATATGCTTGCGGTCTGGAGGTTGGTACAGCCAGAAAAAGCACCTTCGCCAATACTCGTCACCCCGTCAGGTATGATGATTGAGGTCAGGCTACTACAGCCTGAGAAAGCAGATCTGCCAAGGCTCGTTAATTTTGAACTATTCGATATGCTTGCGGTCTGGAGGTTGGTACAACTAGAGAAAGTATTATAGTCAATACTCGTCACCCCGTCAGGTATGTTGATTGAGGTTAAGCTACTACACTTGGAGAAAGAAGAATGGCCAATGCTCGTTAATTTTGAACTATTCAATATGCTTGCGGTCTGAAGGTTGGTACAGCTTGAGAAAGCAGATATGCCAATGCTTGTCACACCATCAGGGATATCGATTGATGTAAGGCTGCTACAGCCTATGAAAGTTTCTTGACGAATTTTAGTCACACCGTCAGGGATATCGATTGATGTTAGGCTGCTACAAAATGCGAAAGCCCAATTCCAAATGTCCTTTACATTATTGGGAATCGTGACGGACTTCAAGTTACTGCAATAAGAGAACGCTCCTTCGCCAATTTCAGTCACACTATTGGGAATCGTGACGGAGTTCAGGTCGCTGCATCTACGGAAAGCATAACTCCCTATACTTGTCACTCGATATGTAACATTATTGTATTTGACCTCAGATGGAATAATTATATCACCAGATGAAGTGTTGTTTACATAAGAATCTGCACCTATATTATCATGCACAAATTTCTCATAGGTCACCTTGGCAGTTTTTTGGCTCGTGTCAAAATCATAAAATACGCCATCGATCAAAACTTTGGCATTTGCCATAAGCGGTATGAACATTGTTACAAAGGTTAATACAATCTTTCTCATAAGCTTATTGTTTTAAAATTGTACTTACTTTTCCTTTGCTGCTTAACACCCCAAAGGCAGCGAATAATCAAAAAGGTCTCATTAGCTTATGATACAAAAAAGGCGTAGGTGTCTGTTCTAAGATAGAAAACGTCCTTCTCATAAAATAAGACCGCCCGTCACCCACTGGCATCAGCTGATGCTGAAACCACTCATGGGCTAAAGCGATGCCGCAAAGATACAAATAATTCCCGAAACGCACAAGCATTTCGGGAATTATTTACAGTATGTCTGTTAAAATCTATTGATTGTCGGATTTACACTTTTTCAATCTCTTCCTCTGTCATGCCCGTCACCTGAGAGATAATAGCGGGGGATACTCTATGATGGCGTCACTGCGACACGATGCTCTCGGAGAAGAAACGATCGCGGATGGGCTTGGTGACAGCCTTTCCGCGGAGGGTGACCTCCACTCAGGTGATTACCAATGGAAACGTATACCGAGGGGCAGGGTGATGTTAAGGGGATGCTCTGTGCGATAACTCTTCAGGTCGCTACCATCATGAAGGAAGTATTGCAGGCTGGGCTCCATGTAGATGCCAAGATGGGGCGTGACGTCGTATTGAATGCCGATACCGAAGGATGTGGACCATTGGCTGGGAACGTCGAGCGTGGTTTCCTTGCCAAAGGTAACGATGTCGTTGGCGACATGCTTGATGTTGAGCGTGCTCCGAATGGGGAGTTCCAACATGATACCGGTCGAGGAGTAGAGGCTGAGGTGTGCCTTGTTGTACCATTGCCAGCCGAGTCGGAGCGGGATACCTAGATAGTGCAGTCGTTGACGTTCTTGAATGTAGGCTGTCGTGCTTCCTGTCGTAACTGTTGATTTCATTTGCGTATAGCTGAAACCCGTTTCGATGGAAAGCCGAGAGGTGAGTTGACGGCTCAGGGTTAGCTGGAGGTTGAATGGCAACTGGTGTGTATGCTGTGCTACCATTTCACCATGGTTGATCATCGCGTTCTGTGCTGCAATATTCATCAGCGAACGTGTTTCTGCAGTGACCTCTTCCGTGGGGAAGGCATTGTTCAGAGACCAGGAGTAATCAATCCAGTTGCTGAACGAATAGTTTGTAGGGATAAAGGAGTTGGAAGCAGAAGCAAAGCTCTGTTGATCGATGTTGGCAGCAGCCATATACTTGTCGCTCTGCCCTGTTTGACCGTAATAGGCCAGCTGGATATTCCAAGCAGGCGATTTGGGAGATGCCTTCGCTGTGAAATGCGGCGCGTCATCAGAGGGCTGAATCGGTTGATGTTGGAAGATGAGTGTATCTGTCTGGGACTCCTCTTGGTGGACTTGTGTTATTTCCGTCAAGGTATCAATATGTTCCTTCATTATAAAAGGTATAGAGTCGGGCAGCATGACGGCTTCTGTCTGATAGCGAATAGGACGGGGTGAAGGTCTCTTGCTGACGGAAGCGTAGACGGGCTTATCGTGTAGAGTCTCAATGACAGGTTCTGGCTGAGGCTTCTGTTGGCGCGAATGGTCTTTGGCTGGTTTCAAATCCCCGACAGCGTCAGGTACTTCTTTCTGTAAGAGTTTCCAGACAGCTGTTGGGAAGGCTATGAGTAACAGGATCAACACCCACGACTGCTTGATCAGTATCTCAAGCATCCGTTTGGCGTGGGATAGTTGTGAGGATGAGGTGTGAGGAGCAATGCCTAGCAGACAGCCGATCTCCTGATGTGACAGTCCCTCGAATACGGACAATCGAAATATCTGCTGATAGCCCGCCGGCAATTGAGCAACGAGCTTTTGCAACTGCTCAAAGTCTGGCATCATCCCTGTTCCTGTGATGCCTTGACTATCAACGGCCACCTGATGTAGGGCTGCCTGTTCTTTTTCCTGATGCATCTTGTAGTGATATCCCACGTTGCGGACAATCGTCTCCATCCATGATTCCAGCTTGTCATCATTCCTCAATTGGTCAAGCGAGGTCAGGATGATCACGAAAGCATCATGAAGCAAGTCTTCTGAGACATTGTCACCCTTTGCGTATTGTCTGCAGATGCAGAGAAGTCGGGGACGGTATTGCTCGTAAAGCAGATGCAAGGCCTGTCGTTCTCCGGCCTTGCATCTGCTGATCAGCGTTTGAGCATCCATCCTGTCTTGTCCTGATACAGTTAGTCTTCCCTTTGGTAGGTGTTCCATCCCTCCATTTCGAGAGTGTTACCGTTGAGCGTAGCCTTGATGGTCACTCCTTGGGGAACGATGGTGGGATCGAAGTTCAGGTCAGCGCCGTCCTTGGAGAACCCTTCATTAATCATGAATCCTGTGTTGTATTTGTAGACAGTTAGCTCTGCCTTTGAGCCTTCATATCTGACAGTATAGGCAAAGGGTTCGTTGAGTTGTCCGTTCAAGAGTCTGTAGCCAGTGTTGTCAGAGCGGAATACCCAGGTGAAAGTGGATATAGTAGCCATCGCGTCACTCTTGAACTCTCCTGTCCATCTGCCGACAATCGGACTGCTGTTGTCTTTTCCCGGATTGCCGTATTTCTGACCGGCATTGACACGAAGCGATTCGTAGTTGTCACCCGTTTGTCTGAACCACGGATAGTTGACATAATAGAGGCCATTGTAAAGCGTCTGCATGTTGTCGTAGGAGCGGACTAAGTATTCGATGGCATCGCCTGCTGCAAAGTAGCATTTGTAATAGTAGCCGTGATAATTGTACTGCTCGCCCCCATGATAGTCGGTCAACACATAGCTGAAGGGATCGAGAGCCACCTCGTTGGTACCGTCCTTGTAAGTTTTGATCGTTCGCAGATAACCTGTGCCGTCATCGTGAAGGGCCATTACCTCGGTGATGCTGAAGGGCAGGTCTGGGTAGAGGGCAACGGTGGCTTGCTGGTTATGGTCATGCATAAGGTGCTGCCAGTCGTTCTGCCAGTAGCCTACGAGATAGTTGGGTGCTCCTTCGGCGCTTTTCACAACCTCTGTGGTCAGGACAAGGATGCAACTCAAGTCCCTGGCCTTGCTCATGAATGCCTCGTATCCTTCTGGGCTGTTAAAATCGTGACGTTCACCATTGCTATTGAAGATATTGACCCAGGTGCTTGAAAACACGTTGTAGATGTCGTAATAGAATTCCCCTTCATATTCCATCCTACATATTCGGGTACTCATGTTCGCACCAGCACTGATGGCCAACTCCTGAATAGCTAACGGCAATTGCTCAACATAGACATGGTTGACGGGTATCTTCTCGTCGTCCTTGAATGTGGCCGACTCAAACTGGTCGGTGATGTCCACCACCTGCAATTTCATGCCATTCCTTTCGAATAGCTTGATGACAATCCCGTTCCCGTCGTACTGTGCCTTTTTCCGTACCAGTCCCAACAGCTCATATTGGTCAGAATTCGCTGTCGATGAATCCTCGTCATTTGATGAGCATCCTGCCAAAGTTGCAATTCCTGACAAGATAAGCATCAACACCCATAGAATACTTCGTTTTTTCATACCCTTCTTTTTATGTTGCAAAGTTATTTCTTTTTCTTATATAGAGTATCACAAAACAGAAAGACTGCATGGCACAGACAGAATTTATGATTTATTAACGTTAAAAGAAACACCCGCTGTGTGAGGCACGCCTCACACAGCGGTGATGATGAAGCTTCTAACAATCACTTATTGTGACACGATGCTCTCAGAGAAGTAATGATCGCGCAGAGGCTTGTTGACGGCCTTGCCGCGGAGGATGACTTCCTGCTGGAGACGGATGTCGGCTGATGAGGCGCCCACCTTGACGATGAATGTGCCTGGCTCGATGTTCCACTGACGGACGTTGTTGGCGTGGCTGTAGAAGCCGAACTGTTCCACGTAGAGACGCGTAGTGACGGTCTTGGTCTGTCCCGGCTCCAGGGAGATGCGGGCAAAGCCCTGCAGCTGGATGGGGCGGATGTTCTGATTGTCGGCAGTCGGCGAGAGATAGATCTGAGCAATCTCGTCGGCCTTTACCTCACCCGTATTCTTCACCTGGAAGGTCAGCTCCACGAAGTTGTCGGAGGTCTGTGCCTCGCTGTTCACCTGCAGGTTCTGATACTCGAACGTGGTATAGCTCAGGCCGTAGCCGAAGGGCCAGGCCACGCGAGCATCCTTCTCTGCGCTATAATTATAGCAGATAGGTTCGTTGATCTCTGTATTCGGATAGCTGACGGAGAGCTTGGCAGAGGGCGAGACGTTGCCATAGAGGATATCGGCCACGGCATTGCCACCTTCCTCACCCGGATACCAGGCCTGAATGACGGCGGCACACTTCTCGGCAATGCCTGAGATGACTTGTGCACGACCTCCGAACACAACGAGCACCACGGGCTTGCCCGTCTTAATCAGTTCCTCCACATACTGCTCCTGTTTACCAGGCAGACGAAGACCCTCACGGTCGCGGTTCTCGCCACAGAGCATCACATTCTCACCTACAGCGGCGATGATGACATCAGCCTCCTGGCTCATCTTCAGGGCCTCGGCCTTATCGGCTTTCTCGCCGGAGTCCACCTTGCGGTGCAGCAGTTCATACTCCCAAGCGCGAGCATCGCCCACCTCTCCGTATTTGGTCTCGATATCCTCTGTCCAATCGCAACCACGGGAATACATCACATTCAGATTCTCGGGCTTTTTGGCAGTCATGGCCTCCAACAGCTTCACGATGTGGGGATTGTCACGATCGGCCACGTCCATCACCATCTTCCAGAAGTACGACATGGCGGGATAGGTATAGTCGCCACACATGGCCCAGATGGAGTTGGCATTAGGACCTGTGACGAGCACGTTCTTGACGTCTTTCAGCGGCAGGATGCCATTGTTCTCGAGGAGGACGATGGATTGGGCGGCAATGTCGTAGGCTGTCTGGCGCTCTTCTGGGGTGTCGAGCTTGATATCCTCCTTCGAATAGAGGTAAGCATCCTTGTCGAAGAATCCGAGGCGGAACTTGATGCGGAGCACATCCTTGACCGCACGCTCCAGAACCTCCGGCTTCACCAGGCCTTTGTCGATGGCCTCCTGCAGGAACTTGTAATTGGCACCGTGAGGGAAGTCCACGTCGTTGCCGTTGTTGATGGCGGCAGCTGCCTTTTCTACGGTGGTCTCAAGACCCGGGATCTGGTCGATGGCGGTATAGTCGCTCACCACCATACCGTCGAAGCCTACATAGCCACGAAGGATATCCTGAAGGATCTCGCTGTTGGCCACACACCTGGTGCCATGGACGTCGTGATAACCGGGCATTACGGCCACACTACCCGTGAGACGGATCATCGTCTCATGGGGGAGCAGGATCTCTTCCATCAGTTCCTTCTCCTCGGCATCGCCGCCACCGCCGTAACCCAGATAGTGCTTCGAACAGGCGCCAACGCCTTTCTTCAGGTTACCTTGCTGCAGACCCTTCACGAAGGCTGTACCCATGACGGCAGAGAGATAACCATCCTCGCCATAAGACTCTTCCAAGCGGTTAAAGCTGGGATTACGACACACGTCGACCATGGGCGAAAGGGCAAAGATACCTCCTATCTTGCGCAGGGTCGTACTCGTCTGGAATGTCTTCAGTTCAGCCAGCTCGGGGTTGAACGAACAGGCCTGCCCTATCTGTTGCGGGTAGATGGCAGAGCCTAGGGTATTGACACCCGAGAGCACCTCCTCGTGAAGGAGTGCGGGGATGCCGTTGGGAGTGTTGTTCATCAGCCAGTCCTGGATGGCAATGGCACGGTCGCGCAACTCATTGGGGTCGCGGGGCTGCTGCATACAGAACTGTGAGAAGTGGCCGATACCATAAGGAATAAGCTCACGGCACTTCGCTGTGTCGAGCTGTCCCTGCTCGTTGAAGAGCTCGTCCATATACATACTCCTTAGTTGGGCGATGCGCTCTTCCTGGGGCATCTTTGCGTAGAGTTCATCAACCTGCTGGTCGATATCAACGGCTGTACTGCAGCCGACTAACAGTGCGCTAACGCATAAAAACAATAGCTTTTTCATCTCTTTCATTATTTCATTACAATATTATTTCTTGAACTGCCACCAGTCGAGGCGGGTATCGCCCTCGGTGTCGCTGAAACAGAGGTAGAGGTCGTGTACGCCTGAAGCATTTGATACCTTTGCGTTGAAGGCTTTATATTTCTCTACAGAACCCGTCTTTGAAATCACGGCCTCGCCAACTACAGGGCCGTTCAGGCCATCCAGTCGGAGGGTGACCTTGCAGCTGCCTGTGGTAGCGGCTGTGATGCTGAACTTCTTGGCACCATTGTCAAAATCAACACCGCGGAGACGGATGAACTCACCGTTGTTGATGTCGTAGATATACATGTTCTTCTTGCCCGTCGAGGCTGGCATATCAGCTACCACACCTGTGTTGGGGATTCCCATCTTCGCCGATTTCAGGCCATAGCCCCAGTTCATCGTCTCGGCCTCCACCCGCTCGTAGGGATCGAGCCAGCAGAGTTGTTTCAGGGGTTCCTGGTCGAGCCAGTAGGGCACTTCCTGGATGGTGCCGTCCTCGTTGTAGGTAATCTCTGCGGCAGAGACGGAGCGACGCTCGTGGTGCGTGAACGTGTCGAGGTGCATCAGGTCGTAGCTCTGTCCGAAGATATAGGAATGTCCCTTGAAGTCGCAGATGCCGGGGTGGTTACCACGGTCACGGAGCGTGGGGCGCATGATGTAGTTCTTCCACTCCCATGGGCCTGTGGGACTGTCGCTCATGGCATAGCCGAGGGCCTCCGGACAGCAGGTGGAGGCATAGGCACAGTAGTAATGGCCGTTGCGCTTATAGAACCACGGCCCTTCCTGATAGTGCTTGATATGCGGCAATTTCGTCACCTCACCTTTGAGAGAGATCATATCCTCGCCAAGAGGGGCATAGAACGTGTGGGGATTACCCCAATAGAGCCACGCCTGTCCGTCATCGTCGGTATAGACGGTGGGGTCAATGTCGAACCAATTGCTTTGATCCCACACAAGCGGCTTACCCAGGGGATCCTTAAAAGGACCGTAAGGGGAGTCGGCCACCAGTACGCCGATACCATGGCCGTGGAGGGGAGCATAGAGGTAGTACTCTCCGTTGCGCTCAACGGTCTGGATGGCCCAGCCGCCGTTCTCACGTGAACGCCAGGAGAAGTCCTTCAAAGAGGCAACGGCTCCATGTTCTGTCCAGTTCACCATGTCGGTGGTGGACCACAGCAGCCAGTCGTACATAAAGAAACCTGCGGAACTCTTTTCGTTCACGTCGGGGATATCCTCAGGCGAGGCATCGTGGGAGGTGAAGAGAAACAGACGGTCGCCCACCACGATGGGTGAAGGGTCGGCTGTGTATTTCGTCTGAAAGAGGGGAAGGCTGATGCTGATCTCACCTTTTGCGGCGGCCTGCAGCATCAGGGAGTCGAGAATCGACTCGAGGGCATGGCGGCGCTCAGGCCAAGTGTTATAGTCGTCGGCCTTGATGGTATAGACTTTCTTGTCGCAGGCATTGTCCTTGCCTTGGCAACAAGCACCCTTGCCATCACAGCCTGTCATGATGCAGAATGGCGGAAGTTTCTTGGCAGCGATAAACTTATCAGCCATCACGTCGGCCCCACCAATCTTAAACCAACTTTCGATGGTATCGTCCTTACCGGGAATCAGTCGGATACAGAAGGCTGGCTCTCCTTGAGCGGGGTGATAGCGACCCACCTGATGGTTCAGGTCGTAGCTCACCACACCGTGCTGGATGTCGGCCATGTTCATATAGTTGAATGTGGCAGCGGGGTTGTTGCAGATGCTCGGCTTGAAACCTTTCGATGGGGCGAGGTACATGTTCTGTGGATCAGCCACGGGGGTACCGTCGACGAGGAAGTAATAGGTGAAAGCCTCATAGATATGCTCGTCGACCTCCGCACTCCACACACCGTCGCTGTCGCGCTCCATGGTAATGGGCTTGCCGAAGATTTCACCAGCCAGCTTCACCTCCTTGGCATCGGGGGCCTTCATGCGGAAGATCACGCTGTCGTACTTATATTCGGGCGAGAGGATGGGACGGGGAAAGAGGCGAGCCATTACACCAGCCGTGAACTGTGGTTCCTTGCCTGTGGCGGCGAGGGCGGGCTGTCCATTCTTCATAGCCTGCTCGGCAGCCTTGGGCTTGAAGAGCAGAGGGAGGGTCTTGCTCAGGAAATACTTAGCGTTCATCCAAGTGTGGCCGAACTTGTCGTGGGTATATTCCTTCACACTGCGGATGCCGTGGTCGTCGAGGAAGGCCATATAATCGCGGGCGTTGCCATAGAGGAAGTCATCGGTGCCCACACCGAGCCAAAACAGACGGATCTTGCTGTTCGTATCCTGGGCGTTGTCGTAGACCCCGGGGATGTCCGTCGAGGTGAACGAGCTGTAGCTGCACAGATAGGCGAACTTGTCCAAATGGCTCAGGCCGTTGAAGAGCGCTTGGTTGCCACCTCGCGAGAAACCGCCAATGGCGCGGTGGTCAGCATCGTTGATGGTACGGTAGTGGCTCTCTATGTAGGGCATCAGATCGTTGTTGAGGTCGAGGCTGAACACATCGCTCCCGAATCGCGATCCCGGTGCTCCGAACATGCCCGTAGGTGGTGTGGGCAGAAGCTTATAAGGGTTGCCGTATGGCAGCACAACGATCATCTCCTCGGCCTTGCCCTCTGCGAGCAGGTTGTCGAGAATATAGTTCACGCGCCCCACCTTGTAGTAGACCTCCTCAGTATCGGTAGTACCGCTGATGCAGTAGAATACGGGATATTTCTTGTCAGGATTCTCCTTGTACTTCGGCGGCAGATAGACCACGGCCTGATTCGTGGCCCCGAGACTCTTGGAGTAGTAATGGATGTATTCCATCTGACCGTGGGGCACATCCTTGATGTCGTGGGCCAGAGCCTCCTTGCCGGGAATCTCCAACAGACTGTTCTTGAAACCCTCATTAGGGAAGTACTGGGGATTCTCAGGATCCATCACGCTCACGCCGTCGACGATGAAGCAATAGGGATACATGTCGGGAGCGACGGGTCCGAGGGTGACAGTCCAGAGTCCTGTCTGGGTATCACGCGCCATAGCGTTACGCCCTGCAAACTGTACATCGACCAGCACCTCCTTGGCCTGATCGTTCTTGTACTGGAACGTCACGGTACCGTCGGCATTGCAGCGTGGCTGTGCCATGCTAACAGATACATGACAAACGATAAATGATAAAGCTATCAGCAGTCTTTTCATAGGTTTTATGTTTTAATGTTTAATCTTCAATTTTCCGTCTACGATATAGATGCCTTTCTTGAGTGGGACTTTGACGCGACGACCCTGTAGGTCGTAGACGTTTAGAGGTGAGGAGTGAGGGGTGAGAGGTGAAAGAATACCAGTCTCGTCATCGGCATGGGGCCAGTTCACATTGTAATATTCGGCATACCAGTCCATGCAGGCCTTGCCACAGGCTTCCTCCACACCTTCGAAGGCGGGTACTACGGAACCGTCTTCCAGCAATTGGTCGATATCAATCAGACAACCTGTGCCTGAAAGGGTCATAGAGATATTGCCAAAGTAATCAAGCATAGCCTTGTAGCACACGCCCCATTTCGAGGTGGAACCCGTAGACCATGTGCCGTAGTTGGGTTCTACCCAATCGCCGTGCTCGTTATAGTGGCCGGCACCCGGCTTCTTCGGACTCCAGTCCACCTCAGTAATGATGACAGGAGCGAAGTCCACCACGGGTACCGAATTGTGGAACTCAGTGATCTTTTTCTGTTTGCTCCTTTCGATATCCTTGTCCTTATCTACACTTTCATCGCTGCAACCATACCAGCCTGTGTAATCATGAACGGCATAGCCAATGTTGTCACCCTCGATGGGAAATATCTTGTAGTTTCTGTAATTAGATTGCCAACCAGTGCCTGGTGCCCAAATGATACCTGTGAAGCCATTTTCACGGATCTTGTCAACAATAGGCTGGAAGTAGTCGTGCATGGCACGGGCATCGGCGTTGTTCTGAGCGTTCTTCAAATTGACAGGTTCATTGGCAAGCTCAATGCTGATCTGACCTGGGTGCTCCAGCACGAAGTTCTGTTGAGAGAAAATATCCCATACAGTCATCAGGTAGGCCTGATAATAATCGCCCACCTTCAAGTTCTGAGGGCAGACACCCGGCGGGCGTACCACCACATACATGCCGTGGTTCATAGCCATCTCTGCCAACTTCAGGAAGAACGATGGCAGGGCTCTTTTCAGACGGTTGGGATAGAACTTGCTGATGTCTGCCTCGCCTGTGACATCAGCAGGCTGATCTTTTGCACCTTCATATTGATAGCCGCTGACGGGACTGTTAGACCATACAGGGTCAAGATGTAAGCGGAACACATTACACTTCGCAGTCTCCAGTCCTGTGAAAATCTTTTCGAAATAAGCCAGACATTTCTTCATGCCGTCGTTATTGTAGTCGGCATAATTGTTGGTATCCCATGGACTGCCCCAGCGCCAACCATTGAAATACATATTGGGAGTGTCCATCACACCATGCAGCACGACGTGATTTCCATGTTTGTCGACAAGCCATTTGCCATCCACGTGGATGGAGGGGAGGGGCTTCACTCCCTGTGCCTGAACTCCTGGAGACAGGCATAGTAAGCAAAAGAAAGCTGTCAGCAGACAGACTTGGATAGGAAAAAAGATGATTCGTTTCATGAGTGTTACTTTTTTGGGCACAAAGTTACAAATAAAAATGCATAAGTATTCGGCTTCTATCCTATCAATTTATAACAGAAACTTTATTGGAAATAACATTCTCGAGGTCAGACGCCGATTTGGTTTGGTGTTTCGAAGAACATTCCTTATATTTGCATCTCAAATCTTAATCAGCATCTTATAAACTAGAACAGAAAAGATGAAAAAAAAATTAACTGCATTACTCTTGGGTGTGCCGCTTCTGCTGTCGGCACAGAACCCCGTCATCCGCGACCAGTTCTCGGCTGACCCTACCGCTCGTGTATTTAATAACAAGGTGTACCTCTACCCCTCGCATGACATCATGCCTCCCGCTGGACAGCGGCAGGACTGGTTCTGCATGGAGGACTACCATGTGTTCTCATCTGAGAATCTCACCGACTGGACCGACCACGGTGTGATTGTCACCCAGAACAAAGTACCTTGGGTACGTCCCGATTCCTATTCGATGTGGGCACCCGACTGCATCGAACGTAACGGCAAGTACTATTTCTATTTCCCTGCTGGTGCTGAAGGACGTGGATTTGGCGTTGGCGTGGCCATTGCCGACAATCCTGAAGGACCGTTCGTCCCAGAGCCGGAGCCCATCAAGGGCATCAACGGCATCGATCCCTGTGTGCTCCAGGCATCCGACGGTAACGCTTATATTTTCTGGGGCGCTGGCCGTTGCGCCAAGCTCAAGGACAACATGAAGGAAATCGCTGATGACACCCCGACGGAAAAAGTAAAGTGGGGCGAGCGCGAATTCGAGATGAAGGGTGTCAACTGCCTCAAAGGTCTGCCCAGCCGTCAGGCTGAGGGTCCGTTCGCCTTTGAGTACAACGGCAATTATTACCTGACCTATCCATACGTTCGTGAGAACACCGAGGTTCTCGGCTATGCTATGAGTAAGAATCCGATGGGTCCCTATGAATACAAAGGACTGATCATGGCCGAGCACGACAACGGCTGCTGGACCAACCATCACAGCATCGTCAACTACAAAGGCCAATGGTATCTGTTCTATCACCGTAACTGGTTCTCGCCGCGTGATGACAAGCGTCGCTCTGTTTGTATTGAGAAACTATTCTTCAATGCCGACGGTACCATTCAGGAGGTGAAGCCCACCCTACGTGGCGTAGGTATCAACCAGGCTACAGAGAAGATTGAGATCGACCGTTACAGCAGCGCAAGCGCAGACGTAACCTATCAACTGATCGATACCGTCAATACCTTCCGCAGCTATGAGGCCACCATCCCCGCCAAGGGCAGTTGGCTCTGCTACAGCGATGTCGACTTCAGCTGCATTACCGACGGATACCTCGTTCTCTCCGCTAAGGCTGCCGCCAATACCTCTTTCTATATTCGCGAGAAGAGTGCGACAGGTAAGATCATCGCCAAGATCGAAATGACCGTGAAGCCTGAGTCTCCCGCAGGTGCTCCTGCCATGTTCCGTCGCGACTTCAGCAACCAGTGGCTCACGATGACCGCTCCGCTGGAGTATACTCCAAAGGCTGTCACCGACCTGGTGATTACCTGTGAGGGTGATGCTGCTGTCAGCGTCGACTGGATCCAGTTCAAGAACCGTCCCAAGTACTTCTCGGCTGTCACCACGCCGTCGGCACAGCCTGACGAGGAAGGCTTCATCCGTCGTTGGCTCATCCTCGAGCCCCTCGACAAGCCAAACAGCGGCAATACCGTCTTTACCGACAGCTATCTGCGTGAGAACTTCGCCACAGAATACTTCAAGGGTCAGCAGACCATCGTGCCGAAGGACGGCCAGAAAGTGAAGGCTGAGTACAAGAAGGTGGAGGTTGCTCCGGGCTTCGGTCGCGGCTTCGGACAGGAGCCTGCCGAGCCAAAGGTCACCACTGTGAAACAGACACTCACCTGGCACGCTCTCGACAGCGAGAACTACAACGTGAAGCTCTTCCGCTTCGCTGAGAAGTGGGGTCAGCAGGTCTATGGTGTCCTCTTCTGGACCGTCACCATCATCGACTGCGACGAGGACATCGAGAATGTTCGTCTGGCTGTAGGCTCCAACTCCGCCTCTATGTGGTGGCTCAACGGTGAGGAGGCTCTGTTGCTCTCCGGCGACCGTCGTATGGTGAAGGACGATGCCATGTCGTCACGCCTCACCCTAAAGAAGGGCCGCAATATCCTGCGTGGTGCCGTCATCAACGGCCCGGGCATGAGCGACTTCTGTGTCCGCTTCATCGACGAAAAAGGTAACCCTGTTAAGAACTATTCAATCAAAGCACAATAATCAATTATGAAAAGACTACATAGTATCCTGGCGGCCCTGACACTGGCCACAGCCGCCAACGCGCAGATTGGCGCACCCTACATCCACGACCCCTCGACCCTTGCTGAATGCGAAGGTAAATACTATACTTTCGGCACAGGTGGTGGCGGTCTGATCTCTGAAGACGGCTGGAGCTGGAACAGCGGTGCCGACCGTCCTGGTGGCGGTGCTGCCCCCGACGTGCTGAAGATCGGTGACCGTTACCTCTGCATCTACGGTGCCACGGGTGGTGGTCTCGGAGGCGGTCACGCTGGCCGTATCCTCACGATGTGGAACAAGACTCTCGACCCCAAGTCACCCGACTTCAAGTGGTCTGAGGCTGTTGAGGTGTGCTACTCCGACGGTATGGAGGATCAGGACGCCATCGACCCAGGTATGCTCCTTGATCCCTCGACGGGTCGTCTGTGGGTTTCCTATGGCACTTACTTCGGTACCATCCGTCTCATTGAGCTTGATCCGAAGACCGGCTTCCGTGTAAAGGGTAACAAGGAGAAGGATATTGCCATCGACTGTGAGGCCTCCGACCTCATGTATCGCGACGGCTGGTACTACCTGCTCGGTACCCACGGCACCTGCTGCGATGGTGTGAACTCTACCTATAATATCGTTGTGGGCCGCTCTCGTAGCGTAGAGGGTCCCTATATAGATAATGTGGGCCGCGATATGTATCATGGTGGTGGTAAGATGGTGATCGCCGCTGGCGGCCGCAAGACCGGTGCCGGCCACTTCGGACGTTTCATTGTCGACGAGGGTGTCGAGGTGATGTCGTTCCACTGGGAGGCCGACTTTGAACTCAGTGGCCGTTCTACGCTCGCCGTCCATCCTCTGCTCTGGAAGAACGGCTGGCCATACGCCGGCGAACAGTTCAAGGGTGGCACCTTCGAGATCGAGTCTGAGCGTCGCGGCTATGCCCTGGAGCTCGCTGTCGACTTCGTCCGCATGCAGCAGCAGCGTCAGGGCTGGTTCAACCGCAATCAGATGCAGGAGCCTGCCAAGCCCATCGCCTGCCAGACACTCGCCGAAGTCATCGGCACCTGGCCCGAGGGTGACATCCCCGCCCGCATTGGCGACTATATGTTCCGTCCCCACCAGCGCTGGACCGTCATCCCCGTCGACTCAGCAGGAGGCTATCTCAGCGCTCCCTACTTCAAGATTGTCATCGAGGGCACAGAGCGCGCTCTGACCGCCACTGCCGACAAAGAGGTTGTCACCGTCCCCGCCTATACCGGCGCTGACGAGCAGCTCTGGCGCATTGAGCAGCTCACCGACGGCACCTACCGCATTATGCCGAAGGCCATCCCCGGCATCGAGGGTGTGAATACCACGTACTGCCTCTATTCCGCAGGCGACAGCACTCCTACCCTTGCCAAATATGACTTCTCGAGTGACAACTCCAAGTGGAACTTCCGTAACCACTAAGGACAAGGAGTTGCGATAAAATGAAGAGGTTGTGCCGATCGGCACAGCCTCTTCATTTATTCCAGAACTTCCTGCCGCTTTGGATATAGATGCCTCGGCTGCGTGGCAACACCCTGCGGCCTGACAAGTCATAGCAGGGAGGTTCGGCAGATTCCTGACGCTTGACAGTCCGGATGCCATTGGGCTGGAACGTGTCGAGGTTTTGGACGGTGAAGCCCATCCGCTCCATCTCCAAGGAGGCCCAGATAAAGGGGCCTATGCCCTTGGCGTCGTTGTCGCGTATCGGCTCACTCATGTAATATTCAAACGAACCGTCACGCTTGGGATTGCTCTCCGGCCCGAGGCCCGACACCGAACAACACTTCGTCAGCGACATCGTCCCGTCACGTTTCTTCGTCACAAACTCCTTCACCAGCCCCCGATATGCTCTGATGCCAGTATCACGATAGCTGTCGTCGAGATAGCCGAGCCGCCAGCCCTTCAGCATGCAATA